>Ga0209121_10002686_pt1 | contig 17807 bp, 15 predicted proteins | sample Cruoilmetagenom3_FD_187292 | JGI IMG/M metagenome (GOLD analysis project Ga0209121, IMG submission 187292) | Oil polluted marine microbial communities from Coal Oil Point, Santa Barbara, California, USA - Sample 3 (SPAdes) (version 2) | ecosystem: Environmental > Aquatic > Marine > Oil seeps ... | reverse complement strand
CTTTCCAACATAGGGGTCACTCACGGTTTTGAAAACAAAAGCTGAAAGATTATCATCCACAGAAATTTTTCTTTCCTCTTCCTTGTCTCCCTTAGGATCCTTTCCTTTGACGGTGCCAAAAAAATCCGGTGAAACCATATAATCAGCAATAAAATCTATAAGTTCATCAATCCCAAGAAGTGTAAGCGCAGAACCTACAAGAATAGGAAAAAATTCACCCTTGCCAAATGATCCCTTTAAGCCTTGTTTAATTTCTTCCGCGGTAAGCCCTTCTCCACCAAGGTATTTTTCAAGTAATACGTCATCACCTTCAGCCGCAATTTCAACCAGCTCTTTTTTAAGCTCGGAAACGTTAGATATTACTCCATCTGGTGGTTCTTTATCAGAAAGCAAATTGTATACTCCTGTTACAGTTTTGCCATCCATTATTGGAACAATGATAGGGAAAACCTTCGAACCGAAAGTTTCCTTAATCTTGTCTACAATTTTACTAAATTCTACTCCCTCAACATCAATTTTATTGATAAAAAATGCACGTGGTTTGTTTATTTCCGTAAGATAATCCCAATACCTCTTCGTTTGAATTTCAACATTAGCTGTTGCGTTAATCACAATTAAACCATTGTCTCCTGCTCTTATTCCACTAAGTGCTTCCGCAATAAAATCTGGATAACCAGGTACATCAATGAAGTTAACTTTTACTTCGTTATGCTCAAAAGAAACTATAGACAAACCAATACTAATAGATTTCTCCTTTTCCTCTGGTTGGTAATCAGATACAGTAGTTCCATCCTCCACCTTTCCCATCCTTGAAACAAGTTTTTTCTTAAATAGAATAGCTTCAGATAATGTCGTCTTCCCTGCATTACCATGACCAACTACAACAACATTTCTAATGTTCTCAGTTTCATATAACTTCACTGCCTTCTTCCTCCTTTTTCTTAAATGTGAGTTCTACCTTTTCTTTTTTAGGAATAATCTTTTCCCTCTTTGGTCTTTCTCCCTTCTTTTCGGGTAATACCTTTAAATCAAGAACCAGACCACGCAACTCGCGTTGAAGTACATTAAATGACTCGGGAATACCATGCATAAGTACTGTATTACCTTTTGAAATTTCTTCGTAAGCATGCTTTCTTCCTTCAAGATCATCAGATTTAATTGTAAGCATTTCATGTAAAAGTTCAGAAGCTCCATATGCCTCAAGCGCCCATACTTCCATCTCTCCTAATCTCTGCCCGCCAAATTGTGCTTTTCCACCAACTGGTTGCTGTGTTATAAGTGTGTATTTTCCCACAGATCGTGCATGCATTTTATCTTCTGCAAGGTGGTTTAATTTTAGTAAATATGCATCACCAAGTGTTACTTTATAATCAAAAGGTTTACCAGTACGTCCATCATACATAGTAAACTGTCCTGATTCAGGCAATCCTGCTTCCTTCAGTAAACCTTTAATTTCTTGTTCACCAGCTCCATTAAATATAGGAGTAACAACTCTTACATTAAGTTCTTTAGCGGCAATACCAATATTGGCTTCGAGAATCTGGCCCAAATTCATTCTAGACGGCACACTCAATGGACTCAATATTACATCCACTGTAGTTCCATCATCAAGATATGGTAGATCCTCTTCAGGTAAAATTTTACTGATGACACCTTTGTTACCATGACGCCCAGAAACCTTGTCTCCTACGATAATTTTTCTTTTCCTCGAAACGTGTACTTTAATGAGTTCTTTGACGCCCCTAGCAAGCTCATATCCATCTTCTTGCGCAAATCTCCTAACGCTTACGACTATTCCGCCTTCGCCAGGCGGCACTTTAAAAGAGCTATTTTTGATATTGGCAGGTCTATTATCAAATAAAGTTCTAAAAAGTCTTGCCTCACTTGTCTCATCTTCTTCTGGAAACGGAGTAGTTTTTCCTACAAGAATATCACCTGGATCAACTTTGGACCCAACTCTTACAATACCATTTTCATCCAAGAATCGCTTAGCTTCTCTTGAAACATCTGGTGGATCAGCAGTAAGTTCTTCATCTCCATGGTCAGTTTCGTGTACATCAACATTATACTCTTTCACATGAATAGAAGTTAAGCGATCTTTACTTACAAGACTTCTACTTATAACAACGGCGTCCTGATAATTGTAACCATACCATGGAATGTATGCAACAAGAACATTTATGCCAAGAGCAAGTTCTGTATTTTTTGTAGCATAACTATCAGCAATAGGTTCCCCCCTTCGAACATGTTGTCCTTTCTTGACAATGGGATGTTCATTCCTGCAGGTATCCTGATTTGTTCTATAAAATTTCTTTAACTTATAAACTTTCCCTTTTTTTATTTTTATCTTAGTTGTTCCTGTTTCAGCAAGTTTTTTCAGCGTATTAGCAGTTATTATTTCTTCTTTGTTTAATATATATTCCTTCTTTCTGCCTTTTTTAACAACATAATCTTTAGCTGCTATAAGATCCACGACATCTAAATTTAATCTGCCAAGAAAAAAGGTCTTTACGTCATCATTCGAATAAATAAGAAAATCTGTAATACCTTTTTCATAAAACTTCTTCAAAAGTTCTTCAGTGATTTCACTGCCAATATGTTTCGTCCTTTTTGTGTTTACAAACGTAGCAAAAATCCACTTCCCTAAGATATTTTTCCCTATGACTGTAAGATTAATAGAAAACACAGGTTTGTTAACAACCAGATCATCTTCTTTTACTTTTATCTTTTTTATTTTGCTGTTAAAAAGCCTGCTCAATTTTGTATCAGATATTTTTTGTCCTTCCTCTATAATAGGTTTATTTTTTTTGCTCATTATTGTTTCAGCAGCAAGCATACCAACAATCTGTTCATTTTTTTCAAGCTCAAAACATTTCTTTATAGGAAACTTCTGCAATTTATCTACCTCAATTATAGATATCTCTTCTATTCCTTTTGTAATAAGCTTTTCAATAATCGAAGGCTCAAGCCTATCACCCACATATTTGTTAAGACTTTCAACCCTTGGTCTATAATCAAACAGAAGAATTTCTTTTTGCTTCACCATATTTAAAAGATTTATTTTCAATTCCCTCGCTTCTTTATATACCGAAACTTCTTCGGCTTTCGCATCATCAGGCACTATGTAAATGTGACTCCCTGTTACAAGAGAAACAATGCCATCTTCCTCGGCAAGTTGAAGATCTCCATTATCAAGAGGAACCCTCTTTTCTACACCTGTTGCAACCCGAGGAGGATCAGGGTTAATTAGTGGTACCGCCTGTCTCTGCATATTACATCCCATAAGAACTCTAGTCGCGTCATCATGTTCAAGAAAAGGAATAAGGGACGCAGATACACCTATAACTTGCTGTGGGACGATATCCATTAGCTCTACTTTGCTTCTAGCAACAGTTTTAGGAATGATTTCCCCAGATTCACTCTTTTCTCGAGCAATAACATTATCAGCATTAATCACGCCTTTCTTGTCGACTGGGGTATTTGCCTGCGCAATAATATATTTTTCCTCATCAGCGGGAGTAATTTCAATAATTTCATCTTTAACTCTACCCCTTTCTACTTTTCTGTAAGGAGCTGTAATAAAACCAAGATCATCAATCTTGGCATATGAAGCAAGTGAATTAATTAAACCTATATTTTGCCCTTCAGGTGTTTCAACAGGACAAATTCTACTATAATGTGAGTGATGCACGTCCCTAACCTCGACACCTGCTCGTTTTCTGTGTAAACCACCTGGCCCTAGAGAGCTTAATCTTCTCTTATGGGCTATAGCAGAAAGAGGATTAGTCTCCTCCATAAATTGAGACAATTGATTGGTGCCAAAGAATTGCCTAAGCTGGCCAGATATTGTTTTTGCATTAATAATTTCAGAAAGTTTTATTCTATCTTTCTGGGAAATAGTAATTCTATCTTTTACATTTCTCTGTACCCTGATTAATCCTCTTTCTATTTCTTCTCCTATAAGTTCACCAACAGTTCTTACCCTTCTATTCATTAAATTATCTATGTCATCTTCTTTTTTAATTCCTTCTCTTATATCTATGAGATAATTAATTATATTTATAAAATCTTCCTTTGTAAGGTTCGAGCTATCTACATTTGTGCCAAATTTCATATTAATCTTGTAACGACCCACTGGGAGATAGCTGTTTCTCGTCGGATTAATTAGGAGTCCCTCTACAAGTGACTTAGCACCGTCTAATGTAATTCTTTCTTTAGGATGCACAATTCTATAAATATCCATCATAGCTTGCTCTGGAGTATTGTTTCTATCTCTCTTGATTGTCTGCTCAATCCAATAGTCTACACCTTTAAGTTTAAGTGTAATTCGTTCTATATTGTTCTTAGAAAGGATTTCCAAAGCCTTTTCCGTAAATCGTGTACCCTTCTTAAGAAGTATTTTGCTGTTTTTTTCATTTTTTACATTTTCTACAAGCACTTTCCCGAAAGCTACTTGATAAGAAGATTCTGCTTTTGTTATAATATTAATTGACATTACTCTATTAAAGGTAGAGAGTATTTCCTCATTAGATGAAAAACCTATCACTTTAAGAACTGTTGAAAGCGGGATTTTGCGCATCTTCTTTTTAAGCCTCATATATATAACATTGTCTTTTCCCACTTCCATATCCATCCAGGTTCCATGGTCAGGAATCATAGTGACAACGTAATTGATAATACCAGAATCCTTTTCTCGATTTAATTGGAAAAATACACCAGGTGAACGTAGGAGTTGTTGTACCACAACTCTTTTCCTGCCATTAATGATGAAACACCCTTCGGGAGTCATTACAGGAATATCTGCAAGATATACGCTCTGCTCTATAATCTCTCCTGTTTCCTTATAAGTCAATCTAAAAGTCACATTTATACGCGCTTCGTAAGTAGAGCCAATACGCAGACAATCTTCCATAGATTTTATAGGGTCGCTAACAAAATAACTTACAAATTCAAGCGTAATCTTCTTTGTTTCAATCGGAAATATTTTTGCTAATATTTCCCCCAACTTCCTGTTCTTGAGATCATCGTAAGATTCTTTCTGTACCTTGAGAAGATACGGCATTTCAATAGTTGGTTTCGTCTTGGAAAAATCTATTATGTTCTCCATTTACCCTCCTTCTTCTGAAAACACAGCAAAAAAATAGTTTACCATCTTTTTATTTTATGTCAAGCAAAAAGTTTTTCGTTATTTCTTTATAAAATGGCCGCTTTCCCCGCCAAATTTTTCAATGAGATAAATCTCATCAATTTTCATTTCTCTATCCATCGACTTGCACATATCATATATAGTAAGTGCGGCAACAGATACTGCAGTTAAAACTTCCATCTCCACACCTGTTCTTCCTACAAGTTCAGCAGTTGCTTCGATTTCAATGGCAGAAGGGTTTTCAAGAATTTTAAAAGAAACATCCAAATGCGTAATGTTTAACGGATGGCAAAGAGGAATCAATTCTCCTGTTTTTTTAGCTGCAAGAATACCAGCAATTTTCGCGGCACTCAGTACATCACCCTTTTTAATCTCTCCAGCAATTATCACATCTAAAACATCTTTACGTATTTTTATTCGGGCATGCCCCCTAGCAAACCTAATGGTTTCTCTCTTTTCAGTGACATTCACCATTTTTATCCGCCCATTTTTATCAATTTGGCTCATCTTAATATATCCAACCAAGCTGTATAAAAACTTTTCAAAGCCTGGTGCTGGGATATTTTACCCGCCTTTTTCCGATACCCATAAAACCCAGCTGGCAGTATTTGGGTACCTATGTACTCAATAAATCTATTAATAGAAATATGACCCCATTAAATACCTGATACAAAAAGTGCTATGCACAACACCGATCTATCATTTTTGTCTATTTATCCCCCTAGTTCTCTCATATTCTCAATGAATTCCTTATCATTTTGTACAATAGGGCCGTGTTCCTTGGGCTTAACCGCAACAGATTTTTTAATAAGTTTAATCAACTCGTCCCTGTCTTGCAATTTAACCACTTCCCATATATCAATACTTTTATTGGAAAAGAGGCAAGGATATATCTTGCCCGTTGCAGTAATACGAATTCTATTGCAAGTATCACAAAAGTGCTGGCTCACAGGAGTAATAAAACCTATTTTCCCCTCACTCCCTATAATTTTATAATAATCTGCAACTTCGCCTTTAGACCCCTTACCTGCACTTAAATTATATTTTCTCTTTATTATATCTAATGCTTCTGCAAAGCTCATATAATGATCCTTCCAAAAACCATTATTCCCTACGGGCATAAGTTCGATAAAGCGCACGATAACGGGATACTTCAAAGAAAGCTCAGCAATAGGAATAATATCTTCTTCGTTTATACCCTTCATCAGAACAGTGTTAATTTTTAACGGAGTAAGGCCAACATTAATAGATGCGCTTACTCCATCCATCACCTTTTCAAAAAAATCTCTCTGCGTAATTTCCTCAAACACTTCTCTTCGTAAAGTATCCAGGCTAATATTCACACGAGTAAGCCCTACATCTTTTAAAGGTTGAGCAAGTTGCCTCAACAAAGACCCATTAGTAGTCAAAACAATTTCTTTTATGTTTTTATTAATACTGGCACTTTGAACAATATCAATAATATCTTTGCGAAGTAAAGGTTCCCCACCTGTAATTCGCACTTTTTCGATTCCCAATCCAGACACTATACGAAATAAAAATGCTATATCATCTTTACTGAATTCTTTACTTTCCGCCTCTTCACCGATATGTGAAGAGCAGTAGATACAATTGAAATTGCAACGTGGCGTTATGGAAAATCGTATATAAGTTATTTTACGACCAAACCGATCAATTAAATAATTCAACTTGTTTTTCTCCTTCCATGTTTATCTTTATCCCCCCATACACACCATCATATCCAGCTTGTTTTACTACATTTCCGTTACGCATCGCAACGATAGCCTTTGCTACGTTTAAATTAATTTTATCGAACAAAACTCTTTCGCTTTTAAAAATCAAGGCATCAAATTCTGTGTTTAATTCATTCAGTACATTTTGATATTCTCTCTCAACTGCTTTTGTTCCTTTTCCTTTTTGCAAAACCTGTGAGATAATTTCCTTAAGAGGAATGATGTGTACAAATGGAATTTTTCCATCACTCCTCTCCTCCTTCTTCCACCCTGCAAGATCCATTACCCTATGAAAAACTCCATATGTGAGAGGTTTGCCACAAACAGGGCAAAAAACCTTTTTACCATCTTCTGGCACAAAATGCACTCCACACTTCCTATGGCCATCGCCAAAATATTTACCTTCTTCCGGGAAAAATTCAATCGTGAAAAGAAACTTTTTCATATTCTTATTCTTAATCGCGGTAAAAATTTCTTCATAAGAATAAACATTCTCCATCACATTTGCTTCTCTGCCAAGATTTTCCAAAGAATGAGCGTCGGAATTGGAAATCATTGTAAAACGGTCAATGCCGCGCACAAGATAATTCATGTAAGGATCGGAACTTAATCCTGTTTCCAATGCAAAAATTTTATAAGTTTCATCGCCAAAACAATCTTCGATTCTATCAAAACCAGACTTTGAGCCAAATAGTCCAAACCATGGCGTCCAAACATGTGCAGGAATAACAAAAATTTTATCTGATATAGAAGAAATTAGCTTCAAAAGCTTCTCTCCGGAGATAAAAATCGTAGGACGTCCATCAGAAAGAAGATTACCAAAATGCGCAAGTTCTGCATTTAAAACATCCAACAAATCAAAAGACGGTATAGTAAGGAGAACGTGTATTTTTCTTAATTTGCCATTAATGTTAAAAATAATATTTATCTCACCTGAAAGAATAAATTTTACGCCACTAAATTCAAATAACCCGTTTTTCAAATCTGTAAGCTTTGTTTTAATCTCTTTTATCCACTCTGGGTGAGTAATGTCCCCTGTCCCAAGGATAGTAATCCCTTTCTTCTTTGCCCATTCTGCCATACCTTCTATACTTATGTTTTTGCTTGTTGCACGGCTAAAGCGTGAATGCACATGCAAATCAAGTATTTCTCTCATTTGCACCTCCAGAAAAATAGCTTTACCACAAGAAATACAAATCTTGCAGGATCAACAAGCTGATTAATCTTGCTTTGTGCCTGGTGTATATATATTGTTTTAATAGGAACAAAACATATTTTAAATCCACATTTTGCGGCCTTTATAAGCATTTCTGTTTCTATTTGATATCTGCTAGAAGTAAAGCATATTTTTTCAAGTACACTTCTTTGAATAACTCTATAACCCGACTGGCTATCCAAAATTTTTGTGCAAGTAACGAGAGAGGTAAGAAAAGAAGAAAAAGCATTGGCAAGTATTCTACTCGCTGGCATAAGCTTTCTATCAAATCTTCTTGCTCCCACTACAAGATCAAAACCTTCATGCATTTTATTCACAAACAGAGGAATTTCATCAGGATCATGCTGGCCATCAGCATCTAAAACAACAATAAAATCTGCACCTTTCTTAAGTGCATACTTAAAACCAACATTCATTGCTCCTGCTTTCCCCTTATTCACTTTATTTCTTATAACAAACGCACCGCCTTGTCTGGCTTCTTCGCTTGTATTATCCTTAGATCCGTCATCTACTACAATAACAAAATCTGTATGCTGTAGAGTTCTTTTAACTACATCCCTTATATTTTTTTCTTCACTATAGGCAGGAATGACAGCTATTAACATTTGTACTCCTCAAAATAATCAAAAAAATGATACCAGCGATCTGGAAACTTTTTAACATACTCTTCCAGTAGCGATGCAAATTTTTTTACATATTCTTCTATAAACGCTTTTTCTCCTTTGCTTCTGTCAATAATAATTTCAGGACTAATACATGCCTTATACTTTCCTTTTTCTTTTACAGCAAACCCAAAAACACTTCTTGCTCCCGTCCTGTATGCAAGAAGCGCCGCTCCTCCAGGAAATGTCACGCATTTACCAAAAAATCTTGTTTTGATCCCATCCTTATTAATATCTCTATCACTCACTATTGAAGCTACTTCATTGTTTTTTAAAGCTTTATACACTCCAATAACTCCTCCGGGAAATGGGTGAACAATAACATTCCCTTTTTCTCTCATCTTTTTATACAAATTTTCCATTCTTTCGTCAGGTTGAGGAAGCCCAATACCATGCGCACGATAACCCATACACCCAAGGATAAAACCTGCAGCTTCCCAATTTCCAAGATGCGCAGTAGCAATAACAATTCCTTTTTTATGTGAAGCAAGCTTTTTCAGTTTTTTATCCACTTCATCTATAATAAATCTATCTTCAATCCATTTTTTTTCATGCGTGAATAATAAAAGATAATCAACTATATTTACTACAAAATTTTTATAAAGATTGAAAGCCACGCTTCTTATCTTCTTTTCATCTTCGCCTCTTAAGATGCACCTTAAATTCTTAAAAACCTTTCTTCTTTGTTTATAAAACAAAAGAAAACTCAACGTGGCAAAAAAATTACTAATCCAATAACACACTTTTACAGGAAGATGGGAAACTAAAAACAATGCAAACAATGCTATCTGGTATGAAAAATAGAACATTATCTATGCTTAAAAGCTGGGTGGTTCTTAAGATAAACAAAATCTGTATCTTCTTTTGAAAGCATTGTATGTTTCAAAACAAGTGGAGTACTGGTATACCCAAGAATCCTCTTCACTTCATCAAGATCCGTATTACCAAAGAAAAAAAGATGGGAAGTAATCGAATGCCTGAGTGTATGAGGTGTTACTTTCTTGTTTATGTTAGCTTTCTTTGCATATTTTTTCACTAAAAGATATATACTTTGTCTCGTTAATTTGTCGCCACTTCGATTCAAAAAGAGATACCCGGAATCCTTTTTCTTCAATTTTATAAGAATCCTTTTCCTTGCTTTAAGATAATCTTTCAAGAAAGGAATTAATTCTTCACAAAAAGGAACCGCTCGCTTGCTAATATGATTCCTACAAATGAACAAATGGTTTTTCAAATCGAGATCACTAACTTTTACCGCACACACCTTAGATGCTTTAGCTCCTACGCTATAAAGAAAAAGAAGCATTGTTTTATCCCGCACCCTAAGAAACCCTCGGCCTTTAGCTGCATCGACCATTAATTTAACCTCACGAACGGTAAGCACTTCTGGATAAGATTGCAACTCATTCTTAAAATATCCTATTTTTCTAAAATCTCTTTTTTCTATTAATTTTCTCTCATATAAATATTTATAAAGCTTTTTTAAGCTTGCAATATTTCGTTTAACGCTTGCCTCCCTCATATCTTTCTTAAGCTTGTTCAAATAACTCTTGATAAATTTAGTATCAACCGCACTCCATTTTGTTACTCCACTTTTTTCAACAAAGTGCAAAAACTTTGCAAGATCATTAGTGTAAGCATAAACAGTGTTAGCTGCTATTTTTTTATCAGAAGAAAGGTGTTCCAAAAACAAATTTACATTTTCTTTTAAAGTATTTTTATTCATTTCCTTTCATCACCTTCCAGTACAAGAGTCCTAAGTATGTCTTAGCATCCTTGATTTTATTTGTACTTAAATAATCACCCACTTCTGAAATAGGTAAAAGTTTTACAGACAAATCTTCACCTGCATCAAGGTGTACACTGCCCTGTTTAAACTGATCTGCATAAAAAAGGTACATCTTTTCATCTACAAAACCAGGGCTTGAGTAAAATTCCGCAATCTTTTTTATGCTTTGAGGAATAATACCTACTTCTTCCTCCAGTTCTCTTATAGCAGCTTCCTCAGGAAGTTCGCCTTTTTCAATCCTTCCCGCAGGTATTTCCAAAAGCTCCTCATCTACAGCTGGCCTAAATTGTGATACAAGAATAATATTTCCATTATATTCAGCTACTATTGCCGCAGCATTTCCACCATAACTCACCACTTCTCGTTCCCACACAGTACCATCATCGTGCTGAACAGTTTTGTTATAAAGAGTAAGGAGTCTGCCAGTACATATTTTCTTTAATTTCAATATTTTCATCAGTGGCTTCTTATTGTATCCTTTATTTTAAGTAAACGTGCTATATTACCTCTTTCCATCTCTTCCAATTTACCTGAAATATATTTAATCGTCTCTTCAAGATCAGGTATCATAATATATTCAAGCGCATTAACTCTTCTGCGCGTTTTTGAAATTTCCTCGGCGATGCAATATAATTCTCTTTCAACAGAAGAAAGAATAATAATTTCTTTAAGGATTTTTTTCATTTCGTTAAAAACAATATCTATTTCTTCGTGAGTAAAAGTGATTGGATAAGAATAAGGAATGCCTTCTTCTTTTTCTCTAAACACAGGAAATTTGACATTCATAACCGATTCCTCTTCCACCGCCATATCTACTAAAAAACTACTACCAAGCAATAGAGAAAACAGTTCATCTGTGGAAATATCCGCCACTGAAACATAAAAATTGCGCTGTAGATGCATAAACTTCTCATCGAGTTCCTCCCTGTTTTCCATAAACTTATTTACAACATCCAAAAAATTACGCATAAGTCCTTCAAGCTTATCCTTTAAAAGCTTATGCCCCCTTTTTGCAAAAACATATCTCTCTTTAAGTCGAAGAAGCTCCATTCGAGTAGGATTTACATTAATCAGCATTTTTTGTGTCACCCTCGCTGGATGTTGTGTATCTACTTAAATATTTTTCAATATATTCAGGTCTAATTCTCTTTAATTCTCCCACGGGGAACATTGAGAGCAAACGCCAACCTATATCGAGTGTTTCTTCAATTGACCTGTTTTCGTATTCACCCTGCTTCACAAACTTCTGCTCAAATTCATCTGCAAAATGAACAAAGATAAGATCAGTTTTTGTAAGAGCAGATTCTCCTAACACAACTGCAAGTTCTCGCACTTCCCTTCCCCTTGCATATGCAGCAAAAAGCTGATTCAACACATCAGCATGATCTTCACGTGTTTTTCCTTTACCAATCCCTTTGTCTTTCAATCGTGACAAAGAAGGCAATACATCAATTGGAGGGTAAATTGCCTGCTGAAACAGATTTCTACTAAGGAACATCTGCCCTTCAGTAATATATCCTGTAAGGTCTGCTATGGGATGGGTTTTATCATCCTCCGGCATTGTAAGAATAGGAATCTGTGTAATTGAGCCTTTCTTTTCCTTTATTCTCCCTGCCCTTTCATACATCGTTGCAAGATCCGTATACATATACCCCGGGTACCCTCGCCTTCCTGGTACTTCTTTTCGCGCTGCAGAGATTTCTCTTAAAGCTTCACAATAGTTAGTCATATCAGTTAAAATAACGAGAACATGCATACCTAAATCAAACGCAAGATATTCAGCAACAGTTAATCCAAATCTAGGTGTAGCAATTCGTTCAATAACAGGATCGTTAGCAAGATTTAGAAACATTACAGAACGCTCTAGCGCTCCTGTTTCTTTAAAATCTTCCATAAAATAGTTTGCTTCTTCAAACGTAATTCCCATAGCTACAAACACAACTGCAAACTTCTCTTCTTTGCCTAACACCTTTGCTTGCCTGGCAATTTGAGCTGCTGCCTTTGCATGCGGCAAACCAGACCCGGAAAAAATAGGAAGCTTTTGCCCCCTTACAAGCGTATTTAAACCATCAATAGCAGAAATGCCAGTTTGAATAAATTCTGACGGGTAATTTCTCGCATAAGGATTCAAAGGATTTCCATTAATATCCATTCGTTTCTCTGGAATAATATCAGAACTCCCGTCAATAGGGACTCCTGATCCATTAAATATTCTTCCAAGGATAGATGGTGAAAGACCTACTTCAACGCCTCTACCCAAAAATTTTACTCTAGTTCCACCAAGATTTAAACCAGCAGTTCCTTCAAATACTTGTATTAAAGCCCTGTCTCCGTCTACCTCAAGCACCTGCCCATTTTTAATGCTGCCATCAACTGCTTTTATCTGTACAATTTCGTTATACTTTGCTCCCTCGATATGATCAACAATAAGCAAGGGACCTGCTATTTCTCTTGTTGTTACGTATTCTTTAGCCATTCTCCACCTCTTTTACAAGCATATTGAATAAACTTCTAATTTTCTCCTCTATAGCATCGAATTTCTTTAACTCTTTTTCAGGTATAAGCTTTGCTCTCGAGATCTCAACTCGTATAGGAAGAGAAAGAATTTTATCCAATTCCACATTTTTATCCAATGCATGAGCTGCAAGTTTATTAAACAAATGGATTAATTTCATCATTCTATACTGTTTCTTCAAAGAAGTGTAAGTATCTGCGTCCATAAATGCATTCTGCTGAAGGAAATCCTCCCGTATCGAACGGGCCGTTTCCATAACAAGTCTATCTTTGGGAGAAAGAGCATCTATTCCAACAAGTCGCACCATTTCCTGCAATTCTGCTTCTCTTCTTAATATTTTCATTGCTTCCTGCCGTATCTCTATCCATTCTTCTCCCATCTCTTTTTTATAAAAATCAGAAAGCATATCCACATATAACGAATAACTTCTTAACCAATGAATAGAAGGAAAGTGCCGTGCATATGCAAGTTGTGCATCAAGAGACCAGAACACCCTTACTGTCCTGAGAGTTGCCTGTACAACAGGGTCAGAAAGATCTCCACCCGGAGGAGAAACAGCACCGATAACACTCAGTGTCGCTTCTTTTCCACTTCCAAGAATAAAAACTCTTCCAGCTCTTTCATAGAAACTTGCAACTCGAGAAGCAAGATATGCAGGATAACCCTCTTCTCCAGGCATTTCTTCAAGTCTTCCGGACATTTCTCTCATTGCTTCTGCCCAACGAGAGGTAGAATCTGCCATCAGTGCAACATTGTATCCCATATCTCTATAATATTCTCCGATTGTAATACCAGTAAACACAGATGCTTCCCTTGCAGCTACTGGCATATTAGATGTATTCGCAATAAGAACCGTCCTATCCATCAATGGCCTGCCTGTACGTGGATCTTTTAATTCTGGAAACTCCATAAGCACGTCAGTCATTTCATTTCCGCGCTCTCCACAACCAATAAATACAACGATATCCGCATCAGACCATTTGGAGAGCTGATGTTGAACAACAGTTTTGCCACTGCCAAATGGGCCTGGCACACAAGCAGTACCCCCTTTTGCTATAGGGAAAAAAGCGTCTATGACCCTTTGCCCTGTAACAAGAGGATCAATTGGAGGGAGTCTTTTCAAAACAGGGCGCGCAATCCTAACTGGCCATTTCTGAAAAAGTTTTATCTCTTTCGTTCCTTCTGTAGTTTTTACTCTTGCTACAACATCTTCCACTGTCACTTTCTTTTTTTCAGTAATACTTATAATTTCTCCTTCTATGCCGTTTGGAACAATTATTTTATGCGTTATCACAGGTGTTTCCTGCACTTTACCAATCACATTCCCAGTTTTTATGGTAGCCCCTTTATTTACCAAAGGTTCAAATAACCATTCTTTTTTCCTGTTTAATGCTGGTTTATACGCTCCTCTTGAAATAAAATTTCCATACTCCTTGCGAAGTTCATCTAATGGTCTCTGTACTCCATCGTATATAGAGCCAATAAGTCCGGGACCAAGCTCCACACTAAGTGAAAGCCCGGTAGAATAGACTGATTCCCCGGGACCAATACCGCTTGTATCCTCATAAACCTGTATGGAAGCTTTATTTTCTTGAATTTCTATTATTTCTCCAAAGAGTTTTTTATCGCTTACATACACCATCTCAAACATCTTTGCCTGAGGAATATTCTCAGCAATTACAAGTGGACCAGATACTTTGATAACTCTTCCTGTCTTCTCTTTCATGCAACACACTCCTTATTCATTCTTTTTTGAAAAAATATCTATACCTATTGCTTTCTCCACTGAGTATCGGACCCATTCAATACCAGTACCCTTATATTCTACAGGAGAAGGTAATACGAAAACTATAGGTAGTTCCCTACGCTGTTCCTCTACAAATTCCTTGAGTCCGTCTACAAAATCTTCCGTTGTAACCACGATGTAAAACTCTTTCTTTCGCACAATATCTGAAATCTGCTTAGCAGCTTCGTTACTATCACTTACAGCAAATACATCAAACCCAAAACTCTTAAAAAGGGTTCCTATTCGCTCTTCGCCCACAAAAGCAAGTTTATGCATAAGAGACACTCACCCTCTCAAGAATTTCATCTTGACTCATCTGCATTTTCTTTCCACTTATAAGCATTGAGAGCATTTCTATCTCAAACTCAAGTCTCTTTAAATAAACAAAAATTACTTCAAGTCCAATATTGATAAATTTCCCCTTCTCGAGAATTTTTATTAAGCGCCTTCTCAGTACAAGATCGTTCATCTCTCCAGATTCCAATACAAACTCCCTGAACTGCTCCATGTTCTTCATACCCATTGCTTTTCTGCTAAACTCAAAAGAAGGAAGCACTTCAAAAACAGTAGAAAGAATTTCAAGAAGGTCTTTTTCTTTCACAAGATGAGAATCCATAAACCCTTTCAGTCTGTAAAAAATATTCTGGAGTTCAGACTCTGTGTAAGTGCTGTAATATTGTCTGATAAGATCTGAACCCACAAGAGCCGCACTGTTAACAAGATACTTTAATCTATAAATATCAAGTGCCATTGCTACTTTTAATGGGTTTTCTTGGAAGAGCGACATTTTCATGCATGCTTCATGAAATTCAATTGGAAAATTGCCACTCCCTTCCTCTGCAAATCTGCGCAGTTCTATATATAAAGGTGTCGTTTCAATAGCATTTGGAGAAAGCACCCATTTTTTAATCTTCAGGAAAATTTCTTTATTTTTAAAAAATGCATTTATAAACCCTTTTGAAGTATACTTTTCCATATCGTTAATATCAGAGTAAAAACGTTGAAATATTGCCTGATCAAAAAATTCATTGCTCTTAATAAACTCTTTATAAGATGTATCTATCAGCTCTCTGCGCAGTTCCTCCATAGAAAGAGTGACAAAATGTTCAAATGTTTCGCGTGTAAAAAGCATGGTTTCAAGAACTTTCACCCTACCAGAAATATAGTTATAGGCATCAGTTTCTTTTCTTTCAATAAGAAATTCTTCTCTCATCCTAACTCCTTAAAGAGCTCTTTCGCCACATCTATTTCTTCTTTTTCTCTTAATTCCCCTACAAGAGAAGAAATGGAATCGTTCACTTCTATTTCGCTTCCCTTTAAGATGCACCCGCCTTTTATGTCAATTGTCTTTTCTGAAAGCTTTATTCCCCTTTTGCTCTTTTGTAATTCTTCATTTATATTATCTATGAATTTTTTGTTAATAAATTCATAATCATCCTTATTAACAAGCAAAATAGATTCTCCAATCGGTGCGTCTCTTAAAATTAGTTTCTTAATAAAATTTAAATATAAATCCTTTTTTATAGAAGAAATTTGATCTTCTACCTGCAAAAAAAGAGCATCAAGAAGAGTTCTTTTTTCTTCAAGAAGGATTCTTTCCAACTTCCGTGTCTCTTGAACAATTCTCTTTTTTGTTTCACTTTCCATATCGCTAAGTAATTTCCCAACTCTTATGGAGAGTTCCTTCTCTTTGCTCTCTTTAAACTTTTTAAACTCTTCCAGATTTTTCTTCTTTTCGTTGTCCAAAAAGAGTTTTGCCTCTTCTATAGCTTTATCTTCTATTCGCTTCTTCAGTTTTTCTATGCTCATAAGACAAATTAAAAGGCTTTTCCTCCAATCCACATAATGAAAAGAACTGCAACGAGTAAAGCAAGAACAGCATACATCTCAACAAGTCCAGGAAGAAGAATTGCACGACCGCCTTCCCTGGGACTCTTCGCAGTAAGATCTATAGCGCCAACAGCTGAATTACCCTGCGCAATTGCGCTCTGAAATTGTACAAGCCCAACAAAGATTCCCATAGCAAACATTGACATTCCCTGCCCAAACGTTGCCTGCGGATTTCCACTTGTTAAGCCAAAACCCTGCATCATAAGAAACGCTACTACAAATCCATAAAAACCCTGTGTTCCAGGAAGAGACATAAGTACAAGCAATTTACCAAAAAGTTCCGGTTTTTCAGAAAGCACTCCTGCTGTATGGGCTGTTGTTCTTCCAATTGCAATTGCAGACCCTATTCCTCCTAATGAAACTACAATTACTGCGCCCATCACAACCCATAAAGGTCCATTCATACCAAAAAGATAGATATTTAAATTTTGCATTAACTCTAACCTCCTTCACTTTTTTTTGTAATAATTCTTATATTTTTAAATTCAAGGCCTAAAGGCATAAACTCGACACTGCCAATATCATAAAATCTGCCAAAAAACTCAAGAAAATTTAAACGTATAGAATGTATAAATGCACTAAGAGTATTCATTGCCAATGTAAGAACATGTCCAAACAGAAGCAATAATAGCGTGGCAAAGAAACCTAGAGGGCCAAGCAAATCACCAAAAAGCTTACCTACAATGTTAAACGATGATGCAAGAATGGATGTACTAAGCCCCAACACAAACAAGCGAGAATAAGAAAGTGCATCGCCGAGAAAGCTTGTCAAACCATACGAACTTCTGATTCCATAAATATTAACCAGTGCGGCAACAGGCTTAAATAATGGTTGCCGTACAGAAATCCAACCTCCAGCAAGTAAAAGAACAGATCCCATCCCAATAAGAGCATAATCTAACATTTTAATCTGCGGATACTGATTCACAAAAAATAGAAGAAGAATAGAAGGAATAAAAATAAGCCATCCAAGTCCGTTAAAAACCCCTTCTGCATATTCTTTCCTTCTAAATCTTATTATAATATTCAGTAATACTCCCAAGAGTTGCACAAGGATTCCCAAACCAATT
>Ga0209121_10002684_pt1 | contig 17810 bp, 13 predicted proteins | sample Cruoilmetagenom3_FD_187292 | JGI IMG/M metagenome (GOLD analysis project Ga0209121, IMG submission 187292) | Oil polluted marine microbial communities from Coal Oil Point, Santa Barbara, California, USA - Sample 3 (SPAdes) (version 2) | ecosystem: Environmental > Aquatic > Marine > Oil seeps ... | reverse complement strand
TCGCTCGGACCGGCGGCGGAGCGAGAATGGGCCTCACAAAAGCTCGTCGGAGCCTCGCCGCCGCAAGCCGAGCGGGACAGCCCGGCTCAATTATACCCACGTTTACAAAACTCATCGGCCTCATGCCGCCTCCCCTGTCATAATCGCGTCCAGCTTGGCCTTAGCTCCCTTGGCCCAGCCCTGCCATTTCGGAATTACAGTCACTTTGCCTTCGACATAAACATCGTAAGGAGTCATCGAATCGTCACCATCCTCTGGTATCAATGCCTGACGATTCTTGACTTTGTGACCAGCCCTTCGACAGATCACAGCTATCTTCTTATAGCCATACCAGGGATACAGCTTAGCATAGTAAATCACTATTCGTTCAATCTCAGGCGGGATGGGTTTACGAACAGGACCGGGACGTTTCCTCATGATATATTCGGGATAATATAAATTAGTGGTACCGTAGTTTAACCCACCGTTCAAAAAATTCCTTCTCCTTCCCATTTCGCCAACACTGATCGGACCGTGTTTTCCACGTGTTGCCGCGCTTCGGCTCGTCCCCAGCCTTTCATCAAGAGACTATCGTATCGCGTTTTAGCATGGCGAACATGAGCGACAACGGCCAAGCGAACTGCATGTTCGTCAAGAGCCTTCGCAGCAGCAGACCGACCGACTCTGCCGCTGTATTTGGTGCACGCGTGATCCGCTATAAATCTTGCGGTCTCTGGAGGGCATTTCGGATAGAGCTGCCGAACCGACTCAGCAAAACGCTCGATGTATGCGAGGTCTAGTTCGGCCCTACGGTCCGCCTCACGAATTCGCCGCTGTGCCCGTGCATCTTCATCGGCTAAACATTCGGTTTCGGCCTGCTTGAGGGATGGTTCCTCGACCAATAATCCCTGTCGTTCATACCGCTTTCGAGCTTTGCTCCACTTCAGGACAACGGCAGACAGATTCGAGTGCTTTCGTGCTCGACGGGTCAATGCGGCATCGCCGGACGGGAGAAACACCAGATGATCAAGATCTGCACAGGAGAGACACAGGACCCCCTTCTCTTCTGTCAAGGTGATCCATGCCTTTTTGCCAAGTTCCTCCTTGCACTCGTCACACTTGGATTCCCGTGAACTGATGAATACCTTCAGGTCGTCTCGTTTTGCTTTGGTCTGTTTCACGGTAGTACATTTTGACTATGCAAAAGATAAATTTCAAGCTAAAAAGCACGATCTCTCGTCAACAAACATACGAATTTGAGCTCATTCGGATGATTACTCAAAATGGAAAGGTAATTACCCTCCGAAACCATCCCGTCGATTCATATAGGAAAACCCATCCGTGGAAGAGGATTTCCCTGTCAATCTACATTATTGTGTGCACTCGCCGCATAATCGCCTGATTTTTGGTTTAGGCCGAAAAACTTAAAAAGGTGGTCTGTTTTTTTAACATGGCCTAGTCCGGATCTTCACAATGGGTTCCAACAAGTGGCTTGAAGGTGACGTCTACCCGTTCGGCGGACCCACTTCCAGAAGTGGTACCTGAGCGGCGGCGCAGCCAACACTCTACGGGGGATGGGCGGATTTCGCCGGAGGTGCCGGCCGCCGACTCGCCGCCGGATCGCTACACCTACGATCCTGGCGACCCCACGCCGGCGCCGTCTTGCTTGAACACCACCCAATCGCGCAGGTACTTGGGAAAAGGACTAGAGGATCTTGACTTGCGCCAGGCCTGCCATGAGAAGATCAGCCGATCGCGTCGCGACATTCTGGTATATACCAGCGAGCCGCTGACCAAGCCTTTTACCTTTGCCGGCCCGATCGAAGGCATTTTGTACGCATCGTCATCGGGTCGGGATACGGACTGGTTCATGCGTCATATAGAGGAGGACAAGAAGGGCAGGCTGTTCGAGCTGGTCGAGGGGAAGATCCGGGCTCACTACCGCCTGTCCACCAAGAAGGCTGTCTTTTTGAATCCGGGTGAGGTCTACAAGTACGACATCAACATGTGGCAGACGGGCATCACCATTCCGGTGGGGCATCGGTTGCGAGTGGAGGTGGCGTCGGCCTCGTTCCCGGTTTTTTCGCGGAACCTCAACACCGGCGGGCACAATGAGAAGGACACCGACTACATCTCCGCGGAGCAGACCATCTACCACAACGCCAAGTATCCGACGCACATCCTACTGCCAGTGATCCCCGACGCGGACGAGCCGAAGTCCTGACCTTCGGCAAATGGGGAATTGCCCTTAAAAGTGTTAACATTAAGCTTCATTGAGCAGAACAGTATCCCATACACCTGATTGCCACAAACTGATATCACCTGCATGGAGGCCACCAGCACCTGCAATGGTCTTTCCATCAGGGCTAAATGCAATAGCTACAATCTGAAAACAATCTAAAGTAGACCAATCAAAATTACCTTGGGAATCAAACCAGGTATTGTTATCCCAGAGACGCGACAGTAAGAACAAGCTGTATAACCTTCACGCACCGGAGGTCAATTGCATCAGCAAGAGCAAATCCCACAGGAAATATGAATTTGGTTGTAAGGTAGGTTTAGTCTTTGCGGCAAAGAACGCCTTTATTGTTAGGGCATTTGCTTTCATATAATCATTTCAAGCTAAGACTCATTGACTTAACCGTCGTATATGTGTTAAAATTAGTATTATATGATATTTTACACTTTTGAAGATTTTAGCTCTTGAAACTGATTATTTAAAAACCTGCGAAAAATGAATTCACAACGATGTAACCCCACTCAGTGGCCTTATACATCTGTGGGGAACGACACGGAGGATGGTTAGATCCATGAGAATCTTATCCCTAAGTCTGGTGATGATGGCATCACTATCCAGCCTTACTGATTTCGCCTTATCGGCTGATCATCCGACAGGCATTCCGTTGGTAATTAACGAGCTTATGGCCTCCAATAGTAGTACGATTCAAAACCCGCAAGGCCAGTATGATGACTGGATCGAGATTTATAATTTTGGAAGAGAGGCTGTCAATATCGGCGGTATGTACCTCACGGATGATTTGACTGATCCCACCAAGTGGCAGATTCCAACTAACAGTCCCTCCGAGACGACCATACCAGCTCATGGATATTTATTTATATGGGCTGATAAGGATACCACCGATACAGGCCTGCATGCAAACTTCAAACTTGACGCCATGGGTGAAGAGCTTGGCTTGTTCGATAGCTCTACTTCAGGAATAAACGGCGTGACTTTGATTGACTATGTTGTCTTTGATGAGCAAACCGTTGATATTTCCTATGGCCGTTATCCAGACGCCAGTGATAACCTAATCTTTTTGGTTTCTCCTACACCCGGTACCGAAAATACCGAGGGGTACTTAGGCAGTGTAAACGAGCCTGAATTCAGTCACCGGCACGGTTTTTATAATGAGCCGTTTTCTGTTGCCATTACTACTGAAACTGAAGGTGTCACGATATACTATACACTCGACGGTAGTGAACCGTATGACACTGAGACGGAAGGACGATGGCCAACCGGCATTCCTTACACGGATTCCATTCTCATCGATAAGACCACCTGTCTACGGGCCAAAGCGATCAAGGAAGGATGGAAGCCCTCGGAGACGATAGCTTGCAGCTACTTTTTTTTGGACGATGTCATACAGCAGCCGGTTCATCCTGAAGGTTTTCCCGATCGATGGGATTCAAGGCGAGTTGACTACGAAATGGACCCTGATATCGTATATGACGCACGCTACCACGACGACTTAAAGAATGCTCTGACATCGATTCCCACTGTGTCTATTGTCATGAACAAAGACCATATGTTCGGGATTGAAGGTGTCTACTCAAACCCACATGAAGAAAAGGAGGAACCCGCATCTGTTGAATTGTTATATCCGGATGGCACGCAGGAGGGATTTCAAGTCAACTGCGGCATTAAAATAATAGGCGGTGCGTCTCGTAGCATGAGCAGTAAAAATTCCTTTCGCTTGCTTTTCAAGGGTATCTACGGACCTTCAAAGCTCAGATTTCCACTCTTTGGCCCGGACGCTGCGAGTGAGTTTAATACGATCGTCCTGCGATCCAGCTTCAATGATGGATATGGCTGGAGTGGTGCAAGATTTTATGAACAATACACACGTGATGAGTTTATCCGAATTCTGCAGAGAGATATGGGCCATGTATCCCCGAACAGTATATTAGTACACCTTTACATTAATGGTTTATACTGGGGGCTCTATTTTCCATGTGAACGTCCAGATGCTTCATTCTCAGCCAGCTACTACGGCGGTGACGAAGAAGACTGGGATACATTTTCACACACAGGCATAACCCTCAGAGAAGGGAATGATTCGGCCCTAAATCAGATGACAGCTTTGTGTCGGCAAGCTTCCAATTCATATGAAGCCTATCAGCAGCTACAGGGCAATAATCCCGATGGTTCCCGAAATCCTGATTATCCCTGCTTGTTGGATATGACGAACTATATTGACTATTTGATTTTGAATTATTGTGTTAATAATGAGGACTGGCCGTGGAACAACTACTGGTTCGCTCGAAAACGAACCGCCGACAGTACAGGCTTTAAATTCTACAGTTGGGATTCAGAAATATCTTTGTACCTGCCACCTCGGGCGCATATGGAACTTAACCGGACTACAGATTTCAGAAATGTAGGGCAATTTCACGGACATCTTATACAAAATAATGAATATAGAATGTTTTTTGCTGACCGCGTGCATCACCACTTATTCAACAACGGTATCCTGACTCCGGAATATATGAGAAGCCTTTATTTAGATATTGCCGACCAGGTCGAAATGCCGATAATTTGTGAATCCGCGCGCTGGGGCGACATGCACCACCACCCGCCACTTAATCAGGATGACTGGTATGATATGCGAGACTGGCTTTTGGAGAATTTCTTTCAACAGCGGTACGATATCGTTTTGCAGCAGTTAAACAACGCAGGTCTTTATCCTGAGGTTGAAGCGCCGACATTTTATGTAAACGGTGCGTATCAACACGGCGGTCATGTGAATCAACCGACCAGTCTTGCCATGGAGAGTCCATCCGGGACGATCTACTATACTCTTGACGGTTCAGATCCACGCCGAACGGAGGCGGCTTCGCAACCAAGCACCAGAACTCACCTCGTAACGGAGAGTGCTGCCAAGAAAGTATTAGTACCCACCGGTTCCATTAGTGATGATTGGAAAGACAACATTGTCTTCGATGACTCCGCCTGGATAAGCGGTGTAGGCAGGATCGGATACGAAAGAGGCTCCGGATATGAAGCACTAATCGATACCGATGTAGCAGCGCAGATGTACAACGGTAATACCTCCTGTTACATCCGTATTCCATTTACCGTCAGGGAAAAGCAGGATAGCTTTGATTTTCTGACGCTGAATATGCGATATGATGATGGATTCATCGCATATATAAACGGTACCGAAGTCCAGCGTGTGTTATTTACCGGAACACCTGCCTGGAATTCCCGAGCTGACAGTAACCATGAGGCCCAGAGTATCGAGTTCTTCGATATATCAAGTCACCTTAGCGAAGGCCACAACATCCTTGCCATTCACGGTCTAAATGTCTCCGCCTCCAGCTCAGACTTCATTATCTCTGCCGAGTTGACAGCAGGACAAAGCAGTTCCCCCAGTAACAGTAGGATTTCACCTGCTGCTATTGAGTATACAGAGCCTATCACGCTGACCAAGAGCGCACACATCAAATCACGAGTGCTGGACGGCGGCGCCTGGAGTGCTCTGAACGAGACTACCTTTGCGCTTGGTCCTGTTGCGGAAAACCTGCGTATCACTGAGATTATGTACCATCCACAAGATACCGGTGATCCCAACGACTCCAATGAAGAATTCATTGAACTGAAAAACATCGGAACTAAAACTCTTAATCTAAATCTGGTGAAGTTTACCAATGGAATTGAATTCACCTTCCCCGACATCGACCTTACAGCAGGGCGCTATGTAGTGGTGGTAAAAGACCAACAGGTTTTTACTGCTCGATACGGTACTGACATCAATGTCGCAGGCCAGTATTCCGGCCGTTTGGCCAACGACGGCGAGAGGATCAGGCTGGCAGATGCTGTAGGCCAAACCATACTGGACTTTGAGTACAGCGATAATTGGTACAGTATTACTGATGGCGAAGGGTATTCTCTAACTATAATTGATGCGGTAAACACAGACCCCAATAGCTGGAATCAAAAGCATTCCTGGAGAGCCAGTGCATATCGAGGAGGTTCACCCGCTACGGGGGCGAATTAAAGGTGTCAGGTACATTTTACGATGAGCTTTTATCTGGATTCCCGCCTTCGCGGGAATGACAGTGAGAATCACCAATGAGAATTATATTTTCTCTGCGCTGGGCGCATTACCACCAGAAGCAGGGGTTACTGAACTGCTGCCAGAACCATCGGTGCTGCATGTCTTTGAAGTGCCGCCACTGGACGTGGCCGTCGACGAAAAGTATATTCCCGCCGGAAGGCTTCGAGCCTGCTTTCAGATGGTTCGTGCGGTCATATACCTGCCAGCGCGTCCAGCATCCGCCGGTTGCCCGCGTGAAATCGGACTGCTCTCGGTCCGCCCCGTTGCTGGCGGTTACGTCAGAAATAAGCTCGACCGACGCCGGGGCGCTTTTCGTCGCGGCGACGTTTCGGACCCACTCTTTTGCCGCCGTGCCGTCGGGGCTCATGGGCGGATTAGTTCGGCCGCCGGCAATATCGATGAACCAGAAGTATCCCATAATGCGATGGTAGTTTCTGCGCGTCGATTCGTTCTGCGGCTCCGGCTGGGCAGTGTTCTCCGGCGTGCCCGCGGGGAAGTTCTCGCCGTAACGCCAGTAGATGATATTGTCCCGCTGGCGCCATGAGGGGCAATAGAAGATATGCCGGTCGAAGGCGCCGGTCTCCAGGATGATGTCCGTCGTCCAGTAGGACACGTCGAACAGCCAGCGATCGACCACGTTCAAAGGCAGCTTGCCGTCGTAGTCGTCGGCGTACAGGAAGAGTCCCAGGCCGGTATTCTTCTCGTTCTGGGCGCAGACCGCACGGCGGCCCTGCTCGCGAACCGTTCCCAGTGCCGGCAGGAGAATGCTCAGCAAAAGGGCGATAATGGCAATCACCACCAGCAGTTCAATGAGTGTAAATCCTCTTTTTCGATCCATGACAGCACCTCTGGGAAAGAAAATTTATTATACAGCTTTCGCAACGGAGAATCAACAATAAATAAACTGCGACAAGCAACGCTATACTAAAAAAGGCACCCCCAAACAAGTTTGGAGGTGCCATCCAGTTGCCCAATATCCTGACTACCTTAATTTGACTTTCATATTCTAATCACTGCAAGGTATCTATGGGGAATGTTATAGTTGATGGTTCAAGCAATCCCAAATACAATGGAAGAAATTGCTGCCGATAAACGCCCAGGTTATAGTTGACAGTTCAAGCAATCCCAAATACAATGAAAGACGGTCACGCGCAGGATAATTCTACGTTATAGTTGACAGTTCAAGCAATCCCAAATACAATACCAAAAGACCGCCCTCAGAATCGGCGTTGAGTTATAGTTGACAGTTCAAGCAATCCCAAATACAATTCATGCCCAGCCAGCTATTGCGCTTTGTCAGTTATAGTTGACAGTTCAAGCAATCCCAAATACAATGGCCTACTTGATGGGTCACTCCGATTCCAAGTTATAGTTGACAGTTCAAGCAATCCCAAATACAATGCTGTCATTGAGCGAACACTCTATCGACTAGTTATAGTTGACAGTTCAAGCAATCCCAAATACAATGCCTATGTCCTGCGTATGTCCTGCGTATGCGTTATAGTTGACAGTTCAAGCAATCCCAAATACAATGAGTTCACGGCAAGACAGCTTACGGACTTAGTTATAGTTGACAGTTCAAGCAATCCCAAATACAATGCGGCAAAGATGGTCATGGTGGACGCCTCTGTTATAGTTGACAGTTCAAGCAATCCCAAATACAATAACGGTCAGCCTGTGATCCTGTCCTGTTCGGTTATAGTTGACAGTTCAAGCAATCCCAAATACAATTAATTATGTCAATTTGACAAAAGAGGAGCTGTTATAGTTGACAGTTCAAGCAATCCCAAATACAATATTCAAGCACGCATTATCGGAGTCGTGGATGTTATAGTTGACAGTTCAAGCAATCCCAAATACAATCAATTGCATAACTACCCTCAAGAAGCTATTGTTATAGTTGACAGTTCAAGCAATCCCAAATACAATGAAAGCCGTTCACGATACGCGGGGTAGAGTGTTATAGTTGACAGTTCAAGCAATCCCAAATACAATGTTGTGGTTGTGGCTACCGTGTCCGAAGTGTTATAGTTGACAGTTCAAGCAATCCCAAATACAATCATGTAGATCTGCGATAGACTATGCCAAGAGTTATAGTTGACAGTTCAAGCAATCCCAAATACAATAATTATAATCAGCTACATACGATTCAATAAGTTATAGTTGACAGTTCAAGCAATCCCAAATACAATAATGTATACAACAACAAGGCAATTACAATGGTTATAGTTGACAGTTCAAGCAATCCCAAATACAATTAAGGCTCTGCTTACGAAAGAGCAGGATAGGTTATAGTTGACAGTTCAAGCAATCCCAAATACAATCTGCGTCTCTTCAGCTTGGTCCAGAAAGTAGTTATAGTTGACAGTTCAAGCAATCCCAAATACAATTAAGCCCCTCGTCCCTCAGTATGTCGATGAGTTATAGTTGACAGTTCAAGCAATCCCAAATACAATCGGTCTGGCTGATGATGGAGTTCGAGCATCGTTATAGTTGACAGTTCAAGCAATCCCAAATACAATTATTGAGCGCCAATTCGAACAATTGGTATGGTTATAGTTGACAGTTCAAGCAATCCCAAATACAATGTTGAAGCGTATTGCAGGCTCATAATTACAGTTATAGTTGACAGTTCAAGCAATCCCAAATACAATGAAACGGCCGTAATACCAAGTGCCCCGTATGTTATAGTTGACAGTTCAAGCAATCCCAAATACAATGTTAATGCGCTAACATTATACATATCAAGAACTTAACTAAGCCCCTCCCTCCAAAAAACATTACTAACTACTCTTACTCCAAACATATTTATTGATTTTTTTGGGCCTTACTTCAGTTTAACACTAATACGAGAAGATATTTTTGCCGAAAAAAAGTTGAAACGCCATCTTTTGAGGAATCAATGATGGATACATATAATTGCGGCAGAATCATCGAAATTTCCAGCTTAAATCATTTTCTTAAGAAAGAGAGAGGATCTCTTGGGGTTTACTGTGATGGTCATAAAGTCGGATCTGTTGCATTTGATGACATACAGGCAATCATTTTTAATTCCTATGATTTATGCTATACACACAGCCTTTTAAATGAGTTTGCTGAAAGAAAAATCCCTGTCATTTTTTGTAATAGAAAACATATCCCCTCCAGCATGATTTTACCCTTTGACAGCTACTTCCATCAAAGTCGAAGAGCTTTACATCAAGCACAAGCAAAGAAACCTGTAAACAAAAAGCTCTGGAAATCAATCGTTTCCTCAAAGCTGACCCAGCAAGCTTATATACTTAAGTTGTTGGGGAAAAGGCACAAATACATTTTAGAGCTTATAAAAGAAATAAAATCCGATGATTCGACGAATTGTGAAGGTCAGGCAGCAAAATATTATTTTACTCATTTGTTTGGAAAAGAATTTATAAGAGATAGGGAACAACCGGGTCCTAACGCTCTGTTAAATTATGGGTATATAGTTTCCCGTAGCGCAATGGCCAGAGCCATTGTTTCTTATGGTCTAAATCCCAGCATTGGAATAAAGCATTGTCATCCTAATAATCCCATGCCTCTGGTTGACGATCTCTTAGAACCATTCAGGCCGTTCGTAGATATTGAAGTATATCAAATGTACATAAAAGAAGGACAGTATGAATTGGACACCGAAAACAAAATACGACTTGTAAGCCTTTTAAATCAATCAATTAGAACTGATGAAATCGGAACGACTCCTAATTATGTCATGCATAAGATGGCTGCTTCATTGGGCCGTATTTACGACGGCGCTTTAAAAAAACTCTATCTTCCGTTTATGTATTATTCAGAGACGTGTCAAAAAATTAAAACAGGGTAAGCTGTTCTTGTTGTCTCCTTATGATTTCCTCATTGGTAGCAGGCAAGTTACCAATATAATTTTCAACTGTTGCAAACTGGCGGTCTGTAATATAAAGAAAAGAGACTATACCCCCATCGGGAATCCTCGCAGACAATTTTTTAACAAGTATCCTTGCTGTCCTGAAAGAACCTGTGGGTTTTATATATACAGAAAACTGTTTCATAACAAAGCCGTTATCTAAAAGAAGGTTTCGAAACTGGGTCGCCCTTCGCACCTGCAATTTTGTTTTGACCGGTAGATCGAACATACAGAAAACCCACATAAAGCACCAGTCACTTAGACTGTTCAGTCTCTTTTTTCTTGCCATACCAGAGCTTCTTGTGTTTCTTTCTTATTTTTCCAAATGGTGTCAGTTCTATTTTTTGCGCTTTGTGTTCTGTATAAAATTTCAATCTGCGAATCATTGAATCACGTATTGAATTAGGTCCAGACTTTCCAGTTGTATCTCTGGCATCGGAATGATAGGTTGTACCCAACTTAGAATGACAGGCATCTACGACAGCAAGACATCTTTTTTGTTTGGTATATTTTTTCCATTTTTGAGGTGTATTTAATTCAATCATGTCGCATTTATGCAGAGACCATATAGGCTTTAAGCCTTCCCGTTTCCATTGTGGTATAAAATCTTTATCATTTGCATCAAATAGACTGATACATTCCCAGCCTACTTTATCCTTGTCATCCTGATAAAAATCTATACGGTGATTACGGCCTCTCGTATAGGCGATTTTGTGTTTGTCTATATAAATTAGACTTTCTGAATTTTCATAAACTGGATAAGTGTTGTATTCATATTCCTTGCGATCACGAACTATCTTAAAAGCTCTTTGCAATATCATTGCCTCACTAATATCGTTTGCCTTTTTACCTTCTTTAATAAGCTGATCGTTTTCAAATTTAAGTTCATCCATTGCTTCTCCATAATGAGATTCAATGACGGTTCTCAGATCGATCGTTTTCTCAACGTCTCTTTTGATATCAATGTGCCACTCAGGTTTAATAGTATTAACATTAATCAATATATTCTTGAGACTGGATTTGTCTTTTAACACAGTTGATTTTGTGATGGGCCTGTTATATCTGGTAATTGTTTTTCTGGGGTCATGTGGATTTCGCATTAAAGCAAATTTACCTGTATCTTCATGCAACTTGCTATTTTTACTGTGCTCGGGTTTATGATATACTTTGACATCCCTTAACATCTCTTTCACTTTATCTCTAAATATCGAAAGCTGCTTCTTCTTGTTTGTTTGGCTTGGGTCATTTAAAGGAACAGGCAACAGCTCAAACGGCGAATCATAACCTCTTTTATCATGCCAGTTGATATTTTGCATGTCGGCCCTGCTTACAAATCCAATTGTTATCGCATCAACAATATGGTGACGATGATCATATCTCGGCTTTCTTTGCCAGTTTTTATTTCTAATCGTATCTCGTTTTTCCCATTTGCCGTTTGTATCAAGTTCTTCTTGATATAAGATTTCCCCCGTATCTTTGTTAAAAAAATAAGGCTCAGAAGGTAGATACTTCGGTACTTCTGTATTCAGACCCATTAAATCATATTCAATACCGTCAAGATTCCAAATGCTTCGAAGCTTGGCCGTGTGTCCGCCATAAATCGTCAATACTCTGAGATTATTCTCATTGCCTTTTTTGTAATCGACGATTGCTTTAAGATATCTGGCGGCTAATTTGCAGAAATAACTCGTATCACTTAGATAACGTGTAATATTGTCAGCATCGTCTCCGCTTTCAAACTTTTCGCGGGCATCATTCTCAAAACGCCACTTTTTACTATTGGGCATCTTTTTGTTATCTCTAATCTCCTTTAGTATCGCATAAATTTTGTCTCCGTATTTACCTTCCAGGTATTCATAAGGATACAAATTGCCCTTGTTGAGATTATCGCTTCTGGAAATTAAAACCCTGTTTATAGGCGCATCTGTTCCTCCAAGACTGTCGGGAATAAGATGCTCAATTTCAAAACCTTCAAATCTGGGGTGGATTCTTTCAAATGTTTGGGAAAAAACATCTGTCCATCCCTGCTCCTCGGCTAATCGCCATTTTAATCTATTTTTACTGGTAACTCGGATCTTATGCTTTTTTAAATATTCATAAGCCTTTTCATTTTTGCCCCTGTTTTCGCCTTGAATTTTTTCGTATTCTTTTTTTCTTTTACTGCTCATTCCAACTTCTCTGGCCAGTTCGATATGAATATCATAAGGCCTACCATAGATACGAATAATATCATTGACTACCTTACGAAGCTGGTTAAGCATCCGGTGGACGGCAGGATTTGCAATTTTACCACATTCTCTCTCCATCGGATTCAGTGATTTGTTAATTTCTTGCTGCCAAGGTGCTATTGGCTGTGTATCGGTTGTTAATATTTCTCCGTAATATGGTAGCTTGTCATATTTGCCCTGAAGTGCCCTCGCTCGTTCTTCCTCGGCAATATATCTTTTATCTGTTTTTGCAAGTATATCCGTCGCTTCTCTTATTGAAATAACATTTTCTTCCAGCAGTTTTAATATTTCTTTTGTGGCTGTGATACCTAATGAACCCCTGCCTTTAGGCAGCATCGCCAGTAATTGTGATATCTGTTTTTCGTCATCGGCTTGGAACTTATTTTTTAATATTTCAATAACTCTGTCATCATTATACAGATATCCCTCTTTATCCGGGTTTCTTGGTTCTGCCATAAACTCAACAATATCTGCCAGTTGTTTATCATTGAGGTTACTTAAAAAATCAATAGCCCTATATTCCGGTGTTGAATATAAATAAGGCTGTATCATATCAGCCAGAACAATCTTATTATTTTTATCCAACTGTAATTTTTCAGCAATAGATCTTTTGCCTGCCTTTTTGCCCTCAAGCAGTAATTCATTGATAATTAAATCCCGTTGAGATTTATCAAGCTTGATCTGTTCTGTCAGTGTTTGGATTCTTATATTGTTGACAGCCTCATATATTCTGCGTTTTTCACTGAGTGGATGCGCCTTGGAAAGCCTTGGTTCTTCTTTGATAAAAATACACTTACCTGTCGCATAAGGCCTGTGGTCGTGTTCATAGAAAAGAATGTCATAGATTTTCTTTTTCAGATCTTTGCTTTTTAACTGTTTATAATATTGAGATTGTGTGTCCCAAAGAAGATTAAATTCTTCTTTTACGAGATACCTTGGGATGGCGTAATCAATTTTTGCCTTTTTATCGCTGAGACCTTTTCTCTGCCTGACATATCTTCTATTATTCTCTTTGATTGTGTTGTTCTTATAGTGCCGATTTAACCGCATAAAAAAATATTCACCAATAGTCTTAGCTCCTTGTTCATCACAATATTTCTTCAATTTGGCATATTCAGACGGTTCTTTTTTCTTTTTCTTTGTTAGATCGTTTTCCTCATTTGCAATATCCTTTTCCAACTCCATCTCAAGCTTTTGAATCTCAATAAAGCTGGCTCCGCGATGTTTGGCCATATGCAATATGGCACGTCCAAGTTCCATAATATCGTTTAGCTTTCCGTTGACGCCTTGAGCACGTATCCTGTAAGGGGAGAGAGTGATAAGATCGGCCTGAATATCCTCATCAAGGCTCCAAAGGCCTGCTTCAGCAAGTGCTTCTGATAATAGGGATAGCCTTTTCTTGGTCCTATAGGTGTTTTTCCTTTGGCTTCGTTTGAGTCTTCTATCTTCCGCACCTTCTGACACCTTAAAAATACAGACTCCGGTATCTAATATGTCCGTTACCCTATTTTGCTCATCTAAAGGCAAAACAGCAGCACCAATTGATCCTGCCCCCAAATCTAAGGATAAGCGATACTTCATGATTTTCTCTCCCATTTATATTTTTTTATTGACAACACAGATAATCAAGTTAGAATATTTTGTAGATATATGTGTTTTTGGGATTGCTTGAACTACACATATAATAAAGGCTATATGCCCTAAGATGTGAGAGGGATTTGATAGCCCTCTCTTTTTTTATTCCTCCTAATTACTTTTGACAAAATTTATTTAACCGTTGCTGACACAGACGGCGAGATAGTTTTTATCATTCGTCCACAAATCCCTCAAAAGGGCGAAATTAAGACTTTGGTTGTAGTAAATCAACCAAATTCTCCATGACAAATATACCTATAATTCACACACGCTCCCGGCTCTCATAATACACAGCGATTCTCAAGCCCAAAATGTTACCTATAATTTTCAAAAAATTTTCACTTTTTTGCATTTTTTTCAGGCCGGCTGCCGAGCATATCACCGAAACCGCCGTACGAGCCGGTTACATCTTCGGATGAGGCGGAGAAGAACGGCTTCTTCTTATTCGGCGGGCCATCAATTTTCTCATCATTGCTGGTCATCTGATCGAACCCATTGAACATCGCAAGCTGGTTACGCAGAAGGAGATGGATATATTATACGCATCGGCAAGCTAAATATCAAGAACAAACAATGCAATCAGACAGACTTCGGCAGCGATGTGCCGTTTGGGCTGATGCACGTCTGCGTCGCGATGTACGATGCGATGCTGGACGGCGAGGTGGCGAAGGATGAGAAGGCAATGATTATGGGTGGGAATATTCTGGGGCTGTGCGGCCTCGGTGAATAGCTCCGGCGGGGAACGCAATGACGACGACTGAATGTGAAACTTCCGCCGGATTATAAATAAAAACCGAGCAGGTTTTATTGGGCCTGCTCGGATGAGATGCGACTGAAAAACGCCTCGCAAGAAAACTTTTAGAAGCGGTTGACATTTCGCTGGGCTTTGCGCATTCGCCGGCGATTTTTCTCAGAAGGCTTTTCGTAATAAGCGTTACGTTTCATGTCCCGGATTAGACCTTCTTTTTCGCACATTTTTTTAAAGCGCCGTATCATTTGCTGAACTGATTCGCCTGCCCGCGATTTAACTTTCAACATAAAAAAAATACCCTTACTATCCCTCTAATATCAGGAGTTACCAAAAATAACGTTACATTTAATTCGTCAAAAATTGCACAAGCCATCACTCTAAAGCAGATTTTTCACATTTTCAAGTCAAAAAAAATAAATCCCTCTCGATTTTTGCCGAAAAACAGTAAATATGTCCTATAAATATTGGTTTATAGTATTAAAAAAGCTCATTTTCGCTGTATTTTGATGATTTCTTGAGCAATTTAATCAAATATGTTAAAATAACCCCGCGATTTTGGAGGTACATTTTAGTTGGAGAAGTTTCGCCAGACGTTAAAAGTCAGAAAAGAGCGAGCGATTCTGGTCGCCGCCGTGCTCCGCGGTGCCGGTAACGGCGACGATTTAGCAGAGCTTACGTCCCTGGCCGAAAGTGCCGGAGCGGTCGTCGTCGACAGATTTCAGCAGAAAATCCGCAAGATAAACCCTGCTACCTACATAGGTAAGGGCAAAGCAGACCAGCTCGCCGGACGTGTCAGGCGGTTCGGTGCCGACGTCGTAATATTCGATAACGATCTCTCGCCGGCCCAGATTCGTGAGCTTGAGGCGATTATCGAAGTCAAAGTCCTCGACCGCAGCGAGCTGATTCTGGACATTTTCGCCACCAGGGCCAAAACCCGCCAGGCCAGGCTCCAGGTCGAACTGGCCCAGTTGGAATACACATACCCCCGCCTGACGCGAATGTGGTCGCACTTAGACAGCGTCGCCGGCGCTGGCGGAGCAACCGCAGCCGGAACGGTCGGCGGCATCGGAACAAGAGGCCCCGGCGAGCAGCAGCTCGAAATCGACCGGCGCCTCGTCAGCAAACGAATCACCGACCTCAAACGAGAGCTTCAAAATATCGACAGGCGCAGGATTCGCGAGATCGACGGGCGAAAAGGGCTCTTCAAAATCTGCCTCGTCGGTTACACCAACGCCGGAAAAAGCACGCTGATCAACACGCTTACCGATGCGGGCGTCTTCGTCGAAGACCGGCTCTTCGCGACCCTCGATACGCGAACGAGAAGATGGGCGCCGGCCAGGGGCACCGAAGTGCTCATAAGCGATACCATCGGCTTTGTGAAAAAGCTGCCGCACCAACTTGTCGCCTCGTTCAGGGCAACGCTCGAAGAGGCATTCAACGCCGATCTGCTCCTGCACATTATCGATGTATCCAGCCCCGATGCGCTCAAGCAAATCGAGTCCGTCAACAACGTCTTAAAAGAAATCGGCTGCGGCGAGAAGCCAATTTTAGAGGTGCTTAACAAGGTCGACGTCGTCAGGAACATCGGCGATCTGGAAACCCTGCAAACGCTCTATCGAGATGCAGTCAGCATCTCAGCCAGAACCGGCTACGGCCTCGACAATCTGAGCGAGGCGATCACGGCCAAATATAAGGGTGCCGAGCTTCTGCTGCGTGTCACCTCCAGCCAGTCGAACGGAAAGGTCCAGAGCTTTCTCCGGGCCCGCGGGCGGATTATTAACGAGCAGTACACCGACAGTTCCGTTCTGATCGACGCACAATTAGGCAGAAACCAACTGCCCGGCCTGAAACGCCTCCGGCCGGAAAATATCGAAATCGTCCAGGACTGACACTGTTTAATAAAAGATAAAAATAAGACTTTTTGACTGGATAACAGTCCACAGGACACCTTACGGTGGATATTCTCGATAATTTATACGGAATCCTTTTGTTAATCCTGTATATCCCCTCAAAAAAACAAAGGATTTAACCGCGGATTTTTTCATTTGTTTCTAATTCTCTAATCCACAAATTCGCTAATTCACTCGATTCCGGCAGGCTTTGTGAAGAGTAAGTCAAGAACATATTTTAAATATTTCTGTTTTTTTTCATCTACATTTTGCCATCGACAAACGCTGTAAGATATAGAAAGGCCGGAATTCGAGATTTCTTATTGAAGATGCGGCCGGAGCAGTATAGATTTATACGCAGCGAGCGATGAAACGGGGCATCTTTGATCTGTAGTCGTTAGAAATGGCTTTTTCGATTATTAGTGGGATTGGGACGTATATTGGATGGAAATAGGTATGATATCCCCGGAATCCCCCTAATAAGATTTTTAGGAATCCGGAATTTGCATATTGTGTTTGCGATATAGAGAGGGAGCAGAAAATGAATCTAAGCATAAAGACAACAATATATGACATTTTGGGATATTTGCTGCCGGGGCTGTTATTTATCAGTTGCATATTTGCTTTCTACATGCAAACGAAAGAGGAAGTCGGAATAATTGACGCTTTTAGCGGGAGCTTAAGCGGGATGAATGTATATAGTTGTGCAGCTTTGTTGGGAGCGGGTTATCTGGTCGGCCACTTTATCTCTGCCTTAAGTTCCTTGGTACTTGAGAAATGGATGCTTAACGCGCTTAAACTTTTTGGTAAGAACTTGGAGCTAAGAAAAATACTGGGAAATAGCGCCTATAATCAGTTATTAAAGAAATATAAAGTGGTATTCGAACACGAGGCGAATAAGGATGAAAAGTTGTTCAGGAACTGTTTAGTATATGTAGAATCGAGACAACCGTCCGTATATTCGACAGCATTTGTATTTTTGTCGTTTTACGGGTATACCCCTACCCATTGTCAAGACAGAAAACTGAGCTTTCTAAGGTAGACTCATCGCCGTGTATTAAAGCAGTTGGAACGGAGGGAGCCCGTAGGGCG
>Ga0209121_10002683_pt1 | contig 17825 bp, 16 predicted proteins | sample Cruoilmetagenom3_FD_187292 | JGI IMG/M metagenome (GOLD analysis project Ga0209121, IMG submission 187292) | Oil polluted marine microbial communities from Coal Oil Point, Santa Barbara, California, USA - Sample 3 (SPAdes) (version 2) | ecosystem: Environmental > Aquatic > Marine > Oil seeps ... | reverse complement strand
TGATGACTTTATCTTTCAACTGCAGACCAGGAAGAAAGGAAAAAACTTATAAGGCCCAAAGTAATTTTACATATCGGATGCAGTTTAGATAGTCGCACGGATTGGTTGAAGCTGGATAATTTCTTATATTACCGATTGATCAAGACTTGGCCTGTTGATGCGATGATCTCCGGCAACAAGACCATACAATTGGCAGAAATGTCTGAGGGGGAAGACATAGCCAAACTAAGTGATCAATATCTTGTGATCGTTGACAGTAGGGGGAGCATTCATAACTGGGATACCATCAAAAAACAATCCTGGTGGAATGAGACTCCCATTGTCCTGTGTTCTGAGAGCACACCCCCTGAATTTTTAGAAGAATTAGAGGAACATAACGTCCACCGAATCATGCATGGTGCTAATAAAGTGGATCTCAATTCAGCTCTGAAAGTCCTCTACCACAAGTTTAACATCAAGACACTCCGCATAGACAGCGGTGGGATTTTAACCGGTGTGATGCTGCGTACCCACCTGGTGGATGAAGTCAGTGTGGTCATATCGCCCCAGCTAACCGGTGGTAAAAGTCCAAGGTCGATCTTTGTTGCACCTGATTTACAATCCTTGCATGGTGTGATTGACCTGCAACTAATTCATACTAAGGTTTGGGATGATCATTACGTCCACCTGTATTACAAGATTATTGAATAGATATTTTTGGAAATGAATTTGAAATCCAATTGCCATTGGATTTTAACTGCGGTATCCCTATCAAAGAGAGCTGAGCAGGTCAAATACCTTACACGTTAACTATGGCTGTGCTCGAATAACCGAAAGTGCTCAAGCAGCGTGTTGATGGGTGGTAGAATTCATTGCGTTTTATTAATTTAGAGCATGCATTTTCTGGAGACAGGGATGGACATCGAAAAAAACGTAAAACAAGATTCTTTCAATACCAACAAAGTCGCGATTACTACTGCAGCCCATGGGGTCCATGATACCTACACGGCATTTCTTCCCGCACTTTTACCTTTTCTCATCGAAAAATTCTCACTAACCAATACAGCAGCAGGATTATTATCAGTTTTTTTACAGATACCCTCCCTGATACAACCAATTATTGGGTTTATTGCCGATCGCAGAAATCTAAAATTACTGACCATCCTTGCGCCAGCCATCACTGGTACAACCATGAGCCTGTTAGGGATTGCACCTGGATATGGATTCCTGGTTGTGCTGCTGCTTGTGGCAGGAACCAGCTCAGCTATGCTGCATGCGGTAACACCCGGGATCAGCAGCAGCTTCTCAGGGAAACAATTGGGGAAAGGGATGAGTTTCTGGATGGTTGGCGGTGAAATTGGTCGGGTTTTGGGACCTTTGATTGCCGTTTCAGCTTTAGAATTCTTCCTTCCCGGGAAGCTCCCCTGGTTAATGATTGGGGGGATTGGTGCCTCTGCGTTTTTGTATCTTAAATTAAGTTCAGTTACAACCTTGACGACCACGGAAAGAATTGATATTCACTGGAAGGATTCTCTTCTAAAGATCAGGAGAATGATGCTCCCCATCGCTGGATTGATCTTCACTCGATCATTGATGACCGCATCCCTGACAACCTACTTGCCAACATATTTAACCACCCAGGGAAGAAGCGTATGGATGGCAGGTGCCTCTCTGACCATACTGCAAGCAGCAGGGATGGTCGGCGTCATCATTGCCGGTAGCTTATCCGATAAATATGGTCGAAGGGTACTGCTCCTCGTATCTTATATTGCCACCCCTCTATTTATTCTGTTTTTCATATCTACGGGTGGTATCCTGCAAATTATTAGCTTGATTTTACTGGGTTTTTCCAGTATTTCTGTGGCTCCAGTGCTCATGACCATTGTTCATGAACATGCACCAGATAACCGTTCTTTTGCCAACGGTATCTATATGGCTCTGAGCTTCATTATGATCGCCCTATCCACTTTATTAGTCGGGATTTTATCTGATGCTGTCAATCTTCGTTTCACTTTCCTGATCAGTGCTGGAATGCTGCCTATCGGAATCCCTATTCTTTGGCTGCTCCCGAAAATAAAAACTGCCAAGACGTAGAAATTTAATCTTTTGATTGCATGTCCTTAAACATTAACAAAGATAATAAATCAATATTCTGGATTATCCAATTTCATGAAAAGCGAGTGAATTATGCCATTTGTGGACATTGCAGATATTAAAATTTTTTTCGAAAAATCAGGACAGGGCGATCTATTTATGATTTTCCCCGACAATATCCTGTCCTCCAAAGCTTATCAGAGTAAAATCCAATTTTTCTCAAAATCCTATGAGTTCATTGCTTTGACAATCCAACCACTGGGAAATCAACTCATATGGTGAAATTTCCGGATGAACGACAGGTGGATTACTGAGGATTTTGGGCAGATCCTGCTTGCCATCTCCTGATTGAGTTGGAAATTAGTGATGTCATTGTGCTTGGACGGTGGTGGCGCTCTACCTGCACTGCAATTCTGCGGTAAACAAGCAATACAACATCATATAAGAGTGAAGGGTTTGATTGGCGATAGCTTCCTCGCAGATATGGACAAACGCACCCTTCACCGCTGGCTTGGCGTGCGAGAACATTTTTATGTGCGCAATGAAAAGACCTTACAAGAACAACATGGGCATGATTGGAGGGAGGTCGTTGATGAAGATACTCGTTTCTTACGAAAGCTTGCCGACCGCAGCGGATATAAGGTTCTTGATAACACTCTGAATGCCATCACCTGTCCAACCCTCCTCACAGGGCATCTTGAAGATATAACTTTGCCAGGAATCGCAGAAGAATATGCGCGGATCAGTAAATTGATAGCAAATTGTAGTGTTTTTCTTTCCGGAAAAGCCGATCATCCATATTTACAACGCCCCTTCTTGTGGACTGATCCAAAAGCTTTCAGAATTGTAACTGAACTATTCCTCAGCGACATTCAACAATATATATAGATGATGCTTTGGCAAAGGAACAGCTTGGATTGCTTCAATCCAATCAAAGGATCTCAACCAGGTGGTTGCGCCCTACTGTTAGCTGTTCTAATCTGATTGCGTTTCGAATATAACATTCATGTAACCGAGGGAATTAAACAAGCGCTCCAGATATACTTCGGCGTTCTGCTGTGCTTGCTGCAGAATGTCATCTTCGAGAGCCGCATTCAATATTTCTTCTTCCGCTACCTGTCTTGCTGTCGTTTCCAAATCCTGATCGCTTTTCCTTAATATTCCGGTTTCACGATCGTAGACATGCGATTCATCATTGTTAAGGGTGGCTACAAAAACTTCTGCCCCGGGAAGCGTGACATATAAAACATCCTTCTCGAGGTGCAGATCCTCAGTCTCAAGTTTCGTCAGGTCCAAACCAGCAATCACATAGCCGTGCGCCACAAATAGCAATCGATCACCGAAAAGGGGACCAAATACACCCTGATTGATTTTTGCCGTGATCACTTTCTCCACGGTATATTGGATCGTCTCCAAACGAGCTAAAGATTGCACTTCCCGGATGATGGTAACCGGGTCAGGTATCACCGTCGGTGTGGGGTTAAGTAATTGAGAAACCTGCGTCCTCAGGGCTTCATTGACATTTTGAATTGGAGTCAAGGCAGTATTGATCGTACGATGAAAGGTGACTGCAAAGAAAACTAAAAATCCTATGATCGTGACCAGCAGGACCAGGATCAGAATTGTCAATAGATTTGGCTTTGGCTTTTTGTCTTTTTTTGATATTTCTTCTGTCATTATTTCCTCAATTTGTTAGGAGCAATTAGTTTACCACACGCCATAATAACAGCTTGTACCTATTGCATTACTGATCCAAGCAGTTACATCATTCAATGTTGCGTGGATTAGCAAATAATTGAACTGGAGAAACAATCATCCTGATGAAGGTTTTATAGATCTCGTTGATAAACGCGGTGATTCTTATAGAACTCGACACCCAAGTTCTTCAGGTCTTTACGCATTTGCTCTGCGGTCTCAGCCACTTGCGTCAGTTCAGAATGGACGAATTGTTTCTTAGCCTGCATTGCCTTTTCCAATTCAGCATACATGATGGCGTTACCCCCTAAACCCTGGTATTCCGGAAGAACCCCTGCGCCGTTAAATGAAATCCATTTCGTTCGCTTCAATTCAAGCAACAATCTCGCGATGGCCAACGGTCCCAGCTTGCCGCGATTTTTTTGCATTGCCGCGGACACATCCGGGAAGGGAAAAACAAATCCTACCACTTTATCGTCCTTGACAATGATCTTAATTAACTCCGGGTCAAGAATGGTCATGACATTATCCACGACAAAATCAATTTCTCGCTGTGAAAGAGGATAATATTCCCAGTTCTTGACGAACGCCTGATTATAAGCCCGACCTATTCGACCTCCCCATTTGATTAAATCGCGTTTATTCTTGAACTGAATTACTTCAAAACTGCCGCGCTTTTTAGCGATTTCCGCTGCTTTTCGAACCTTCGGTGGACACTGGAATGTTTGCGGGTTGATATAGCTGGAAACAAAATCCACTACTTTCGTAAAACCCAGGTTTTCCACCAGATCACGGTAATACGGATAGTTATAATTCATCATGTTCATCATCTGGCGGTGCTCAAATCCTTCAATCTGGATGCCGTAACCATCCAGTGGACCAAATCCTTTCGGACCAACCAGTCTGTTCAATTCCCGAGCCTTTGCCCAATCAAACACTGTTTCAAAAAGCGCGTTTGCTACATCCTGATCATTGATACATTCAAAGAGATAGAATTCTGCATCCTTTGCCTGATGATATTGATTGAATGGTTTATTCTCCAGGGCAGCAATCCTGCCGACCACTTTCCCATCTTCTTCTGCAATAAAGAATTCTGCATCTGAATGGTCGTAATAAGGATGTTTTTGCGGGTTCAGCATTGCTTTTACATCAGTAATAAATCGCGGCACCCACTGAGGATGACCGGCATACAGATCAAAGGGAACCTGAATGAAACGGTTGATATCAGATTTTGACTGAAGATCTACTTTATTAATTTGAACCATGTGTTTCGCTCCTATAATATTAAAATTTCGATTCCAACAAGTTAAACAATAAAACGGTTGTTCAGTTACTAAGCAAAAGAAATTTTATCATAGAAGAGCATGAAATTGCACGAAGTGTAATAAATCTGTTCAGTAGAATCATCAAACACATTTGAGTTGACGAGGTTTATAGAATCCCTGGCGTTTATTCATCGGATACAAGAACACATCATTTCACAGGCAGCAACATTTTGAGCGATTGGTTTAAATACAATTCGCGCTCCTCATCATCCTCCAGTTTCAACCAGCTATATTCACTTGCAGAATTCATGAATAAACCTGACATCAGGATCACGGAAAAAGTCATGTTTAATTCGATTTTCAAACGTAATTGTGATTTGTTTTCAATATGGGGAGTCAATGCCTTAATCGATAATTGGACCCAGGTTTCATAAAGATTTGACAACTCTTTTTCTCTTTTCGAATAAAAAATAGGACTAATAAAATTAGCCAGAATTTTGATGCCATTCAGGGTTTTATGGCTAGACTTCTAAATTCAACTCTCCTCTTCAGGAAAGATTCCTTGTCTTCACCTGTCACCTGAGCTATAATCTTTTAGAAATTTCGCGAGAAGACAAGAGGAAAAAGAAATCAATGATCGATGTAAATGAATTACGGAAGGGCGTCACATTTGAGTTAGACGGTGAACTTTATAAGGTTTTGGATTACGCACACAACAAACCGGGTCGCGGTCAAGCGACGATCCGGATTAAAGCACGGGATCTGCGGAAAGGGACCACCCTGGACATGACTTTTAATTCAGGCAACCGCGTTCAGGATGTGCGATTGGATTACAACAATGCTCAATTCCTGTACGCTGATGACCGGTTCTTCTATTTTATGGATAACAACACGTACGAACAATATCCGGTTAATAATGACATTGTAGGAGAACAAGCCGGTTTTCTAAAACCCAACATGGATGTCAAGCTGATGTTCTATGAATCCGAAGCCCTGGACATCGAATTGAATACATCTGTTGAACTTTTGGTCACGAGAGCAGAACCGTCTATTCGAGGAGATACCGCTACTGGTGTGACCAAGAAAGTGGTCACTGAAACAGACCTTGAAGTTCAGGTACCGTCTTTTGTTGAGGAAGGTGACACGATTAAGGTGGACACACGCAGCGGAGAATACATTACGCGCGTCTGATATGTCTTCATTTGTTCCCAAAACCTTAAAAAGAGACACAGCCAGGGGATTGTTATGAGAGTTCCAACAACAGGAAAAGAATGCCCTTATTTTTACGGTGACTATCACCGCGGTCGCCATCATGAGGAATGTCGACTGATGTTGGATTCAAACCCTCCCTGGGAAATCAAGTACTGTAAGACCTGTCCCGTTCCAGAAATCGTCAGAGCGAACGCGTGCCCCAACATGATCCTTTCAGGTGAAATCAAACCGGGATTCTTAGGGATCAATCCAAAGGTAAAAATAACCGCATACTGCACAAAAGTACATGCCGAGGTCGAGGATCCTTACGTTGGATGCAGTGAATGCCACCCAATTCTGGATGTATTCCAGGAAAAATAACTCGCAGCGTATTAATTATTCTGCTGTTCATCAATATTGCACGCAATACGAATTTTCCAGGCAAGAACTCTTATGAAGCATTCATTTGAACGGTTTGATCTACATCATTACCCAAAGAGGCCGAATAGGGAATAACCTCTCAACCAATTGTGACAGTTTCTATAAATTATATTAACCTTTTAGCCCATACTGGAATTCATCCCACAGCATAGGTATAATACTTTCGTCATTATTTTAAGGAAATTTATCGGAGGATTACGTGAAATCACGCAACCAATCTTTCATCATCTATATATTGCTGTTCGTAGCAATAATTGCGATGGTGTTATTTACTGTAAATCAACAATCAGCAGGCGCTGATGAGATTCCTATCAACAAATTAGCAACAGATATTCAAGCAGGGCGTATCAAATCCATCATTGAAGATGACAGCCGGCTGGAAATCACATATCAAGAAACTGATGCAATCAAGACTTCCACCAAGGATCCCAGTACCCCGCTGATTGAACAGCTTGTTGAACTTGGCGTCTCACCGGAAGATCTATCTGCTGAGAATATATCCATCGATATTCAACTCCCCGGTCCGTTAGTTGGGATTGTTTCCATCGCCAGCTATGTCATGCCTTTCATCATTTTGATTGGACTTTTTTGGTTCATCTTCCGGCAGGCGCAGGGTAACAACAGTGCTGCTTTATCTTTTGGGAAGTCAAAAGCGCGCATGTTTTCAGGAGACCACCCAACAGTAACCTTCGAAGATGTTGCTGGCGTGGATGAATCAAAGGAAGAGCTCCAAGAAGTTGTAGAATTCTTACGCGAACCTCAAAAATTCATTGCCTTAGGTGCCCGAATCCCAAAAGGGGTCCTATTGGTCGGGGCACCCGGAACCGGTAAAACCCTGATGGCGAAAGCTGTTTCCGGCGAAGCGGGTGTGCCGTTCTTCTCAATATCTGGCTCCGAATTCGTGGAAATGTTCGTGGGTGTTGGTGCCAGCCGTGTACGCGACCTTTTTGAACAGGCAAAAAGACATTCCCCAGCAATCGTTTTCGTTGATGAGATTGATGCTGTCGGTCGGCATCGTGGCGCGGGCTTGGGCGGCAGCCACGATGAAAGAGAACAAACACTCAACCAGCTCCTGGTTGAGATGGACGGCTTCGATACTGACACCAATGTGATCATTATCGCGGCGACCAACCGACCAGACATTCTTGATCCAGCTTTAATGCGGCCGGGTCGTTTTGACCGCCGTGTTATGCTTGATCGTCCAGATCTCAAAGGGCGTAAAGAAATCCTGGAAGTGCATGTCAGGGGCAAACCCGTTTCTCCAGACGTTGATTTATATGATATTGCCCGTTCGACTCCCGGTTTCGTTGGTGCAGATATTGAAAACCTGGTCAACGAGGCGGCAATCCTCGCTGCACGACGTGACAAGAAGATTATTGAGCATGACGAATTCATGGAAGCCATTGAGCGGGTCATCGCTGGTCCGGAACGTAAGAGCCGCTTGATTAATAAGGAAGAAAAGAAAATTATTGCCTACCATGAGGCTGGCCATGCTGTCGTGATCAATGCGTTACCAGAGGCAGACTCCGTTCAAAAAGTGTCCATCATCTCTCGTGGTGAAGCAGGCGGGTACACCATGGCATTTCCGGAAGAAGATCGAGTCCTGAAATCTCGTAACCGGATCATGAGTGACATGATTGGATTATTAGGCGGCCGCGCGGCGGAGGATATTGTTTTCAATGATATTACATCCGGTGCATCTAATGACCTGGAGCGAGTCACCAAATTAGCTCGAATGATGGTTATGCGCCTTGGAATGAGCGAGGAACTCGGTCCGATGGTGTATGGAAAGAAAGAAGAATTGGTATTCCTGGGTCGAGAAATTTCTGAACAACGCGATTTTTCTGAGCATATCGCAGAAAAGATTGATTCAGCCATTCAAAATATCATTCGTGATGCTTATCAAAAATCCAAGGATATTCTGAAAAAATACCGCAACGAATTAGATAGGATAGCCGAAAAACTTTTAGAGCTTGAGACATTGAATGCAGAAGACTTCCATGAGATCTTTCCCACTCCAGTTGAGAAAACCGGCGGGATCCCGGAAAAAGTGATGGGGTAACGACATCTCAACAACAGCAAAGGCTGCCAGGCGCAGCCTTTTTTCTTATTGATTTGCCTGCTTGTCTTCAGCAACCAGGACCCTCCTGAGAATTTTCCCAACTCGTGTGCGCGGCAAGGATTCTCTAAATGAAACAAACTTGGGAATCTTGTATTTCGTCAGAAATTCTGCGCAATAGGTTTTAATTTCATCTTCTGTACAATTCGTATCTGGTTGGGGAACAATCCAGGCCTTTACAACTTCAGCGCCGCGATGATTAATCACGCCTGCAACCGCCACCTCTCGCACTTTTGGATGCAGCAAAATTACAGCTTCTACCTCATTGGGCCATACCTGAAATCCACCAACTTTTATCACGTCTTTCTTGCGATCAACGAGGTAAAAATATCCCTCCGAGTCCATCCGTACAATATCCCCGGTGTACAGCCACCCCTCGCGGATTGCCAGAGCAGTCTCTTCAGGTTTTTGATGATATCCAGCCATGACCTGCGGGCCATGGATTATTAACTCACCTATCTCACCAACGGGCACTTTGTGCTGCCCGGTCTCGATATCCACTACCCTGCAATCGACGTTGGGTAAGGGCAAACCGATCGATCCTTCACGATTCTCTCCAAGGATCGGATTACAATGGGTCGCCGTCGGCGCCTCAGAGAGACCATAGCCTTCAACAAGATGTCCATGGGTCAAAGTTTCAAATTCCTGCTTAACCGACACAGGCAGCGTCGCTGAACCTGAAATACAGGCCTTGATCGAGGATAGATCATAACGCCCCTCAAGGACCGGGGGGTAGCGATTGATCGCATCGTAAAGATTGGGAACCCCGGGGAACACGGTGACATGATGTTTTTCAATTGCCTTCAGCAATGAATCCAAATCACCTGGGTTGGAAACCAGTACCATCCGTGCACCCATCTTTATCGCCAGGTGCATGCCCAGGACCATGCCGTACACATGGTAGGCCGGTATCGCTACCAGAACTGTCTCTTCTCCTGGATTCGTGTTGACCAACCATTGGTCAAACTGATAAACATTAGCCACCAGATTCCGGTGCAGGCCAACGGCGCACTTTGGCTCCCCAGTGGTACCCCCGGAGTATTGGAAGACTGCGGGATCGTCAGGACCAACATCTATGGATACCGGTCTTTCCAGAACTTCATCAAGCACATCCTTGCTCAGGATATCTGGTGATAAAAGGTGCTCATCTTCCCTGCCAACCACGATCATTGATTCAATAGCTGTCTGGTCCTGAACAGCCTTGATTTCCTGATAAAACTCTGTAGATAAAATAAGGATCTTAATCCCCGACTCCGCCGCTAAGGACTGAACCTCATTGGGACGGTAAGCCGGATTAAGTGCCATCACGACCCCTCCGGTTTTCAAAATGCCGTAATAATAAATAACAAAAGTCGCAGTATTTGGCAGTGAAATCCCCACCCGGTCACCTTTTTGAATGCCCTTTGAGATCAAATATGCTGCGACCCGATTAGAGAGTTCCTCAATTTCGCAATAGGTGTAGACCTGATCCTTGAAAATTGTACATACAGAATTTTTGTTCGCTCTGACTGATCTATTAAAAAGATCAACCAGGGATATATTTGGTATTTTAATGATTTCAGGAACTTCCCCATCGTATTTTTTTATCCAGGGCTTATCACTATAATTCATTTAACTGCCTCCTGATGAACTCTTCCATTTCATCCACCATCTTCTCAGAAGCATCGAACCATGTAATCCGGGGATCGTCAGGTTTAAACCAGTTCGCTTGACGACGGACGAAGATGCGTGTATTTTTTTTAATCAATGCCACAGCTTCACAATAAGACAAATCCCCATATAGATACTTGATCACCTCCCCATAACCAATCGCCGAGAGGGTTGGCAGATCAGGAGAGAAACCTGCATTCATCAGGTTTCGAACTTCCTCCACAAGTCCACTATCCAGCATCGCTTCAATACGCTGATCAATCCTTGCATATAATTCTTCACGCGGCCGATCAATCCCAAGGACGATAGGATGATAAGGACAGGTTTGTTTTTTCCGCAATTCTGAGAAGCGTTCACCTGTACTAAAAATCACTTCCAGAGCTCGAACTGTACGGCGCAGGTTGCGATAATCGATAATGCTGGCCGCCTCAGAGTCCAAAGTCTGTAATCTTTGATGCAATCCCTCTTCACCAATCTCCTCCGCCCAGAGAGTTATAACATTCCGTAGATTATAATCTGGTCGCTGCGGTGGAATTCGCCAACCCTCAATAATGGCACGGATATATTGCCCAGTTCCGCCCACCAAAAATGGCAGGTTCCCACGACCATAAATCGCATTGATGATCTGATAGGCTCGTCGCTGATAAATTGCCAGGTTCCATTGCTCATCAGGCTCTGCAACATCAATCAAATGATGAGGGGCTTGCTGCAATTCATCAGGCGTTGGCTTGGCTGTCCCAATATCCATTCCACGATATAACAACCTTGAATCCGCTGAAACGATCTCACCATGTAAGCGTTTGGCAAGTGCGATTGATGTGGAAGTTTTTCCCACAGCTGTAGGCCCAAGGATGACAATGAGTGAATTTTTAGTATTCATTGAATATTTATAAAGTGTTGAATATCTTTTATTTTCTTCTGATGATCTAGGGTGATCGCGACCGCATCAATCCGCCAATCATCATCAACTTCAGGATGTTCCTGAAGCCACAACAACGCTGCATTATGGATACGCTGTAATTTTGCCTCTGTGATGCTTGTTTCAGGATTTCCAAAAGAACCAGAGGTTCTCGTTTTGACCTCAATAAAGACAATGATTTCAGATTCTGCCGTAACAAGGTCCAGTTCACCATACCTTGTATGATAATTTTGATCCAGCAGCTTGTATCCCTTTTGCAATAGAAAATCAGCCGCGATCTTTTCACCTAAATTGCCGATCTGTTGTTGATAAGTCATCGTAAGTATTGGCCTTTGAATAAAATAATCCTACGATAAAGGATTGCCTGCGTCAAGAAAAGTTTTTAATAAAACATCCTAAGGTAAAAATATAGGATAAAATCATATTGAGGATTAATGCCAACACTTGAAATTATTACTATCGGCACTGAGCTCTTACTTGGTGAGATAACTGACACAAATTCAACTTACATCGCACGTTCGCTGCGTGACCTTGGTATCGACATCTACCGGATCACAACTATCGGCGATAACCCATCAAGGATTTCCCTGAATATCCAGGAAGCGTTGAACCGGGCAGATATTGTGATCACAACTGGAGGTTTAGGTCCAACTGTGGATGATCCAACCCGGCAGGCTGTAGCTGAAGCGACAGGAAGAGAATTAGAATTTATCCCTGAGCTATGGGGGCAAATTCAGGCCAGATTTAGGGAATATGGCAGAAAACCTACAGAGAACAATCGACGGCAAGCCTTCATCCCAAAAGGATCAATGCCTATTTATAACCCTGCTGGCACTGCCCCAAGTTTCGTTGTCAATCTTGGTTCGGCTTGTGTAATTTCCTTACCAGGAGTCCCCCGAGAAATGGAATTGATATTACTGGATTCAGTCATTCCTTGGCTAAGAAAAAAGTATGGGCTAAAAACCCAAATTATCAAAGCCAGGGTGCTTCATACCGCATCCATCGGTGAATCAGCCGTTGACGAGATTATTTCAGACCTTGAGGAATACAGCAATCCGACAGTGGGCTTACTGGCGCATCCAGGTGAGGTGGATATTCGTATCACAGCAAAGGCTAATTCAGAAATTGAAGCATTGAATCTAATAGAACCGGTCGCAGACGAACTGAAGTTACGATTAGGAGAGCACATTTTTGGTCAGGCTGAAGAAACCCTAGAAAGTGTTGTTTGCCGGATATTAAATCAAAATGACCTCTCCCTATGCTTCGTGGAATATGGCCTGGAAGGGTCTTTCATCAAAAGAATTAATCTCGGGATGCCGGATAATATTGATTCCACCAAACTTGAAACAGCGCCAGAAAGTGAAATGGAATTCAACCAAATCATAAAAACAACCATGGACACTCATCAATGCGATATAAGCTTTGGTGCAGCCCTATTTCTCGCAGAAAAAGTCAAAACAATCCTATGCATTCAAACCTCAAGTGATCATGTGTCGAAAACACTCACCTACGGCGGTCCACGCAGTTATGCCCAGCAATGGGTTCAGAGTATTGGGCTTGATTTTTTGCGACGGAATCTGCCCAAAGATTAACAGCCGGAAAACAGGAGAAATATGAAACAAACTGATATCATTTTTCGCAATGCAAACGTCCTGACAATGGATGAGGAATATCGTATCTACAACCCTGGCGCGGTGGTTGTTCAGGGTGACAGCATATTAGATGTAGGCTCAGAATCAGCAATTTTGCAAAATTATCAATCAGACCAAATTATGGATTGCAAACAAAAGGTCCTCATGCCAGGTCTGATCAATGCCCACACACATGTCCCCATGACCCTGCTAAGAGGTTTAGCTGATGATCTCAGGTTGGATGTGTGGTTGATGGGATATATGATGCCCGTTGAACGGGAGTTTGTTTCTCCAGATTTCGTCCGGTTAGGCACCAAGCTAGCTTGTGCTGAGTCAATACGCAGTGGTGTGACAACTTTTGTGGACATGTACTACTTTGAATCAGATGTGGCTGCTGCTACAGCTGAGGTAGGGCTGAGGGCAATTTGTTCTCAAACTGTGCTCAAGTTCCCAAGCCCAGATGCTACCTACTATGAGGAATCCCTTGAGGCTGCTGAAGCGTATATCAAAGAATGGAAGGACCACCCCTTGATCATCCCCTCTATTGCGCCCCATGCAGCTTACACCTGTACTGATGATATCCTCAAAGAATGTACCTACCTGGCAGTAAAATATGACGTTCCTCTCCATACCCACATCGCTGAAACAGCCGGTGAAGTTGAAGATATCCGCAAAGAAGCCGGTATGCCTGTTGTCCCCTACCTTAAAAAACTTGGCATTTTTGAGGCGAAGGTGATTGCTGCGCACTGTGTTCACATTGATGAAGGGGAAATGCGAACACTTCAGCATGCCGGTGCAGGAGTGGCTCATAATCCCTCGTCCAACCTGAAGTTAGCGTCTGGTTTCGCCAATATCAAGAGGATGCTGGAATTAAATGTCAATGTCGGCATTGGCACAGACGGTCCGGCCTCTAACAATGACTTAGACATGATCGAGGAAATCCGCCTGGCGTCCATGGTGGCTAAAGCTGCATCTGGCGATCCAACCGCCCTGCCTGCCAGGCAATCTTTGTCGATGGCCACCAGCCTCGGGGCAAAAGCAGTGCATATAGATCACCTAACAGGGTCGATTGTCAGAGGAAAACGCGCGGACCTGATATTGCTTGGGATCGATAAATTACATAATTCACCCAGGTTCCATCGGGATCCTGAGGGGATTTATGCTCAGATTATTTATGCAGCTAAATCAACTGATATCAGTCATGTGATGGTTAATGGAAAATGGTTGATGAAAGATCATGAACTGCTCACACTGGATCAGGAGGCATTGATCAGAGAAGCACAAAAATATGCTAAAAAGATAGATGCCTTCTTGATTGAACGCGAGCAATCCGTCCTGTCAAAATTGATCGCCATTGGCGGCGCAATGGAAGAAGAAAGCTTCGAGGTTCAGGCTAAAGTTCATATTAAAGATCCCGATAAGATCATTGAAGCCCTGGAACAGGACGCCATCGAAGTTGTTTACACACGACATTATCACGAATACGACACCTATTTCCATTTTGAAGATGAAAAACAGGGGCGTTTGCGTTATCGAGAGGACGAATTTATCGATAAGAGAGGGGAAGTCACGAATGTTCGCGGTCGATTGACATTGGTCGGAGTCACCCGGGAAAAGGCATTTGATCACGATGTGATGCTGTCTCGAAGCCGGTATTATGCCCCTGCGATCCATTCATTGCGCTTCTATCATGAATATTTCGCTCCCTCAGGTGAGATGGATATCGAAAAAGATCGAAGGCGATTCAAAATTAAGTACAAAGGCGTGGATTTTTATATCAATCTTGATACATTGATCAATCCGGATTTGGGGCACTTTCTTGAAGTCAAGTCACGCACCTGGAGTCGGGATGATGCTAACCTCAAATCAAGATTGATCACAGAATTAATTGAATATCTTGGCGCTGCTTCGGAAAAAGCAGAAACCCAAGATTACCCTGACATTGTTGAAGCCCACCTGAACAGCCATTAAAGAGAAAAAGACATGACTATCAATACACTTTTCATTGCAGCAGAAGCAGATCCATTTATCAAGGTTGGGGGCTTGGGAGATGTTGCTGGTTCGTTACCCGTTGCCATTCACAACATTTCGAAGAACAATGTTGACGACAGTGAGGTAGACATCCGGCTGGTTTTACCTTTTCATTTTGGTATCAAACAAAAAGGATTCCAACCCGAATTATTGGGTGAGTTTAACGTTTTAAGCACAGACGGTCCTATCCAGTGCCAGGTTTATCAGACTGAACTCGAGGGCATGCCGGTCTACTTCCTGGATGGTAACCCTATTGATGAGAAATCCCCGGTTTATGCCCCAGAACCCATTCTGGATGGATATAAATATGTATTCTTCTCACTGGCCGCTTTAGGGCTTGCTGATTTCCTGGACTGGCGTGTTGATGTTCTGCAGGCCAATGATTGGCATACGGCAACCGCCATTTATGCCTTAAAGACAGGCAGAATTAAATTAGATCAGCCTACACAACCGATGACTCTACACACACTACATAATCTCCCCTTCATGGGATTTGGCATTCAGCAGGCATTCTTAGACTATGGCATTCCTTCGGCTGAAGATAAAATTCTCCCGGAATGGGCAAGGCATGCACCTTTACCCCTGGGTTTGCTAACTGCAGACAAAATTGTCGCAGTTTCTCCCCACTATGCCGAAGAGATCCTGACTCCTGAATTCGGTTGCGGCCTGGAAGATTTCTTAAGAACCCGTTCTTCCAATATCAGCGGCATATTGAATGGTCTGGATACAAAAGTCTGGAATCCAGAAACAGACCCGAACCTCCACAAGAATTATTCAACAACCAGTCTTAATCTGAGGTCTCTCAACAAACTAGATTTACAATCACGATTTGACCTGGTAACCCGTGATGATATCCCACTGGTAACCCTCGTCAGTCGAATGGATCCACAAAAGGGAATCGACATCGCAATAAAAGGGCTACGCTATTGTGATGATCTTCCCTGGCAGGCGATCATCCTCGGGACAGGTAATCCTGTCGTTGAAAACATGGCAAGGTCCCTGGAAGCTGACTATCCGGATCGTGTTCGAAGTGTGATTAAGTTTGACAGCACCCTGGCCCATCAGCTTTATGCCAGTGCTGACATCTTTATGATGCCTTCTCGCTATGAACCATGCGGTCTCTCCCAAATGATATCAATGCGATACGGCTGCGCACCCATTGCACGGGCTACTGGTGGGTTGGTTGACACCATTCAGCACGTCTCCCATAAAGTGAATGGTGGAACAGGATTCTTGTTTGATAGACCGTATCCATCCGTCTTCGCTTCAGTCCTCAAAAGAGCCCTCCACCTTTGTCACCAGCCTGAAATTTGGCGTCAAATACAACTGAACGGTATGCAGATTGATTTTTCCTGGGAAAAATCCGCACGTCGGTATATCGATGTTTACAAAGACCTGATTAATTCTTGATATCTGCATTATTCATAAGGAAGCTAATATGGAACAAAACCGAGCATCAGGAATCCTTCTTCATCCCACCAGCCTCCCCGGGCCTGATGGAATCGGTGACCTGGGACCAGAGGCTTACCGGTGGATTGATTTTCTGAAACAGGCTGGCTGCCAATTCTGGCAGGTTTTGCCTTTGGGACCAACAGGCTATGGCGATTCGCCTTACCAATGCTTTTCTGCATTTGCAGGAAATCCGAATTTAATCAGTGCCACAGTACTGCTCGATCAGGGTATTCTTACTAAATCTGACCTAACAGATCGACCAACCTTCCCCCTTGAAAGCGTTGATTACGGACCGGTGATCGAATGGAAGATCAAATTACTTCGCAGGTCTTTCCACCAATTTAAATCACAAAAGAATGAAATGTTAGCTTCAGAATTTTCTGCTTTCATAGAGGAACATAAAAGCTGGTTGGAAGATTTTGCGCTTTTCATGGCGATAAAATCTGCAGAGGGTGGCGTCGCATGGAATGAGTGGCCTGAGGAGCTTCGTCTTAGAGATTCTGAAGCCTTGCAATCCTTCAAAAATAAAAATCGCAACGAAATCACCTTCCAATCTTATTTACAATTCCTGTTTTATCAACAGTGGAATGCCATTAGGGACTATGCCAATCAGAAGGGCATTCGCATCATTGGGGATATTCCCATCTTTGCTGCCTATGATAGCGCCGATGTCTGGGTTCATAAAGACCTGTTTTATCTGGACGATGCAGGACAACCAGAAGTGGTAGCCGGCGTTCCGCCCGATTATTTCTCTGAGACTGGCCAGTTATGGGGGAACCCCCTGTATAAATGGGGCGTTCACAATAAAAACGGGTATGAGTGGTGGCTCAACCGTTTGAATGCCGTTTTAGGCCAGGTTGACATTATACGGCTTGACCATTTCCGGGGTTTTGAAGCCTATTGGGAAATCCCTTTCGGCAATGAAACTGCCGTAGAAGGTCAATGGGTGCACGGACCCGGGCATGATTTCTTCCATGTCGTCAGGGAAAAACTTGGGAATTTACCGATCATTGCAGAAGATTTAGGAGTGATCACAAAGCCGGTCATTAAAATGCGTGATGACTTCAATCTGCCAGGTATGAAGATCTTGCAATTCGCTTTTGCGTCTGACCCAGATGATGATTTCCTTCCGCACAACTACCCAGTCAATTGCGTGGCATATACCGGAACCCATGACAACAATACAACTCGCGGATGGTATGACTCCGCCCCGGAACGTGAAAAGGATCTCTGCCGGCGTTATTTGGCGCGTTCAGGCAGCGATATTGCCTGGTCAATGATCTGTGTGTTATGGCAGTCCGTTGCAGCGTGGGTACTTGCGCCGATGCAGGACTTCCTGAATTTAGGTGAATGGGCGT
>Ga0209121_10002680_pt1 | contig 17851 bp, 14 predicted proteins | sample Cruoilmetagenom3_FD_187292 | JGI IMG/M metagenome (GOLD analysis project Ga0209121, IMG submission 187292) | Oil polluted marine microbial communities from Coal Oil Point, Santa Barbara, California, USA - Sample 3 (SPAdes) (version 2) | ecosystem: Environmental > Aquatic > Marine > Oil seeps ... | reverse complement strand
TGGGAATTCCTTACCCAAGAAATGAAAATTTCAGAAGATAAACTTTGGGTGACGGTTTATCAGGATGACGATGAGACAGCTGATATCTGGTTAAAAGAAATGGGTGTCAGTGCAGAGCGTTTTTCTCGTTTAGGGGAAAAGGATAACTTTTGGTCGATGGGCGATACAGGTCCGTGTGGGCCGTGCACAGAGATTTTTTTCGATCACGGCGCAGAAGTAGCCGGTGGCCCGCCGGGTTCCCCTGATGAAGATGGCGATCGTTATATCGAAATCTGGAATCTGGTGTTTATGCAGTTTGATCGCCAAGCAAATGGCGAATTAGTACCGCTGCCTAAGCCCTCCGTGGATACGGGTATGGGGCTAGAGCGTATCGCAGCGGTGATGCAAGGCGTTCACAGCAATTACGAAATAGACTTGTTCCAAAACTTACTTAAGTCAGTAGCAAAGGAAACCGGGCAAAGTGGCACAGAGCACCCGTCTTTGCGCGTTATCGCTGATCATATCCGTTCCTGTGCATTTCTAGTGGTCGACGGGGTGATTCCTTCTAATGAAGGGCGTGGTTATGTGTTGCGTCGTATTATTCGTCGTGCGTTGCGTCATGCGCATAAGCTGGGTCAAAGTGGTGTTTTCTTTTACAAATTAGTGGCCCCCTTAGCGGTGGAAATGGGAGATGCCTACCCGGAGTTATTGTCCCGTCAGGCACAAATTGAGAAAGTATTGTTGGGCGAAGAGGAGCAGTTCGCTAAAACCCTGGATGCCGGTATGAAGGTCTTAAGCCAAGATCTACAAGATTTAACTGGAAAGATCATTCCAGGGGAGGTGTTGTTTAAGCTCTACGATACCTATGGTTTTCCCGTTGACTTGACCGCCGATATTGCCCGTGAAAAGGGTTTGGATGTTGATATGGAGGGCTTTGAGTCTGAAATGAATCGTCAGCGAGAACGGGCGAGGGCAGCCAAACACTTTACGGTGGATTACAGCGATAAGCTGCAGCTGGAAGGCCAAACAGCATTTACCGGTTATGACTTTCTGCAAGGACAGAGCACAGTAACCCAGCTTATTGTTGATGGTGAAACGGTGGAGTGCGCTGATGAAGGCCAGTCAATCGCCGTTATTTTGGATGAGACGCCCTTTTACGCTGAGTCCGGTGGTCAAGTGGGTGACCAGGGTTATCTAAGCTGGCCAGAAGGTAAAATGGCAGTGAAAGATAGCCAAAAACAAGGCGATGTGTTCCTGCACCTTGGTGTGCTGGAGCAAGGCAGCTTGAGTATTGGTGACTCTGTGGAAACCCATGTGGATGATGAGAAACGTCAGGCCACAGCTCTTAATCATTCCGCCACACACCTGGCCCATGCGGCCCTGCGACAGGTGCTGGGTGAGCATGTGGCGCAAAAAGGCTCATTGGTGAGCCCTCAGCGTTTACGTTTCGACTTCACCCACTTTGAAGCTTTGACGCCAGATCAAATAGAGCAGGTGGAAGATATCGTCAATGCGCAAATTCGCCTGAATACACCTGTGTCCACTCAGGTAATGAGCATTGATGCAGCAAAAGCAGCCGGTGCCATGGCCCTATTTGGCGAAAAATACGGTGATAAGGTGCGAGTGCTGAATATGGGTCAAGATGACTTTTCGGTTGAGCTATGTGGCGGCACCCACGCCCAACGCTGCGGTGATATTGGGTTCTTCAAAGTAGTGGCTGAAACCGGTATAGCAGCAGGCGTGCGACGAATTGAGGGAGTAACCGGGGGTGCAGCAAACGCTTGGGCGCAGCAAACAAGCTCAACTCTGGATAAGGTTTCTGGGCTGCTGAAAGTGAATGCCGATCAGCTGGCTGAAAAAGTAAAGCAGACTCTGGATAAAAACCGTTCTTTGGAAAAGGAGCTGGATCGCCTTAAAGCAAAACTTGCCAGCAGTACCGGGTCGGATCTTTCTTCCAAAGCCAAAGAGGTTAATGGCGTTAAAGTTCTCGCCATGCGCCTTGACGATGCCGATACCAAGGCTTTGCGGGGAACCGTAGATCAGCTGAAGAACAAGCTAGGCTCCGGTGTAATACTGCTTGCAGCAGTTCAAAATGACAAAGCTGTGCTCATCAGTGGCGTCACCAAGGACCTTACCGATAAGTACCACGCAGGTCAGTTATTAAGCCATGTTGCAAAGCAGATGGGCGGCAAGGGGGGCGGTCGTCCCGATATGGCACAGGGTGGTGCAGCTGATTTGGGTAATCTAGACGAGGCGCTCGCGTCGGTTTCGGCATGGGTGGCAGAGCGTTAAGCGCTGTGAGTAAGTATGAGTGAAAGGGCATTTAATTGACTAAGTGCCCGTCTTCTTAGGTTTTAGCGAGCAGTGATTAAAGCTGGAATGTTTCAATTTTATTGAAATTAGTGTTTAATTTGCGCCCACCTCAGTTTCTTCCAGAAAGGTTTGAAGTAAGTCATGGCCCTAGTAGTGCAAAAATATGGCGGTACTTCCGTTGGCACCGTAGAGCGAATCAAGGCAGTAGCCGAAAAAGTAGGTCGCTTTCACGATGACGGGAATCAGGTCATCGTGACCGTTTCTGCAATGAGTGGCGAAACAAACCGTCTTTTGGGGCTAAGTAACGCTATTTCATCCTCACCAGCAGCGCGAGAGCTAGACGTGGTGGTGTCGACGGGGGAGCAAGTCACCATTGGCTTATTGGTGATGGCCTTGATAGAGCTTGGTTATGATGCCCGCTCTTATACAGGCGGCCAGGTCAAAATAATTACTGACAGCGCCCATGGTAAAGCACGTATTCAGCGTATCGAAGATAAAAACCTGCGTAATGAACTAGACGCCGGCCGTATCGTCGTAGTGGCGGGTTTTCAGGGGGTTGATGAGTCGGGTAATATTACCACCCTCGGAAGAGGTGGCTCTGATACCACAGCCGTAGCGCTTGCAGCGGCGCTAAAGGCAGATGAATGCCAGATTTACACCGATGTCGATGGGGTTTACACCACTGATCCGCGCGTTGTCGATTGCGCAAAACGGCTGGACAAAATTACCTTTGAAGAAATGCTAGAGATGGCCAGTCTGGGGTCGAAAGTGTTACAGATTCGCGCCGTGGAATTTGCCGGTAAATTTGGTGTGCCTTTGCGGGTGCTGTCGAGTTTTAAAGAGGGGCCAGGAACCCTGATCACATGTGAAGAGGATGACTCTAATATGGAGCGACCACTAATCTCCGGGATTGCATTTAACCGTGATGAAGCCAAGCTGACCCTTCGTGGGGTTCCCGATAAGCCGGGTGTCGCCTCGCATATTCTTGGGCCAGTGGGTGACGCCAACATTGAAGTGGACATGATTGTGCAAAACATCGGTGGTAACAGCACAAACGACTTCACCTTTACCGTTCATCGCAATGAATACCATAAAGCCATAGAGGTGCTTACCAAAGTGGCAAAAGATGTGGGCGCAGCAGAGCTGGTAAGCGACGATAAAATTGCCAAGGTATCCGTTGTGGGTGTGGGGATGCGCTCCCATGCGGGTGTGGCAAGCACCATGTTTCGGAGCTTGGCAGACGAGTCCATCAATATTCAAATGATTTCCACCTCGGAAATTAAGATTTCGGTGGTTATAGAAGAAAAATACCTCGAGCTAGCCGTGAGAGCCCTGCATACGGCCTTTGACTTGGATGTGCATGAAGACAAAGACTGAATTTCTGGTAGATCATATTGAGGGTCGCTGTAAGACATAGTTTGTCTGCTTGAAATGCATGTTAGAACACATTGGCTGCCTCGTTACGAATCTATAACAGAAACACGATCCTTACAGATGCCGGTTAACAGCCAAGCTGGCGGCTCTGGTCAATACTTAATTGTAAGCAACAAAGAGCTGAGAGAAGCTCTTCTTCGTGATAGATAAAAGGTGTGAACCCTTCCGGCTATCACGCTAGTTGGATGAATGGTGCGGCCCGGCGATGTGGATTCGCCACAGGGTGCTGCGAAAGGTAATTTAAAATTTTTGGAAGTTTGGAGAGCAGTTTATGTTGATTTTGACACGCCGAGTGGGCGAAACCCTGATGATAGGGGATGATGTAACGATAACGGTGCTTGGCGTAAAGGGAAATCAGGTTCGTATTGGCATCAATGCGCCTAAAAATGTGTCTGTACACCGAGAAGAGATATACCAGCGTATTCAAAGCGAGAAAGAGCAAGGCTCAAACGAAACAAACGAGTAATAATTGCTAAATAACGCTTTGAATTTTTTCTTTTTGTGATATTATTCGCCCCTCATTTTGGAGAGGTGGCCGAGTGGCCGAAGGCGCTCCCCTGCTAAGGGAGTATGGGTATTGCACTCATCGAGGGTTCGAATCCCTCCTTCTCCGCCATGATGGTTTAAGGGTATCTTGCCCAATTAGTTTTAGCGCCCGTAGCTCAGCTGGATAGAGTACCTGGCTACGAACCAGGCGGTCGCACGTTCGAATCGTGCCGGGCGCGCCATATTAAAAGGTTTAGTCCTCTGGGCTAAGCCTTTTTTTGTTTCTGGTAATGCCTTCCCTGAAATAATCAAAAATGGGCATGCTTTGTTCTTTTCTTTTCGGGCTACTGATGGCTCGTCATTAAGTATTTTCACTAAAGCTTCAGTCTGGGAACTTATAACAAGAGGTTTGGAGTGATGTCGCGTCTTGGATTGAGTTTTGTTGTAACGATTTTTATGACAATCAGCGCTCAGGTGCTGGCTGAACCAGGCTCCTTTGTGGTGAGCGAAGACGAGGCCATGCTGATTGGGGCTGTGCATCGCCAAGTAGAGTCGATGAACCGAGAAGACCTAGGTGCATATATGGAAGGGATACACCCGAAAGCGCCTATTTTTGATCGCTATAAGATTGTAATGGGGCAGCTCTTTACTGTTTATGACCTGAGTACGCGTGCAGAAAAAATAAAAGTGCTATCTGTTGATAAGGATTACGCGATCGTTAGGTTGACGTTGAGCAAGCGTAAAATTCAGGGGCGGGCGAATTTCAGAGATACGACAATTGAGTCGCTTTGGGTTTATCGGCGAGGAAGCGGTTCGTGGCTACTGTGGTCGACATTGAACTTGTCGGCTTAACTGTCTTTGGATTGCCAGGGAGCTTGCTGGCTAAGGTTCTTGTTTGCTCTTGATTAGGGGTTTCAGGCTAGGTTCTGGGTGAGGTGTGGCGTTTACCGCATTTTGTGTGCTCGTTTGAGTACCAATAAGCGGGGGTATTTTACGTTTTAACTCTTTCTGTTTGAAGGGGGATGCCCTGTCAGCTTTTTATGAAACTCTACCAGTTGAATGATAAAACCTTGAGAAAAGGTTTTTTGTTGGGGTTTTTGCGGTCTCTGCGGTTTATAGAGAGCACCTAGTGGGACGCTGCAGTGTGTAGGCTTTCCTAATAATACCCTGCGTGGATGCGCCTTTTTACACTGTTCAGTGTCGCGTTTTCTCCTGTTGTGACCTTCTAGCTGTTTCTGTGGAAAAAACAATCAGTTTTGGAGCGGGTAAGGATTTCTCTTAACATGCTGATATTTCGGCATAAATATTTCGTCATTTGTATTGTGATGAGTGTTTGCAATAAAACACATTTCTTTTGGCGTTCCCCTTTTATACTTTCTGGGGATATGTGCAATACTAATATCTGTTTCGGTTGGCGCGCTTGTACTTGTCAGCGGCTTTATAATCATAATCGAAATGTTTTTTGCATCTAATAATTAAAAAACGTGGAGAAATACTATGGCAGTTATTGCTGATAAGCCTGCGGGCTTAGTGGATGGTTCAGATAGATCATTAATGAAGAGATTGCTCTTTCCTTATTCAAATGAGGGTATGCCGCGTGCACCGGTTGCACTTTTTCTGATTATATTGGCGATTATGCTTCCTGCATTGGGTTTATATCGTTGGTACATGGAGTCAACTGCCTTTACCGTTGGATTGGATTATTTTGAGCCAGAGTTTCAAACTTACTGGATGAGCTGGTTTTACGGGCAGCTGACTCTCTTTGCTGTTATCGGTGCGGTTTCTATACCATGGTTATGGTTCACTCGGCCTTCGAGAGAAGAGGTGATGGCCATGTCCGCAAAAGACGAGCTGGGTGTATATATACTTATATTCACTGGTTTAGCGATGCTAAGTTTGGCGGTTCCCCTGATTTTAGGTATTTGGACAGAGGCTGATGCGGCATGGCACCAGGTGACTATTCGTGATACTGACTTTACCCCAACCCACATCCAGTTGTTTTATGGTGTAATCCCAGCGCTTGCTGTTGCCATTGTGGTGGGTTTGCTTTGGTTGCATACGCGTATGCCTGATTATATCGGTAGGGTTTCAATTCCTTTGTTTATGGTTGGGGCGGCTCCTTTGTTGATTATGCCTAATTTGGGATATAACGAGTGGGGTCACACGTTTTTCTATGCGGAAGAGCTGTTTGCTGCTCCAGTCCATTGGGGCTTTGTAATGCTGGGATGGGGGCTTTTTGGTGTGGTTGGTTTCTTTCTTGAGAGCATTAACCGAGTACTGGTTTTAACTAAAGTGAAGAAGGGTGAGGTAAGGGTCTAATATATAAGTGCTTTTTTCTTGATCTGTGTTGCAAAAAAAAGGAGGGCTATATGCCCTCTTTTTTTTTGCATTTAAAAGTGGATTTATTATTCTCTTCGCTATAGTATCGTTTGTTATTATACGACAAGCGGTCGCGGAATATTGGAATAGATGGATAGGGTTGATATCGCTGTTTGTGTGTAATGATAAAAAAATAACTTAAAAACAAATTATTTAAAACGTGGAGAAATAACGATGGCTATTATCGCTGATAAGCCTACGGGCTTGGTTGATGGTTCGGATCGGCCTCTAATGAAACGATTACTCTTTCCCTATACTCGCGACGGCTTGCCTCGCTCACCTATCATGCTGGGCGTGCTTATACTCGCAGTAGCGACCCCGCTGTTATTCCTCTATCGGTGGTATATGGAGGCCACAGCGTTTACTGTTGGTTTGGACTATTTTGAGCCTGAGTTTCAAACTTACTGGATGAGTTGGTTTTATGGCCAGCTAACGGTCATAGCCCTAATTGGTGCTATTGGTGTACCTTGGATGTGGTTCACTCGACCTTCGAGAGAAGAAGTGATGGCCATGTCAGCTAAAGATGAGCTTGGTGTATATGTGTTGATCTTTAGCGTAATGGGAATGGTGAGTGTTTTGGTTCCTACAGTTTTAGGCATTTGGGTTGAAGCTGACGCTGCATGGCATCAGGTAACTATACGCGATACTGATTTCACCCCGACCCATATCCAGTTATTCTATGGTGTAATTCCAATGGCTGCTGTTGGTATTATATTGGGAGCGTTTTGGTTACATACACGTATGCCTGACTATGTTGGTAGGCTATCCATCCCTCTGGCTATGGTTGCTGCTGCTCCCGTTTTGATTATGCCTAACTTGGGGTATAACGAGTGGGGTCATACCTTCTTCTACGCTGAAGAGCTATTTGCTGCACCAGTTCACTATGGTTTCGTAGTGTTGGGGTGGGGACTTTTTGGTATAAGTGGGTTTTTAATTGAGAGTATTAATCGCGTTTTGGTTTTAACTAAAGTAGCAAAAAAAGATACAACTGCTGCGTAATATAGTATGGCCATCTGGCTATAAAGAATAATAAAAAGGGGGCGACGGTATCGCCCCCTTTTTATTTTCCTCCCCTTCAAGCAATAATTCCCTAATAAGAGCCTTATTTGCAGAAGATTAATTCATGCTTCTGGCGACTCTTCTCTAGCGCCCCTTTCCCGATAGGCTGTTGACATTCTATTGACTTAGCCATCTATGGTGCTGCTTAAGGTGACTAGAGCTTGCTCGATTTGCACAGCAAATACTTTGAGTACTCTTGGTAAAGCCCCGCATAAAATATCCAAAGCGTTTCACTAGGCAGGCACTTCTTATTCACTACAAGGTATAGAAACAGGTGTATGCTCGGCTTTGGCACCCTGTGTCGTTCTACCTCCTCCATCCATGGAGTCGTCCGCTTTCTCGCTTGACTTGCCTTGTATTTGGCTTGACGTAGCGAATTCCAACAGCCTGCTAGTCCCCTCTGCTTGTTTAGTCTCGTTAGGCCGGCGCCAGACTCTTGGGAGTAACAGCCCCCCGAGAATCTACCTTCTTGTTTAATAGAGGCTTTAAAAGTAACACCGCTTAAGAGTGCGTGGGGCTTTCGAATAACGTCACTAGCTGTGCCGGCTTGAAAGCTGAGTTTGAACTTGTTTTATTTCGATCGGTTGATTGTCTTAAGTCAAAGTTTTTTAACTTTTAAGTCTGTAACTTACAACCACTGCTTATCAAGTCTGTTCAGTGAAGATTGTGAGGGGGCGAAAGAGTCTTCTTTAATGTTTTGCTGAAAATCATAGAAAAACGAAGGGGAATACCTATGGCTATTGTTACGAGTAAACCACAAGCATCATCTTCCAGTCGCACGTTTTTGACGCGCTTGCTTTATCCGAGAGACGCAGAGGGGCTGCCAAGGTCGCCGGTGAAGCTTGCGGTTGGTGTGTCCTTGGTGGCAGCTTTTGCCTTGTTCTTGTACCGCTGGTATATGGAGGCAACCGCTTTTACTGTCGGTCTTGATTATTTTGAACCTGAGTTTCAAACCTATTGGATGAGTTGGCTATATGGCCAAGGAATTGTGATTACGCTGATAGGCTTGATCGGTTTGCCGGCAATTTGGTTTACGCGCCCTAGCAAGGAGGAGGTGCTATCCATGCCTGCGAGTGATGAGCTGGGGTGGTATATGATGCTCTTTACTTTCTTAGCTGTTGGGAGCTTTTTGGTGGTGTGTGTGTTGGGCATTTGGGTTGAGGCTGACGCCGCTTGGCACCAAGTAACTATTCGCGATACTGATTTTACGCCAACCCATATCCAGTTATTCTATGGACTTATTCCGATGGCTGCAGTAGGAATTGTGCTTGGCTTAGCTTGGATTCATACGCGCCTTCCTGATTATCAGGGCCGATTCTCTATTCCTTTGGGGATAGCAGCATCAGCTCCTCTTCTTATTATGCCTAATCTTGGATATAACGAGTGGGGTCATACTTTCTTCTATGCGGAAGAGTTATTCGCCGCGCCAGTGCACTGGGGTTTCGTAGTGCTGGGTTGGGGATTATTTGCAGTAACGGGCTTTTTCCTGGAGTGTTTTAACAGGGTTTCGGTTCTGACAAAGCTTAAGGAGAAGCGTGCATAGCACTTTTTACTGAAAGAATGAAATAGAGTGCTAGATAAAAAAGGCCGAGCTTAAAGCGGCCTTTTTTATTGTTCTGAAAAAATCCAGGTGATAGAGCTTCCCCAAAGTAAGCTCTTGTTTCGTTTTACTAAAGGGCTGTCTTTCCGTTCGCTGCCTGCTAAATCGACCAGCCTAAAATAGGCGTCAAACTTAAGCCTCCCTTGCCTTTTCTGCATCCCTAGTGAGTAGAGAAAACCGCTATACCCTTTGTCAGGGGAGTAAGGTGGTCTATACGCGGTGCTAAATGCCTTGTCTACACCATAGTAGTAATTGTTATGTTTTCTACTTGCGTAGATCGGCCCTAGGCCCGCTCTGAAGCGCCATTGGTAATACTGGAAGTGGTATTTGATGAGCGGGTTGCTGAGCCACCCAATGCCTTTCGTCTGTTTGAAGTCACTAGCAAGGCCGTATCTTAGAGGAATATCAAAAAAAAGTGTATTCCGTGCATTCCTCCACAAGTAATACTCCAGGGCAGGGCCAACCTCTAATACAGGGTCTAGGTCAGGCATTTCTTTTCGGGCGCCGTTATTTTTACTTTCTACAGGTGGTGTTCCGTCTGCACTAATGTCTATCACTACTTTTTCTGAATCAAAGAGAAGGCTGCTTATTCTACCGTTTGAGAATGTTAGCAGTGGGCCCTTGTATTCTAAATAGGGAATTGGAGCTAGAACATTATTAATGTGCTCTGAACCCGGATAGTCTGGAATGCTGTAGAAACCCATACCAACCCCAAGAGACCAATGACTTTCAGTCGTACTGTCTGTCGCATATAGCCTGTCTGAGGCGGTGATGGACATAAGCAGCAACCATGTGAACTTCTTTTTTAAGGGAGTGCAGATTTTCTTTCTCTCCGCTTGGAAAGCAAAAGGTGAATCAATCGCTTATAAACAGACTGCTAGGGCATTTCAAAATTCTGGCCATGTTTCCTGAACAGTCAGTGATATTAGAAAACCAAGTGATTACATAAGATAACGAATGAAAGTGTAAATTATGCTCACTCGGCCTCTAGACTTAGATGATAGAGAGGAGGTCGGGGGGCTTGCAAGCTGCCTGGTTTCATCATCCTCAATAATAGACAGTGGAACAGCTAGTGTCTTGAGAGCGGGTGCGATTGAACCTGCTACAGGGGGGAGTTCCATATGATTCCGCTCGTATGCTTACGGCTTTCTCTACAAAGACACTTTAGTTTGTTTATCGGTGAAAGATGAGAATACTTGTTTGTTCGAAAAAAAAGGTGGGTAAAAACTTTCCGATACCCATTCTCCTTTTGGCTGTGGGCTTACTGCCAGCATGCCAGAGAAGTGAAAATGTAAAGGTTAATTTTAATAGCGGTAGTCATTACATTGGCAAGGTGAAGTCTGAGAAAAAAGAAGGCCATGGTGTTTTTATTTGGCCAAACGGCGCTCGTTATGAAGGAGATTGGCAGGATGACCTTCAATCTGGATACGGAATTTATGTTGACGGCGCTGGTGCGAAATATGAAGGGCAGTGGCAGGCAGGTAAGTACCACGGGGATGGCATATACACATGGCCTAGCGGCAGCCAGTACCGAGGGCAATTTAAAGATGGAGAAAAAAAAGGCCAGGGCGTTTTTCAATGGGCCAGTGGTGATAAATATACGGGGCAGTGGAAGCATAATAAACTCGAGGGGTTTGGGATAAAAACTTGGCATTCGGGTAAAGTTTATGAAGGAGAGTTTAAAAGCGGCCAGATGCATGGTCAGGGAAAGCTAAAATGGCCTGATGGCCACAGCTATGAGGGTGGTTTTCGAAATAACTTGGCGGAGGGTTCTGGCATGTACCGCTGGCCTGATGAAACCTATTACCAAGGCGATTTCGTTAAAGGTATGAAGCATGGGGGTGGCACCCAGGTATGGGCGGACGGCCATCGCTACGAAGGAAGTTTTATTGCCGATAAAAGATCGGGTAAAGGTATCATGAAATGGCCAGATGGCAGAGTTTATAAGGGGCAATTCGCAAACGATGAAATCACTGGTAAGGGTGAGATGAGCTGGTTGAATACCGAGAAATATTCAGGTGAATTTGAGGGTGGAAACCCCTCGGGCACCGGCACCTATACTTGGCCCGACGGGGCTATATATAGCGGTTTGTTTTTAAAAGGCTTAAAACACGGTAAGGGTAAATATAAATATTCAGATGGGCGAAGTTATGAAGGGGAGTTTAAGAATGATGTCCCTGATGGAAGAGGGAATTACGCCTGGCCGAGTGGAGAGCGTTACGACGGCGTGTTTAAGTCAGGTGAAAAGCAAGGTAAGGGTGTTTTTTACTGGGCAGACGGTAGTCGCTACGAGGGAACGTTTGCTAACGACAAGATTAATGGAAGTGGGTCTTGTTATTTTGGTGGCAAGCCTGAATCGTGTAAATTTAAAAACGGTGTGCGTGTGGATTAGTAATTTAAAATCTACTTAAGGCCGCAGGCTGGTAATCTTTTGCCAGAAAAAAGCCACCATAGGAACAAACCTCTATGGTGGCTTTTTTCTGGCAGCTGTTTTGATGCGAATGGAATATCGGGGCGACAAGCTCTGTGACGCCGTCACGCCAGAGAGCTTGCCTATCTTTCACCCTTCTGTAAAAGTTTGATCAGTGCGGTGGATGCTCTCGCAATTTCTGCGATGGCTTGTTCATTGTTACTGATTTCAACCCATCGGTCTCCGTTAACCGGAGAGCGCAGCCAACAGCTATTTGTTCCTAGGGAGCACCGGTAAGTGATAAAGGGATCAAGACCATAAACATTTATTTTTGTGGTGTCTATTACCGATTTAGCACCTGTATTTTTAAGCATGTTTATTCTTTGGCTGCTGGTTATCAAATTACCAGAGCTGTCTCGATTAAGTCGGTAGCGTGTCAAAGGCCGCTGCCCCGGTTTGATGATCTTTGTTGGGCGCTTTAAGGCATAGGACGCAAGCATTTCATTGATATGTTTAAGCAGCGCATCGCTGGCGCTGTTCGTTAAGTAAAGTTGCTTTAACTGCTTTATGTATTGCGCCTCAGTATTTTCAATCAGTGAGGTGGGCGGCTTTGCGGTTGCTGCGTTTGGCTTGCTTGAGGAGTTCTGGTGTTGGTTGTTTCTTTTCTCAATATTGGTGAGTAAGCCAAGGGCCTTTTTGTAGTCGGGGCTTCCCCTTTCTGCAAACCCAACAAATTTGATTAGATTTATTGAGGCTTTGTCCAACTCATCGAGATGAAAGAGGGTGGTGCCGTATAAAAAGTAGAATCGCTTGGGCAGCGGCGTGTTAAGCGCTTGGGCCTGAGAAAGAAAGCGCTTTGCTTCGTGTTGGTTGTTGGAGTCGATAGCGCTCTCGGCAGCTAATAGCAACCGGTCTGCTTCCGCATTGACGGGTAAGTCCAGCCCTAGAGCAGGAAAGCAGGTGAGGAATAAGCCAAGAAATGCGAGTGGTTTTAAGAAGTTGAGTGTCTTTAACATTAATTGAGTCCTGCTTTTGTTTAAATTAAGAAAGTAACGCGGCTACTACTGAGTCTTGTAAGCGGGTTCTTGGTGAGGGCCCAGGCTGTCCGCTAAGTAAATTCTGAAGGCATGGAAATATTGGATGCCCGTTAAAGTATAAAAAGAGGTTAGCAGAGATGTTTCAAATTTCCCACTACGTTAGTAGGGCCGCCTTCTCTTAGTACATACAGGGGGCTGAAGCTTATAGCTGCGTTTGCCGTTTTGAAGTTGAAAGAGAATTGCAGGTGAGTTGAGTTTTGAGTTATTCTTCTACGGAAATTTGCTTAGAGCGTGGGTGGCTTGGAACTTATGCTTCTGGCGCTTGAGGGCTGCTAATAACAAAAGTAACAGTTGGCTGACAGCAATGCTGGATGTCGAAAGCAGGTCTCCGGGTGATTTTAAAACAATAATGAAAGGAAGATGCAAAGATGAAAAGCGTTATTTTTATAGGCAAGATAGGAACGTTAGCAACATGGGTCGCTTTGGCCAGCAATATGTTTATTCCTGAATTTTGGGCAAATATCAATGCAGATATCGGCCTCTATCTGAACCTCGGCTTTATTGGTATGGCACTTATCCATGTTTTTGAAGCGCTTATATTTATGAATAGTAACCGTAATTCAAATGAACCTATATTGTTGGATGGTTTTCAGGTTTTCGCTTTTGGTGTTTTTCATACCATGGCCCTAAAGCAAAATGACACGTCACAAGGTTCGTACTCCCAAGCTGCTTAAGCTTGAGCTACACCCTAAAAGGGAATGAATAACGCTTTTAGGGTGTTTCTGAGTGTGGGGACTGTGTGCCAGCTTGCGGTTTGCTAGTGCTGGCGAGAGTGCCTGCCTCTAGCGTCTCTTCAATTCGCGAAAGTGATTCTTCTAGTTCTGCTGAGCGCATATGCTTATTCGCAGAAAAGTCAAATTGTACTCCATAGCTGTAACCATCATCCAGTTCCTCCGCATGACATACAAAGCCAACCACTTCGCGGGCGTTGCTGCTCTGTCTGCTGATGTTGATCAGTAACTCTTCTCCTATTCGAAACCTCTCACTGTGTAAAACGCGAGCTCCAAAGCGATTGAAATCTACGACTTCTATTTTTTTGTAGCCCCCTAAGCGAAATAGGCTTTTACGCTTTACTTCGCATTGGATGGTGCTGCCATTAAGTCGTTGATATTGCCTGCGCTCATTGCTCGATAACATAGGAGTACTGCTTTTTTAAAGAAATATGAGAATGGATAGCTTATAAAAGTATAGTTGGATTTTCTTTGCGTGTAGGTTGTTTATTGAGCGCAGAAGAAGCAAGCGGCTTTTTCAAATGCTTATATTTTGTGAAAAATGTTACAAGACGCTGGAATGTTCTTATTTACCCTTCCAATAAGGCGTGAGGGGGAGTATCTTAACGCGCTGGAGAAAAGTGCCCAAAGGAAGGTGTGGGGCTTATCTAAATATAACGATATAACCTGTTGATATTTAGATAAGAGTTGTCACCCACAAGATGATAGAAACTTCTGATTAGGGGATCTCAATTTGATTAAAGTGCTTGTCGTCGACGACCATGATCTGGTAAGAACCGGTATAGCTCGGATGCTAGAAGACGAAGAGGGCGTCAAGGTTATTGGTGAAGCAAACAATGGAGAAGATGCGGTAAAGCTCACCCGGGAGCTCTCACCTGATGTAGTGCTGATGGATGTCAAAATGCCCGGAATTGGCGGCTTAGAAGCCACTAGAAAAATTTTGCGCGCTAATGCAGAGGTAAGAATTATTGCCGTGACCGCTTGCGCTGAGGAGCCCTTTCCTTCTCGGGTATTGCAAGCTGGAGCCAGTGGTTATCTCACGAAAGGCGCGGGTATTGGTGAAATGGTTACCGCTATTCGCCAAGTGCATCACGGTCAGCGTTACTTGAGCCCGTCAATCGCTCAAGCTCTGGCTTTAAAGCAGCTGTCTCTTGATGGCAAGGCCACGCCCTTTGAATTTCTTTCGGAAAGGGAGATGCAAATTGCTATAATGGTTGTTAACTGTCAAAAAGTGCAGGAAATTTCCGATGCGCTTTGCGTTAGCCCAAAAACCGTGAATAGCTATCGATACCGTATCTTTGAGAAGCTGGAAATTACCAGCGATGTTGAGCTTACCCTCTTGGCTATGCGTCACGGCATTCTGGATTCTGAATCTACGATCTAAACTGCCAGGGGAATGGCAAAAGCACCTGAAATGACCTTTGATTCCCTCTCTTTTCTAAGTACCCTCACTAGCCATCCTGGCGTTTACCGCATGTATAGCCAGGATGAAAAAATCCTCTATGTCGGTAAAGCTAAAAACCTGAAAAAGCGGGTTTCAAGCTACTTTTCTTCCAAAGAACATAGTGCCAAAACCCAAGCCCTTGTCGCACGTATTTCCCATATAGAAACTACCGTAACCAGCAGTGAAATCGAAGCGCTGCTGCTTGAGCAAACCCAAATTAAAAAGTTACGCCCGCCATTTAATATCCTCATGCGGGATGATAAGTCCTACCCTTATATTTTCATATCAGATCATCAGGAATATCCCCGTTTGGTATTTCACAGAGGTAGCCAGAAAGCCAAAGGGCGTTATTTTGGCCCTTACCCCAGTAGTGGCGCGGTAAGGGAAAGTCTCGACTTGTTGCAACGAGTGTTTAAAGTCCGGCAATGCGAAGAAAGTTTTTTTTCTAACCGCACACGGCCTTGCTTGCAAGCCCAGATTGACCGCTGTAGCGCCCCTTGTGTGGGCGCTATAAGCCCGGAGTCCTATCAGCGGCAAGTGGATCTGGCGATTAGGTTTCTGCAGGGTAAAAACACCGAAATCATTGGCGAGCTGGTGCAAAAAATGGAAGCTGCGAGCGAAGCGCTGAGCTTTGAAGAAGCAGCCACTTTGCGAGACCAGGTTATTGCGCTTCGCCGTGTCAATGAACAGCAATTTGTAAGTGGTGAGCAAGGAGAGGCCGATGTATTTGGCGTGCAGTGCGCTCCGGGTGGAATCTGTCTGCACCGCCTTATGGTTAGAGGGGGTAGGGTCATCGGTGGCAAAAACTACTTCCCTAAAGTCCAGTGCGAGGTGCTTGAGGAGGAAGTATTGGAAGAGTTTATTCCTCAATTTTATTTGTCTCGCCTTGGAAGTGGGGATGTTCCCAAGGAAATTGTACTTCCCTGTACTCTTGAAGGTGCTGATGCTCTGCAAGATATTTTGTCCGAAAAGTTCGATAAAAAGGTGCGCATACACGCCAATGTGCGGACGTTGAGAGCTGGCTGGCTGAAGATTGCACAAGTGAATGCAGAGCAAAGCTTGCAAAGCCTGTTGGCTAGCAAAGAAAATAGCTACCAGCGTTTCGTTGCCCTGCAAGAGGCACTCTCGCTTGATGATATTCCTCGGCGTTTGGAGTGTTTTGATATTAGCCATACGCTTGGCGAAGAAACGGTTGCTTCCTGCGTGGTTTTTGATCGTAATGGCCCGCTGCGATCGGAGTACCGGCGCTTTAATATTCAGGGCATTACTCCTGGTGATGATTATGCTGCCATGGAGCAAGCGCTGACGCGGCGCTACTCCAAGGTGCTGGCCAACGACGGGGTCTTGCCGGATATAATCGTCATTGACGGTGGTAAAGGTCAGATGACACAAGCGCTGCGCGTGCGGGAAGAGCTGCAAATAAACGGCATTACTTTGCTGGGTGTAGCGAAGGGGCCCACGAGAAAAGCAGGGTTGGAGCAACTTTTCCTGAATCATGATAAAGTTCCAGTCCCAGTTGCCTCAGATTCGCCAGCATTACATCTTATTCAGTACATCCGAGATGAATCCCATCGCTTCGCCATCGCAGGGCATCGAAGTCGTCGGGCAAAGAAACGTAAAACATCACCCCTTGAGGGTATATCAGGGGTTGGCCCTAAAAAACGACGTGATTTAATTAATCATTTTGGAGGGTTGCAGGAAGTAACGCGAGCGAGCGAGGCCGAATTGGCTAAAACGCCGGGCATTAGCGCTTCGCTTGCAGAGGTCATCTACGATGCCCTGCATAGTAAATAATGGTACGGCGATAAACGCCGACAACGAACGCCAAACAATCGACAAAGTGAAAAACTAAAACTCCATGATGTACACACTTCCCAACTTACTGACATTATCTCGTATCGCCGCTATTCCTGTCTTTGTGGCCGTCTTCTACATGCCCTATCACTGGAGCTTCCTTGCTGCTTCCATTATATTTATCGCGGCAGCTCTCACAGACCTCTTTGATGGCTACTTGGCACGCAAGCTCAATCAAATCACCAAACTTGGTGCCTTTCTTGACCCTGTTGCGGACAAACTCATGGTTTCCGTTGCACTGCTCTTACTAGTAGAAGTTTACGCCTCACCCTGGATGGCAATACCCGCCATTGTCATTATCGGGCGCGAAATTGTTATCTCTGCCTTGAGAGAGTGGATGGCAGAATGCGGCCAACGAGCCCAGGTAGCTGTTAGTCATATTGGCAAAGTAAAAACCGTGATTCAAATGTTCGCCATCTCTATGATGCTTATGGTTGACCCGCTTATCCTCGCGGTAAGCGGAGAAATATTTTGGAAAGGTGTTTGGTGGATAGGAGCACTTCTCCTTTATATCGCCACAATACTTACGCTCTGGTCAGCCTATATTTACCTTAAAGCCGCTTGGCCCAATCTAATGGCGGCCGATGCAGGCGAATAGGTGTCTGGCGGTACTATCTAAGTACTTGAGAAAGCCAAAGTATTCTTGACACATAAGTTTGAACGAGTAGAATACCTGCCTCGACGCGGGAATAGCTCAGTTGGTAGAGCACGACCTTGCCAAGGTCGGGGTCGGGAGTTCGAGCCTCCTTTCCCGCTCCAAGATTTTAGAGAGCCTCGGTAAAGCCGAGGCTTTTTGTGTTTAGAAATGCCTTTTGATTGGTCACGCCTGACTCAGAAGGACGAAAGGCATTCTGGCGGAGTAGCAAAGTGGTTATGCAGCGGATTGCAAATCCGTCTACGCCGGTTCGATTCCGACCTCCGCCTCCATATATATTCTACAAAGTTGATTGCTTCGGCAAAGAAACTTCCTCCCTTAGCCCGGGTGGCGAAATTGGTAGACGCAAGGGACTTAAAATCCCTCGACTGAAAGGTCGTGCCGGTTCGATTCCGGCCCCGGGCACCATT
>Ga0209121_10002679_pt1 | contig 17852 bp, 14 predicted proteins | sample Cruoilmetagenom3_FD_187292 | JGI IMG/M metagenome (GOLD analysis project Ga0209121, IMG submission 187292) | Oil polluted marine microbial communities from Coal Oil Point, Santa Barbara, California, USA - Sample 3 (SPAdes) (version 2) | ecosystem: Environmental > Aquatic > Marine > Oil seeps ... | reverse complement strand
AGATATAGAAACCAAAGACTATTCTAAGCTTAACTTTTACTGTTCTCATGGTAGCGTAGATCAAGTAATTCCTGTAGATTGGGCTAGAAAAGCACCTGTATTTTTAAAATCTTTAAATATAAAACATGAATACAGTGAGTTTCCTGTAGGTCATGGTGTTGCTCCACAAAACTTTTATGCTTTAAAAGAGTGGCTAACCTCTTTTATTTAAGAATACAACAAAAATATAACATTTTCATTTTTAAGCAATTAGATGTTTTTATTTGTAGGAAATTATTTATTTTTTTCCTATCTTTCAAAATCAACATCTAATTGCAAGTCAATGAAATTACTTTGTTCAATTGTTACTATATTCCTTTTTTGTTATTCTATACATTCCCAAGACACTAACAATAGTGATTATTATAAAGCATTCGATGCTATTGTTGGCATAGAAAACACCAACTTAATTAACGGTGTGCAGTTTATAGATAACTACAGATATACACAAAAGCACCATCGATTTTTTAATTCTCATGAGTTTCTAAATGGTTCTATAGTTTACGACTCGCAACTGTACAATAATTTAAAAATTAAATATGACTTGTATGAAAATCAAGTCATTTTAGAGTTACCAACCGAAATAGATTTCTTCCAACTAATTGTAAACACAAATAAAATAACGGAGTTTACAATAGAAAATCACCGCTTTATAAATTTTAATTCTAATAAAGCTTTCCAAGCTTTAGAAATTAATAGTTTTTTAGAACCTATATATAGTAATAAACTTCAGTTATATCTAAGACATTCTAAAAGTAGAATAGTACAATTAAAAAACAATATAGTAGAAAGTAAATTTAAATTAAATAGCCAATACGTCTATTTTTATAACGAAAAATTCTACTTATTTAAGTCCAAAAATAAATTAAAGAAAGTTTTTCCCAAACAAGCTAATAGTATTAATCAGTTCTATAAAGACAATACTATTTTATTGAAAAAAAATCCTACTAATTTTATGATTAAGCTATTCGCCTTAATTGATAATCAAAACCAATAATAAAATATTAAACGTATGTTGAAACGATTTACACTCATATTTATTTTATTTTTTGGTTTACAAATAACATATGCCCAAAATAATACAAAGATTACAATTACCTTTAAAAACTTAACTTTAAAGGAAGCTCTAATTAAGCTTGAAGACAAAGTAGATATCCCCTTTTATTTTCAAGAAAAGTGGTTAGAAAACATTACAGTAGATAAAAGTTATAATGAAGCAAAACTACAGTCCATTCTAAATGATTTACTTGAAGAAACCACTTTAAACTCTATTATATATGACAAGAAAATTATACTAACAAACAATAGAGTTATTAATGATGTCTTACCATATAATTACTTTATAAAAGATAGTATCTATACTCCTACTACCAATTCTAAACCGTTATTTTACAACCCTAATTCTAACAAAAACATTACCGTAATAGGAAAACAATTAAAACAAAATAATGCAACATCCTATATATTATCTGGTTATGTAAAAAATGAAAACACCAACCAACCTATTCAAAACTTGGTGCTTAGTATTCAAGGTAAGAACCTAAATACCACTACAAACAGTAAAGGCTATTATAGTTTTAAAGTACCATATGGCGTTTCTGTTTTAGTAACCAAACTTTTGGGTTACCAAGGTATCACCAAAGATATAGTAGTTTATAACAATGGTAATTTAAACCTAAAAGTTCCTGAAGTTCCAGAATCTTTAGACGAAGTAATTGTTAATGCTAAAAAAGATGAAAACATTAAATCTGCAGCTTTAGGGGTGAATAAAATAGACATTGTTGGTATTAAAACCATTCCGTTAGTATTAGGCGAACGTGATATATTAAAAGTAGCAACCACATTACCAGGAATAAAAACAGCAGGTGAAGGTGCAGCAGGATTTAATGTTAGAGGCGGAAGAACCGATCAAAATTTAATTTTATTAGATAATGCTGTAATTTACAATCCATCACATTTTTTAGGCTTCTTTTCTGCTTTAAACCCGTTTACAACAGGAAGTGCAGAAATATATAAAGGAAGTATTCCTGCAGATTATGGTGGTAGATTATCTTCGGTTTTTGATATTAAAACAAAAGATGGAAATAACGAAAAATTTGCCGGAGAAGGCTCAATTGGCCCAATTACGGCAAATTTAGCTGTAGAAACTCCAATAATTAAAGGGAAGTCTTCCATAATAACAGGAGTTAGAGCAACGTATTCCGATTGGGTATTAAAAGCTTTAGACGAAGAAACACTTAAAAATAGTGAAGCTTCTTTTTATGATGGAATTGTAAAATACAAGCATCAATTAGACAAAAATAATGACCTAAGCGTTTATGGTTATTACAGTTATGACAATTTTAGTATTACATCAGACTCTACTTTTAAATACAATAATTTTGCAGCTTCGGTAAAATGGGATCATACCTTTAATGATAAAAATAGAAGCGAAATATTTATAGCAAATAGTAATTATAAATACAATATCGATTACGACGCAAGTGCTAATACCGATTTTGATTATGGCTATACTATTAATGAAACACACCTAAAACTAAACTTTAAATATTTACATAGTAAAAAACATAAATTTGACTACGGAATTAGCAGTAAATTATATAATGTAAATCCAGGAGAAATAAGCCCTAAAGGATCTAACTCTAATATTACACCTATTACTTTAGATAAAGAAAGAGGTTTAGAATCTGCATTATTTATTTCGGATAAATTCACCATAAATAAAAAATTATTATTAGACGTAGGACTAAGATATTCCTTTTATGCTGCTTTAGGGGAAGCAACCCAAAATGTTTATGAAGCCGATGCGCCTAGAAATGAATCTACCGTTACCGAAGTAAAAAATTATGGTAAAAATAAATTTATTGAAACTTATGGTGGACCAGAATTAAGAGCGTCTTTTAGATATTTCCTTACACCAAGTCTATCCTTAAAAGGAAGCTTTAATAACACCATACAATATTTACATTTACTTTCTAATAATACTACAGAATCTCCAACAGATACTTGGAAGCTTTCCGACTTAAATATTAGTCCGCAAAGAGCCAATCAATTTGCAATAGGACTATATAAAAACATTGAAGATAAAAACCTAGAAATAAGCCTAGAAGGATATTATAAAAAAATGAACGACATCCTCGACTATAAGGTTGGTGCTAATTTAACTTTAAACGAGAATTTAGAAAGAGAACTATTGCAAGGACAAGGAAAAGCTTACGGTATAGAGCTATTAGTAAAAAAGGCTAAAGGAAAATTCAACGGCTGGTTAGGTTATAGTTACTCCAGATCTTTTGTAAAACTAGATAGTGAAATTAATGAAGAGCGCGTAAACAATGGTAAATATTTCCCTGCAAATTTTGATAAACCGCATGACTTTACTGCAATTGCCAATTACAAACTAACACATCGATATAGTTTTTCGGCAAACTTTACCTACCAAACCGGTAGACCTATTACATATCCTGTTGGAAAATACTATTTTGCTGGAGAAGAACAAGTTGTCTATAGTGACAGAAATAAATTTAGAATTCCAGATTATTACCGATTAGACTTAGGTGTGAATATAGAAGGAAACCATAAAATACAAAAGTTAGCACATAGCTTTTGGAATATTTCTGTGTACAATGTACTGGGTAGAAACAACCCTTACTCTGTTTTCTTTGTAAATGAAAATGGAAATGTGCAAGCTTATAAAACGTCTATTTTCTCTATTCCTATTCCAACAATAACTTACAATTTCAAGTTTTAAATTATGAAAAACAACTTAATAATATACTTTATTCTCTTCAGTTTGATTTTGCAAAGTTGTAGAGAACCTTTTGATCCAGAAACCGATGCGTTTATTAGTGCATTAGTTGTAGAAGCAACTATTACAAACGAAATGAAACAGCAAAAAATATCGTTATCAGAAACCTATGTTTTAGAAGCAAACGAGCCTACAATTGTAAATAATGCCACTGTTTGGGTAGAAGACGAACTAAATAACCACTATACTTTTTCACAAGACGATGATGGAAATTACATTTCGGATATTGCTTTTCAAGCAGTACCAGAAACCCAGTATACCTTATACATTACCACAGACAACGGTAAAAATTACCAATCTACTACAACCACACTAACACCAATTTCTCAAATTAATAATTTATATGCCGAACTTAATACAGAAGACCCAGAAAATATAGGTGTAGAAGTTCTAGTAGATAGTTATAATGAAAATGATGCCCAATATTTTAGATATGAATATGAAGAAGCTTATAAAGTAGTTGTTCCTAATTATTTTCATTTCGATGCAGAAATAACAAATATTGAATATGAAGAAGGATTTATAATTTCCTACCAAATAAACTTCGTGCCAAAAACTCAAGAAGAAAAAACTTGTTATTCTATGGAAGAATCAATAGGTATACTACAGGCTAGCACTAATAACCTTACTGAAAATAACTTACTACGATTTCCTATTACTTTTTTAAGTAAGAACAACTCTAAAATACGAGATAGATATAGTATTTTGGTTAGACAATATGTTCAAAACCTAGAAGCATATACCTATTACAAAATTGTGAACCAATTAGGTGGTTTACAAAGCTTACTATCGCAAAACCAATCTGGATATGTAACAGGTAATATTAGTGCAACAAATAATGAGGACGAAAAGGTTATTGGATATTTTGAAGTAGCTACAGTAGATAGTAAACGAATATATTTCAATTACGAAGATTTTAATTTACAACTACCTCCATGGTTTTACACTTGCTATTTACAAACTTACGATTACAATAAAGTAGAGAACCCGGATGAAAGATACTTCTTATACACTTCAATAGCTAATTTTGACTATCATCCTACTACAATTGATTCCCCAGTTTACAATATTGTTAATAAAGAATGTAGTGACTGCACATCATTCTCTTCTAACATTCGCCCAGATTTTTGGGAAGATTAAAACACAAAACTTAAAACATGAAAAAATTATACATACTTGTTTTACTTCTATCTACTTGCTTAGCAATGCAAGCGCAAATAGATAAAGACGCCTATTTATATTTACACGATCAAATACCTGAAGAAAACTTAATTCTACAAATAAACACAGATTTATTTGTTACCGGAGAAAAAATCCTTTTTAAAACCTTTGTTTTTAATACAAAAACAAAGGCATTGAGTAACATAAGTAAATATGCATACGTAATGCTTATTGATAAAGATAAAACGATTCCTTTTAGCCATAAATTAAGGTTAAAAAACGGACAAGCCAACGGAGATTATTTTATTCCTACGGAATTAAAAACAGGACATTACAAACTAATTACGTATACAAATTGGAGTAAAAACAATATTAAAAACAGCTATGCAGAAAAAGATATTTATATTATAAACCCTTATAATAACTCCGCTAACAAACAATTAAACAGTTTAACAACTAACGCAATAGAGATAAAAAAAACAGATTCATTAATTAATCTAAATCACACAAACAACAACCTTGCTATTCGTATAAATAAACAAAATTTCAAGCCTAGAGAAAAAGTAGATATTAAAATAAATAATCAACTAACTCATTTAAATAACGTATCCGTTTCTATAAAAAAGGTAGATTCTATTACTGCATTAAATACTTTAAATAATCAAATAATAGAAAATACAAAAAGAGATACCTTTTACTTACCTGAATTAAGAGGTCAGTTAATTTCTGGTAGTATACAAACAAAAGACAACACTCCTATTGCCAATAAAACGGTAACCATGTCTATTCCTGGAGAACATTTCATTTTAAAAAATTCAAAAACAAACGCACAGGGCATGTTCTTTTTTAATTTAGACGAAAACTATGAAAATGAAAACGCTATTTTTCAAATTCAAGAAACAAATCCAAGTAATTATATAGTAACTGTTAATACTAATGATTTTACTAAAAACATAATAAAGAAGTTCGTTTTTAAACCAATAAACTTACACGCTAATATTAAAAATTGGTTGCAACAAAAAAGTATTAACAATCAAATTGAAAATGCTTTTTATTCTGAAAAATTAGATAGCATTTCTAAAACAGCCTTTAGCGATGTATTTTATCATCCTCATGCAAAAATTTATAACCTTGATGATTTTAATAGATTTAAAACTATTAAAGAAACTTTTGTTGAAATTATATATTACGCCTCTTTAACCAAATCTGGTGACAATTTTAAATTCACGGTTTTTGATTTTGAAAACCTAACCATCCAAAGCACCATTGCATCCGACCCCTTGGTTATTGTAGATGGCGTCTTAATTACAAACAATAATGACATAGTGCACTATAACTCTTATAAAATAGATAAGATAGCTGTTTTAATAGGCTTATATGTCTATGGGCCAAAAATATACAACGGAATCCTTTCTTTTCAAACAAAAAATAATGATTTCGCCCTAAAAGATATTTCACTTAAAGGAGATTTTATAACTCAAATAGAAATAGAGCAACTTAAAAACAAGAAGTCCTACTCCAACCCAAATTATCAAGAAAAAGCGACGCTTTTAAAAAGAATTCCAGACTACAGAAATCAATTATTATGGATACCCAACACACCATTATCCAAAGGAGACAATGCTTTAATTTTCTATACTTCAGATAATTTAGGAACCTATAAAATAACCGTTGAAGGGTATACTCTAGATGGAAATCATGTAGTTTCTAATAAATATTTCACCGTTAATTAGTAGGATATAATAACGAATCTACCACTTCAAACATGAGTTCGCCATTTTCACCAATGGTATATTTCAAGATTAATTCGCCCCAATATTCGCCATCATTAAAATTACAAATCAACCATTTGTGGTTTAGTACACGAATAGCATTAATAATCATTTTTCCTCCAGGAGACATTGCTGCATATGGTACTAACGGATTTCCTTCTTCTTGTGCGTTTAACTCATATAACGACTCTTCTATAAAAGCAATTAATTGGTCACTTTCATAACCACGCTTTTCTATATAATTTAAAGCTTCATCAGAATAGCTAAGGGTAAACTCAGACAAACCAAATGCCTTATCTTCTAAAACAGTAATAGAATCTTTATATTTTTCTATTTTCTTTACATAACCTTCAAGTTGTCTTTTATCTGCTTCAAATACGTTTTTTGAATTTACATATTGAAACACAACAAGTAATGCTGTAAAAACAAACAAATACATAAAAATTTTACTCTTCATAATAAATAGGTAATTAAATTAAAGGTTAATGGTTAATCCATCATAAGCTAAATACACGTTTTCAGGAAGTTTTTTTTGTACTTCTTCATGAAAACCTAACCAATGACTTATATGTGTTAAATAGGCTTTTTTAGGTTTTACCTTATCAATAAACGCTAAGGCTTCTTCTAAATTAAAATGCGATAAATGTTCTTTTTCGCGTAAAGCATTAACTACTAAAACATCTAAATTTTGTAGTTTTTCAACTTCTTTATCTGCAACCGCTTTCATATCTGTTAAATAGGCGAAATCTTGAAACCTAAATCCAAATACTTGTAAGGTATTATGCATACCATTAATAGGAGTCACTTTTAAATGCTCTATAAAAAATGGTGCATTGGTAATTACATGCTCCTCCACACTTGGTGCTCCTGGATATTTGTTTTCGGTTTCAAAAATATAATCAAACCTTTTTCTTAGCGATTTTAGTACTCTTTCATGTGCATAAACAGGAATATCTCCTTGTTTAAAAAAAAATGGTCTAATATCATCTAGTCCTGCTGTATGGTCTGCATGTTCATGCGTAAATAAAATAGCATCTAATTGGGTGGCTCTTTGATTTAGCATTTGTTGCCTAAAATCTGGACCACAATCTATAACATAAACACGATCTTCATGCGTTATCATTACAGACACACGTAATCTTTTATCTTTTTTATCCTCGCTTAAACAAACAGGATGCGTGCTTCCAATAACTGGAATACCTTGAGAAGTTCCTGTACCAAGAAAAGTTACTTTCAATTGTAGTAGATTTTAACAACAAAAATAAGTTTATTTTTTTGTTTGGTATACTAATTTAATATCTTTGTTTTAATAGCAAGTAAACCAAATAAATTAAATGGAAATAACCATTAAGGGAGATAAAGAGTTTGATGATGTACCTTCATTAAAAACTAAGGCACTACGTATAAACTTAAACGAAAATATTTATGGAACTTTTTCCGAAATAGGCGCAGGACAAGAAACGGTACGTCAATTTTTTAGAGCAGGTGGCGCTTCTGGTACAATAGCCAAAGCAATGTCTGCATATGATAAAGCATTTAGTGATGCTATTTATGGTATTGAAGACGATAAACGTTATGTTACAGAAGCACGTTTACGTAAGATGCTAAATCATGAAGTTAGATTAATGGAAGAACGATTAACTCGTGATGACCATCCTAACAAGTTATTTTTCTCTTATGCAAATACTGTAGCAACCATAGATTTTGCTAAAAAATACAAAGGCCATGGTTGGGTTGGTATTAAATACCAAATAGATCCAGACCAAGAGTATAATGAAATTATTCTGCATGTACGTTTTAAAGAAAACGATGCTAGACTACAACAAGAAACCTTAGGTGTTTTAGGAACAAACCTTATTTATGGTGCTTTTTATAAATATAATGAGCCTAAAAAACTATTAAAATACCTTTACGATCATTTAGATAAAGACCAATTAGAAATTGATACTATCAATTTTTCTGGACCTGTTTTTGAAGATGTAGATAATAGATTAATGAGTTTACAACTGGTAAAAAACGGAATGACAGATGCTGTCATGTTTGCTCCAGATGGTAATAATGTATTACCTGCTAAAGTACTTTACAAAAAGAATATATTAGCTCTTCGTGGTAGTTTTAGACCTGTTACTAAGGTAAATATGGATATGTTCCATACTTCTTACGACATGTTTATTAAAGAAAATAAAGTAGATGAAGCCAAAACACAAGTGGTTTTTGAAATTACTTTATCTAACCTTCGTGCTGAAGGAGAAATTGACGAACAAGACTTTATGGATAGAGCAAAATTACTTTGTTCTCTAGGTCAAACAGTACTAATATCTAACTTTCAAGAGTATTATAAATTAGTAGAATACTTCTCACAATACTCTAAAGCTAGAATGGGTCTTGCTATGGGAGTAAATAACCTTGTAGATATTTTTGACGAAAAATACTATCGCCATTTAAGTGGAGGTATTTTAGAAGCATTTGGTAAATTATTCTTTAAAGATTTACGCGTGTATCTATATCCTATGGAAAATGAAAATGGTACTTTAACTACTAGTGAAGATTTAAAAGTACATCCTAGAATGAAAGAATTGTATAAATTCTTTAAATACAATGGTAAAGTAGTAGACATTACAGATTATGATCCTAAAATTCTTACTGTATTTTCTAGAACTGTCTTAAAAATGATTACCAACGGAGAAGCTGGTTGGGAAACTATGCTTCCTGAAGGTGTATCTAAAATTATAAAAGAGAAAAGTTTATTTAGTTGCGAAACCGAAGAGGTGTATAACGGAAACCAATAAACAAGCAATATATATTGTAATAAAAAAAGCGACCTTTTTAAAAGATCGCTTTTTTTTATGCTTTAAATTTTCTTGTTTTTTAAGATTCTAAAATCTGTGCTGCGTGATCTTTTGTTTTTACTTTATCAATTACTCGCGCTACTACTCCATTTTCATCCACTATAAAAGTTTTTCTATGAATACCATCGTAAACTTTTCCCATAAATTTCTTTTCTCCCCAAACACCAAAAGCATTAATTACTTCTTTTTCTTCATCTGCTAGCAAAGGAAAAGGAAATTCATATTTGTTTTTAAAATTGGTTTGCCTTTTTTCAGAATCTGCACTTACACCAAGTAATTCATATCCTTGATCTTGCAAAACTTTATAGTTATCACGTAAGTTACAAGCTTCTGCTGTACATCCTGGAGTACTTGCTTTAGGATAAAAGAAAACAATAAGTTTCTTCCCTTTATAATCGCTTAAAGATATAGCTTCGCCATCTTGATTATTTACTGTAAAATTTGGAACGGTATCTCCTACTTGTAATGTCTTCATATTTCTTATTTTTGCTATCAAAGATACAATAATGACTAAACAAGAAAAAGTAGATTTTGTTATAACAACGTTAAACAAGCTCTATCCAGAAATACCAATCCCTCTAGACCATAAAGATCCTTACACTTTATTAGTAGCTGTTTTGCTTTCTGCTCAATGCACAGATGTACGTGTTAATAAAATTACTCCCTTACTTTTTGCTAAAGCAGATAATCCTTATGATATGGTAAAGCTTTCGGTAGAAGAAATCAAGGAAATTATAAAACCTTGTGGCTTATCACCAATGAAAAGCAAAGGTATTTACGGCTTATCAAAGATTTTAATTGAAAAACACAATGGTATAGTACCAGAAAGTTTTGAAGCTTTAGAAGAACTTCCTGCAGTAGGTCATAAAACAGCAAGTGTAGTAATGAGCCAAGCTTTTGGTGTTCCTGCTTTTCCTGTAGATACGCACATACATAGATTAATGTATCGATGGAATTTAACCAACGGAAAAAACGTGAATCAAACCGAAAAAGACGCAAAACGATTATTCCCTAGAGAATTATGGAATGATTTGCACTTACAAATTATTTGGTATGGTAGAGAGTACTCTCCTGCAAGAGGTTGGGATTTAGAAAAAGATATTATTACCAAAACCATTGGTAGAAGTACTGTTTTAAAAGAATACTACGCTAATAATAAATAACAATTCATATAAAAAAATCCTGAAAATTAATTTTCAGGATTTTTTTTTATTAGTTAAGTACTGTTTCAAATTTTAACTTGTTGTATTCTAAAACGCTTAAAGATTTAGAATAACTAAGAAGAAAATCTATTGTTTCATTCTTAGGACTCATGTTAATTTGTTCACTTTTTAAATTTTTAGAGTAAAGTTTTGCCATCAAAATATGTTTTGGTTATACTTTACTAACGCAACTAATTTTATAATATTGTTAATTTGTCAAAATAATATTATGCTTATCAATAATTTTACGCATGTTTATTAATGCATAACGCATTCTTCCTAAAGCGGTATTTATGCTAACACCTGTTTTTTCAGAAATTTCTTTAAAGCTCATATCATTATACATACGCATAACTAAAACTTCTTTTTGATCTTCTGGTAACTCATTCATTACACGTCTAACATCACGTTCTACCTGATCTTTAATAATTGTTTTTTCTGCATCTAAAGCAGAATCACTTAGTACAGAAAAAATACTAAATTCACCACTATTACTAAATTTAGGCATTCTGTTACTTTTTCTAAAATGATCTATTACTAAGTTGTGAGAAATACGCATCACCCAAGGTAAAAACTTTCCTTCTTCATTATAAGAACCACGTTTTAAAGTACGTATTACTTTAATAAAAGTATCCTGAAAAATGTCTTCAGCAATATCTTTATCATATACTTTAGAGTAAATAAAACTGTAAATTCGTTGTTTGTGCCTGGTAATTAAAATTTCAAGCGCCTGTTCATTTCCTTGAATGTAGTTGCTAACAAGAGAAGCGTCGGTTATTAGTTCTTTTTGCATAATACTTACTTTTTTTGCACAGAAGAAAATCTTCTTATGCTTGGGGTTAAAAATTTAAAAAAGTAATGTTATGCTATATGCTGAAATTTAAGTTAAATTGTATTGAATGACTCAAATATAACAACAATCATTCCTAAAAAGCAAAAAATTAAATGTTTTTTTTAACATTTATTTACACAATAATCTATTTTATAAGCTGAACTAGTTATAGTATCTTTGCAAGATTATTCCTTTTAAAAGCTTATGAGTACTAATATTTCTAAAGTAAACCCTAAAACAAATATCATTATAAAAGGTGCAAAATTGCATAACCTTAAAAATATTGATGTAGTAATACCAAGAAATAAATTAGTAGTTATTACAGGTTTATCTGGTTCTGGTAAATCTAGTTTGGCTTTTGACACCTTATATGCTGAAGGACAAAGACGTTACGTAGAAAGCTTATCTAGTTATGCACGCCAATTTTTAGGCAGACTTAACAAACCAAAAGTAGATTATATTAAAGGTATTGCTCCTGCTATTGCTATTGAGCAAAAAGTAAACTCTACCAATCCGCGTTCTACAGTTGGTACTACCACAGAAATTTATGACTATTTAAAACTTTTATTTGCTAGAATTGGTAAAACCTATTCGCCAAAATCTGGAAATGAAGTAAAAAAAGATACTGTTGCAGATGTTATTAACTATGTAAAATCTTTTGACGATGGCCAAAAACTACTACTCCTTGCTCCTATTCATTTAGAAGAAGGAAGAGAATTACAAGACAAACTTAAGGTTTTAAACCAGCAAGGATACGCTAGAATTAAGGTAAAAGATCAAATTATTCGTTTAGACGAAACACAAGACATTAAAGAAAATGTAAAAGATATTTTCTTGGTAGTAGATAGAATTATTACCAAAGACGATGAAGACTTTTATAACCGACTAGCAGATGCCACACAAACAGCTTTTTTTGAAGGAAAAGGCGAATGTTTTATAGAAACACTAAGCAATAATAAACAACGTCATTTTAGTAATAAATTTGAACTAGATGGTATTTCATTTTTAGAACCTAACGTACATTTATTTAGTTTTAATAATCCTTATGGAGCCTGTCCTAAGTGCGAAGGTTATGGTGATGTTATTGGTATAGATGAAGATTTAGTAATACCAAATACAGCACTTTCTGTATATGAAAATGCTATTTTTCCTTGGCGAGGAGAAAGTATGAGTTGGTACAAAGACCAATTAGTAAATAACTCACATCATTTTAATTTTCCTATTCATAAACCCTATTTTGAGTTAAGTGCAGCACAAAAACAACTTATTTGGGAAGGAAACCAATATTTTGAAGGTTTAAATGATTTCTTTGCAGAGCTTGAAAGCAAAGCATATAAAATACAAAACCGTGTAATGCTTTCGCGTTACAGAGGTAAAACAAAGTGTAAAGTTTGTAATGGTAAACGTTTACGTGTAGAAGCTAATTATATTAAAATTGGAGACGCAACAATTACAGATTTGGTAGAAATGCCTTTACGTAAATTAGCTATTTTCTTTAAGCAATTAGAACTTAATACGTATGATGAAACCGTTGCTAAAAGACTTTTAAAAGAAATAAATAGCCGACTTTCCTTTTTATCAAACGTAGGTTTAGACTACTTAACTTTAAATAGAAAATCTAACACACTTTCTGGAGGAGAAAGCCAACGTATTAACCTAGCAACCTCTTTAGGTAGTAGCTTGGTTGGTTCTATGTATATTTTAGATGAGCCTAGTATTGGTCTGCATCCTAAAGATACCGAACGCTTAATTGTTGTACTAAAAGCACTTCGTGATTTGGGTAACACAGTTATAGTTGTAGAGCATGATGAAGACATCATGAAAGAAGCAGATGAAATTATTGATATTGGTCCAGAAGCTGGTACTTTTGGTGGTAACGTAGTTGCTACAGGAACTTTTAAAGACATTTTAAAATCTAATTCTTTAACTGCTCAATATTTAAATGAAAAACTAAAAATTGAAGTTCCTAAAAAACGAAGAACCTCAAAATATAATATTCAAGTGCTTGGAGCAAGAGAAAACAATCTAAAAAATGTAGATGTTACTTTTCCTCTAAACATGTTAACTGTAGTTACAGGAGTTTCTGGAAGCGGAAAAAGTACCTTGGTAAAAAAGATTCTTTTTCCTGCAATACAAAAACATCTAACTGGTTTTGGTGATAAACCAGGACAGTTTTCCGAATTAAAAGGAAACTATAGCAACGTAAAACATATAGAGTTTATAGATCAGAACCCAATTGGTCGTTCGTCAAGATCAAACCCTGTTACCTACGTAAAGGCTTATGATGACATACGTTCCTTATATGCTAGTCAAAAATTAAGTAAAATAAGAAACTATGCTGCTAAACACTTTAGTTTTAATGTAGATGGTGGACGCTGTGAAACTTGTAAAGGTGAAGGTGAAGTTACTATTGAAATGCAATTTATGGCAGACGTGCATTTAGAGTGCGAAACCTGTAAAGGAAAGCGTTTTAAAAAGGAAGTTTTAGAAGTTACTTTTGGTAATAAAAATATAGATGATATTTTAAATCTTACTATAGATGATGCCATTACCTTTTTTAAAGCTCACGAACAGAAAAAAATACACACCAAACTACAACCATTACAAGATGTTGGTTTAGGTTATGTTACATTAGGGCAAAGCTCTTCTACTCTTTCTGGAGGTGAAGCACAACGAATTAAACTAGCAACCTTTTTAGGGAAAGGCTCTAGACAAGAAAATGCCTTGTTTATTTTTGATGAACCTACTACAGGATTACACTTTCATGATATTCAAAAATTACTTAAATCTTTTTATGCTTTAATAGAAAAAGGACATTCTATTCTTGTTGTAGAGCATAATTTAGAACTGATTAAATGTGCAGATTACATCATTGATTTAGGTCCTGAAGGAGGAGAAAATGGAGGAAAACTTGTAGCAGCAGGAACTCCTGAAGAAATTGTAAAAATAAAAGATTCTGTTACAGCACACTATTTAAAAGATAAACTGTAATCTGCCTGTTATACCAAGAAATTCTTTTTGCTTTGTGGTAATTTCATAAACCTAAAAAGATAAGTTTCTATCGTTTTAGTTTTTCAGTATGAATTTCATCATAGAGCATAATAAAAAAATCTGCTGTATAAGTGCGTTTTCCTCATTATTGAAGCATTTAAAAATTCATAACTGCAAACACAAGTACAATACATCCTGCAGTAAATGCAACAGGAATAAAGAACAGCGTTACAAAACATGTTTTAAAAAAGCTTTTAAACCAACCTTGTTTATAAAAACGTTTTATAGCTATAAAAAGATATATAAAAGTAGATAAAACAATTAAATTATCTATCCAATCTGGAATATCTACCATATAATTAACACCTACAATAAGGCTAAAAACAGTAAATAAAAAGGCAAAGTAATAAAAACTAAATACCAAATGATGCGTATACCTTCCGCTTTTTCTAAAGAACAGTTTTAATAGTAATGCAAAAATTGGTAAAATAAAAAACATGGCAATAGACATAGTATCAAAAAACGTTTGAAATATTCCGCCTGCCTTTCTTTGTTTATAAAACTTTAGTCCTTGACTATAAAAACGTTTTTTTAGGTTTCCATCGCTTTCTTTAAGTCCTAATTCTTTATAAATAACAGCATCAGGAGTATTTTTTGCTATTAAAGAATCTAACTTTTTAAATTCATCCAAAGAAAAATCAACGGCTCTAAAATTCTCACCAGAAACAATAGAATCTATTTGTTTATCTGTAAAACCTGTATAGATTTTATTTTCTTGTAAAACCTTCCTCACTTCTATTCTATCTAAAGAATCTTGTTGTATTCTATCGGTTAATGTAATCAGGTTTAGTGAGTCTTTTACAGGATCTCCTGTATTTATATCTAATTCTTTTACTTGATTAAATACTTTACCTACTTCTTTGTCAAATTGATTAGACCAAGTATTTACCCTAAAAGAGTTTAAAAAGAAAAACACAATAGCAACAAACAAATACATTTGCGCAGGATGTAAATACAACAAACGTTTTCCTGCTATAAATTTTTCGGCTAAATAACCTGGTTTAAAAAGCAACGGAAAGAAGCTCTTAAAAAAACGAGCATCAAATGAAAAATAATTACTTATGGTATTATAAAATAAAAGCCCAAGCGTTAAATCGTCTTTATCTTTTTGTCCACAATGCGGACAAAACTCATAAGCTTCATCAAAAGGTTTTTCGCAATTCTTACAATTTTTTAATTGTACAGACATGTTTTTAGTTGGTTTCTATAAAAATAGAAAAAACTAAGCAATAAAATACATCATGTAAAATACTGATAATAAAACATATACATTTTTGGCACGACAATTGAAACTTACTAAACAAATAGCGTACGCCGAAAAGCTAAATGAGTAGGCATAATCTAATACCTAAATACTATGAAAAAATTAGTACTATTATGTACAGGAGTGTTAATGACATTAACATCTGTAACAGCAGCAGAAAAAATTACTGCAACACAAAAACAAGGTGAAGATTTAATTAATTCACGCTACAGTTTTATACAACCTATCCAGTTTATAGAACGCGGTGTAGAGTTTTTAATTTTCCCAGACGGAAGTTTTGATTTTAATACCCATTTAGACGACACACAAGGAGATTCTTATTACAAAACAACAAGCACACGTACTAGTGCTAGAACCAATACTAGAACAAGAACTGTAAATACTACATTTGGTGCTCCTGGTACTAGAGTAACATATACAGCTTCAAGCATACCAACAGAAGGTGTAATTATAACGCATGATAGTAATGGTAAAGTACGAAGAATTGGTAATGTATTTGTTAACTATAACAGAGAAGGACAAGTAAAACGTTTAGGTTCTGTATATATTAATTATAACAGATACGGAATGTTAGACCAAGTTGGTGGCTTACAAATACATTATGATAGCTATGCAAACGTAATTGCAATTACAGGTCAGGTAAACTACAGTAACCAAGGTTATAATGTTTTTATTTCAGATTATGATATACACAATAATTGGGATAATGACCATAACAACTATAACAACGACGATTATTATTACTATAAAAAAGATGGTAAAACAGTTAAGCAACCAAAGCTTAAAAAATTAAAGAGATCGTAATTTTTTATAAATAAAATAACAGAACCTCACGAGACAGTTACCCAAAGCGACTTCGTGAGGTTTTATATTTTTACACCTATCAACACTTGTTAACAATTAATTCTTACCACAAAGACATTTTGTTTTTACAACAATAGAATATCATTTACATTTACGAGTAATCCAAAAAAAATTACTCCCAATGCGAATAGAATATGATATAAAATTAGGCTTTAAAGATGTAATGATTAGACCTAAACGCTCTACTTTAAAGAGTAGATCACAAGTGTCTTTACAGCAAGAATTTAAATTTTTAAATAGTAAAACCGTTTATAAAGGCATACCAATTATGGCTGCTAATATGGATACTGTTGGTACTTTTGAAATGGCTTTGGCATTAAGTGAAAAAGGATTATTTACAGCAATACACAAACATTATACTATTGCCGAATGGGAAGAATTCACCAAAAATGCTCCCGAAAACATTGCAGATTATATTGCTATAAGTACAGGAACAGGAAAAAATGATGCAGAAAAACTAGCTGCTATTTTTAATGTAAATCCTGACTATAAATTTATTTGTATTGATGTTGCCAATGGCTACTCAGAGCATTTTGTAGATTTTGTAAAACGTACTAGAGCACAATATCCTGATAAAGTAATTATTGCTGGTAATGTAGTTACTGGCGAAATGGTAGAAGAATTATTACTTGCAGGTGCAGATATTATTAAAGTAGGTATTGGACCAGGAAGCGTTTGTACTACACGTGTAAAAACAGGTGTTGGTTATCCGCAACTCTCAGCAATTATAGAGTGTGCAGATGCTGCACATGGCTTAGGTGGTCATATTATTAGTGATGGTGGATGCACTATTCCTGGTGATATTGCAAAAGCTTTTGGTGCTGCAGCAGACTTTGTAATGCTTGGTGGTATGCTAGCTGGTCATGAAGAATCAGGAGGCGAACTTATTGAAAAAAACGAAAAGCAATACAAACAATTTTATGGTATGAGCTCAAAAACAGCCATGCAAAAACATGTTGGTGGTGTTGCAGAATATAGAGCTAGCGAAGGAAAAACTGTTACAGTACCATTTA
>Ga0209121_10002678_pt1 | contig 17859 bp, 19 predicted proteins | sample Cruoilmetagenom3_FD_187292 | JGI IMG/M metagenome (GOLD analysis project Ga0209121, IMG submission 187292) | Oil polluted marine microbial communities from Coal Oil Point, Santa Barbara, California, USA - Sample 3 (SPAdes) (version 2) | ecosystem: Environmental > Aquatic > Marine > Oil seeps ... | reverse complement strand
GGGAACGAAACCGCCGCCCATTTAAAAGATATTAATCGCATGACGATCATGTTCTGCAGTTTTGATAAGCAGCCCTTAATCCTTCGTTTATATGGCCAAGCAGAGGCTATTCACCCTTACGATCATCGCTGGGATGCGTATTGTGAAAACTACGGTGCGCCTCTTGGTGCGCGCCAGTTTTTTAATCTCAAGCTTGAATTGATAATAACCTCCTGTGGTTATGCCGTGCCTTATTATGATTTTAAAGAGGATAGAAAAACCTTACATAACTGGGCAGAAAAAAAAGGTGAAGAGGGCATTCGTGATTATTGGGATAAAAATAACCGAAATAGTTTGGATGGCTTGCCTACCGATATATTCTCGAAGGGTGAATAGTTCTTTAGCAGGCTGTTGAAATTCTACTGACTTGGCCATCTGCGGCGTCGCTTAAGGCGCCTACTTTCGGTAAAATCGCACTCAAAGTACCCAAAACGTTTCACGGGGCAGGCTCTGCTCATTTACACCTGTAAACTCGGCTTTGGCATCCTGCGTCGCTCTACCTCCCCCATCCATGGAGTCGTCCGCCTTTTCGCTTAATTTTGCCTTGCACCTGACTCAATTCAGCGAATTTCAACAGCCTGTTAGGCCCTAATAAAACTGCTTCGTTTTATTTTTTATGGCATTTGGAGGTAAGCACTTCCCAGCTAAAGGTGAACCCGTTAGCTTTAAAAAAGTCTGAGTTGTAATTTTAGCCCAGTAATAGAGGTTCGGTTCTCTGGCTCCAATACGCCATTTATCGTCGGGCTTCTGTCTAGGTGCCACTGTCGCTTATAGAATACGAGTTTAATGGCTTCCATTTGAATGCTGTATGCAAGGTAATAGCCAGGCTCCGATACAGGGTTAACAGTGATGCGTCTGTTAGGCAAAAAGACTTCCATTTCGGCCTTTCTGGGGTTCGTCCAAGAAAGCGCAATGAGGTGTCTACGTTTGTTTGGCAGGGTGTCGAAGATGCCGCTGAGATGAAGGTCTAGGCCAATTTCCAAATAGGGCCATTGATATTTTTCCAGTAGTCCAATCACAGGCTCTGTGCCGTTAATTGTCCTGATGCTGCCAGGAAGGATCTGACGCTCCCAGTACCAATGCCCCAGTCCCACTTTTGGCACGATAAAGGATGTGGTAATAGGGCGTATACTGAGCGAGGCATGGCGGAGGCTTTCTTCCGTATTGGTTTGGTAGCTCAAGCCGTTTTGTAATTCACCGTCATATTTTACTCGGTTTTTCTGATACTCCAGTGTTGCATTGAATTGCCAGCGTGAGGTGTTGCTTTCCCATTCCGCACCCAGTCCGGGCAATGGCCCACTTTCCCTGTTTAACTCTCGCTTGCTGTTGGAATATTCCCGATAGTCAAAATAACTTCCGCTGAGAAGCAGGTCTAAATGATGCTGACTTGTGTCGGCGAAGGCGCTGCTGTGGATCAGGTAGATGAGTACCACCCCGGCAAGGCGGCAACGGAGTGATTTCCACCGAGTGTCGGCAGAATAAAGGAGGAGTGTTTGGCTCATTGGAAGGGCTGCGATTACCTTAGGGTGGGTATATTGGCAGATTGGAGTCCAAGAAGAGTATGCATGGTCTTACTGAAAACCAGGGCCGCCTGTTTCAAATGGCTCCGTTGTTTAATTCGTGTAGATAAGGACTTTTGCCCGCTTCTGGTTTTAGAGTGATGCGCATGATTTGCTCAGTAAGCGGGCATTAAGTCGAGGTGATTATTTTTCGATGATGTTTTTCACAAGACCTGCCAAACGTGTCAAGCCTGATTGTTTCCCTACTTCTATAGACTCCTCAGTCGATAGCTTTACCCGTTGCGCGGCATCTAATGCGAACAGTGCACCGACGCGATTTCCGCTGGCGCAATGTATCATTACTGGGTATTTGCTGGTGTCAGAAAGAGCTTGAATCAGCGCTTGGCTATTTTGGCTGGTAATGCCACGGGCACCGGATACCGGGATATTGACATAGTTCATACCCAGTTCTCGTACTTTATTGGCCTCCTTTTCCCCTTGATGTTCCTTAACCGGACGCAGGTTGATGATGGTTTTGAAGCCTTTATTCTTTGCTTCTTTTAATTGCGCATCAGTAGGTTGGCCACCGCTGAGAATACCAGGGAAGGCGCGCTGTGCATTGCGAATTTCTACCAGCGGTGCTTTCTCCATTTGGGCTGTCGCTGTGTTGGGGCTATAGGCATTAGCGGCCCACGTGGGAGCGCACATTATTGTTGAGAGCAGTACGGTTGTTACAGTTAAGCATATCTTTTTCATTGAATTATTTCCCGTCGATTGAAAAAACTAGAAGTACATTACCACCTTTGCCCATTCTCCCATATCCGGAATGAACATAAAGCTGACCGTTCGCAATAACCGCACCATCTACATCAATAGAGCCCCCGTGGCCTTCGTCACCGCTCACTGTGTTTACATTTTGAGTGGTGTCATATTCCCAGATAACTCCTCCTGAGTCACGGTTAAAGGCATAGAGCTTTCCAAGCATGGTGCCGGCAAAAACCACGCCGGGGATAATGCTTGGTGGTGCAGAAAAGCCATCGTCGCAGTCTTCTGGCTCTGAGCAGCTGAATTTTTCCGTATATTTCCAGACAATTTTTCCCGTTTTTGGATCAAGTGCATTTAAGCTGGGGCTTTTCTCCCCGGGAGGGCGTCGTGCCTCGATAATATTGAGGAAGCTGAGTTCGTAGTCGGAGTTGGGGGCGTAGATATAGCGCTCATCACTGCCATCGGCCATATTAAATAATAGGGTGTTGGCACCAACGTCGAGATCAAATCCATTTTCTTTGAGGCGGGTGTTGAATAGTTTTCCCCGGTGCCCACGTAAAGGGCGTTGCGTTTAATATCGATGGAAGGCGTATTCCAGACTGGTGCCCCAGATGGCCCCCACATTTGCACTCCCAGCTTATTTTTCCCGGTCTCCTCCGACTTGGGGGTGGTGTAGGTTTGCCAGGCTATCTTCCCTGTGCGAGCATCCACGCGCGCCACTGAGCCACGGAATGTGCAGCAGTTATAGAGAGGGTTCATGGCTGTAATGACTTCGAGAGAAGAAACAGAGACGTAGAGTTGGTCTTTATATAAGGTGGGGGCCGCAGTAATCAAGGCATTGGGATGAGGGTCCATTTCTGTTTTCCACAGCCTTTTTCCGCTAGTGGCATTAAGCGCGGTAACGAAGCCATCGTCATCACCAAAAAACAGCATACGGGGGCCATTGCTGTCGATGTCGCTTAGTATGATACCGCTTCGAACTTGGATATCATTTTTGTAAGTCCATCGAGTGCAGCCGGACTCTGTGTCGAGGGCGTAAACGGTGCCATCTTGTGTCCCGAGGTATAAGGTATCTTCGGTAACCGCTGGCTGGGAGCGCAACTCACTTGTGCCGGGAAAACGTGGTGGTAAATAGTAGGCCCACTTCAGTTTCAAACGGGGTACATCGGCAGCACGAATGCCTGCATTTTCACCAGGCTGAAAGCGGTTGTTGTTAAGTGTGCTGCCCCAAAGGTTCGAGTGAATTTTGCTTGTTGGGTCCAGCGTATCGTTTTCAGGGCAAGACTTCGCGTGTAAGACTTGGCTGCCAATCAAAAGAAAAAGTGACGATAGCAGAAGCTTTTTGCAATGCATTTGATTCGCCTTGTGCATGCGGATACGAAATCGTTGCACGGCTTTAAAATAATCCTTCATATAAAGGTCTCTATGCTTGTGAGTTGTTCATTATTGTTTATATTTATGGCTGAACAAGCACATTATAGGCCTACTATTCTTCCTGTGAGGAGTGTTCTTGAATAAAAAGAAAGTAACAATAATGGCTACCGCTGCCTATGCCCCAATTATTGTGAGCATCATATCATTGAGTATTTTTGTCTTAGATCCTGTTGCGACTCAGTGGCTGCGTTATCAGCGTACTTCCATAGAACAGGGGGAGTACTGGCGCTTGGTTACGGGGCATCTGTGTCATTTGGGCGATATGCATCTTTTATTTAACTTGCTTGGAATGTGGTTGGTAACACTGTTATTGCACCAGGTTTTGCGCAGTCATACCTGGCTTCTGGTGTTTGTTTTTTCCTTGCTGGGAACCAGTATTGGTTTGTGGTTTTTTTCGCCGGAAGTCATTGGATATGTGGGTTTGTCTGGCGCTCTGCATGGTCTGGTAGTGGCTGGGGGTATTCTCGATTTACGCAATCTCTTTTTTAACAACGTGATATTACTGGTGGGGGTTTTTGGGAAGATTATCTGGGAGCACACCAACTATTACAGCAACTCTATGTCTGAGTTAATTGGCGGCCATGTGTTGGTTGACTCCCACTTGTACGGAGCGCTTGCGGGCGTGTTGATTGGTTCGATTTTGCTAATGAAACAGATAAATCACCACCGAGTAACGAGCGACCTTGCCGATCGCAATGAGCAGTAAAGATGCAAAAAACGAAAAACGTAACCAGCCTGCCGCTAAACACAAACCATCGCCAATAACGGGTAACCATGAAAATAGGAGGGCAAACACACCCCAGCGTTTTAGCAGTTCCATTGCATGGGCATTTTTTTTAAGAATACGGGTGTCGAGGGGGAAACGCTTGGCAGCTATATATCCCATGAGCCAGGTAATTAAGGCGCCCAGTGTGTTACCGGTGCTCGCTACCAATAATAGTAACGCGTTGGAATATGTTTTCTCACTGACTAAATAAGCCAGCAGCACCTCAGAGCCTCCAGGGGCTAGGGTGGATGAGATAAGGGCGCTGATAAATAGCCCCCATAAAGTTACTGTTTGATCCATAAGTTGATCCAGAAATAAAAACACATTTTGGCGCGTTTAAGCGGTTTGTGCCGAATAATAAAAACGTTCATTGCTTGGGGGCTGGTTTTTTGTGAATGTGGTTTGACAGCTGTTTTTCAAGGGCGTAACTTGCAGAATTGGATCGACTTGGGATGTTTCAGACTTATTTTTAATAATATGAAACTCTCGATCTGTTCAAGTGAAAAGTGTCGTCGTTCAGGGATGATCATCAACGATATTTTCGTTGCACTTAAATAAAAATAAACCATAAGCGTACAAGGAACTCATCATGTCTAGTCCACAACCCGTGTTGGCCAGTGTATCAGGCCAGCTGCAAGATAACCCCTATTTAGAAACGTTGAATCGCCAAAAGGCCTCGTTTAAGCGGCGTGGCGCACCGACTTGTGATCAGCGTAAGGAGCATCTCACTCGTTTACAGAAAGCTGTGATCCAGTATAAGGATCAGTTGGTTGAAGCGGCACAAAGTGACTTTGGCCACCGCTCTCCCCACGAAACCCTGGCCAGTGAAGTGTTGGCAGTGGCGGGAGAAGCAGCGGCCCATAAAGGCAAGCTGAAGAAGTGGATGAAACCTCAAAAAGCACCGTTCAGTTTTCAGGCAGCCGGTGCCAAAGGGCAAATCATGTACCAACCCAAAGGGGTTGTGGGCATCCTGGGTGCTTGGAACTATCCCGTTGCGATGATTTTTTCACCCCTGGTAGGTGTGTTAGGTGCGGGTAATCACTGCATGATTAAGCCACCCGATTTGACGCCCGCAGTGGGCGAAGTCGCTAAGGAACTAATCGCCAATAATTTCGACGAAGACCATGTAACAGTCATCACTGGCGACGTGACTGTAGCGGCTCAATTCGCAGAGCTGCCATTTAACCACCTTATGTTCACAGGCGGCACCTCCATTGGCCAAAAAGTCATGCAAGCTGCAGCCAAAAACCTGACTCCTGTTACCCTTGAAATGGGTGGTAAGTCGCCCGTCATTATCAGCCGTAACTACCCGATAGAAAAAGCGGTAGATCGCTTATTAATGGGTAAATGCGTAAATTCAGGGCAAACGTGTATCGCGCCAGACTATATATTGCTACCCGAAGAAAAAGAGCAGGAGTTCGTTAACTATATTACGGCTCGTTATGCAGAGCGTTACCCTTCTTTGGTCAACAACCAGGATATTACCTGGATCATCAACGATCGCCATCACCAGCGTGTGTTGGGCTTGATTGAAGATGCGAGGAACAAGGGCGCGAACGTTATTCAAGTGAACCCCCAAAACGAACAGCTGCCAGAGGGCAGTCGTGTGGTTCCCCCCACTATTATTACCGGTGTGAATAGCGAAATGGCGGTGATGCAGCAGGAGATTTTTGGGCCAGTTTTACCCGTGAAAACCTACAAGCACATCAGTGAAGCAATTCAATATGTCAATGATGGGCCGCGTCCGCTTGCCTTGTATTATTTCGATGAAAATATGGATACAGCGCAGGAAGTCTTAAGTCAGACTGTTTCTGGCGGTGCCTGTGTGAACGATACGATGCTGCATATTGCGCATGAAAACCTGCCTTTTGGTGGAAGTGGGCCAAGTGGTTTAGGGCGCTATCACGGCTTTGATGGCTTTGAGGAGTTCTCACATAAAAAGGGTGTTTTGTTTCAGAACAAGCGTATGGCACCTTCCAAGTATGTGAAGGCACCATATCCCGATAAGGCCCTCAAAGTGATGAACTATTTTACTAAATTCTTAGGCTAATAAGCTCCTAAGTGATAAGCCGACAAGAGCTTCTGTCGTTCTTGTTGGCCTTTCGTTCCCCTCCCGTTTAGAAAATTTTTTAATCCTTCCTTCACATGTCCTTCGCCTATACTCAAAAGTAGGGGTATTTTTGTGGGCGTTTTATGCCCTTTATGGATAGTGAAGGTTTATGCATCTCGGCGGTTATCAGGTTCAAAAAAAGAATTGGTCACGGTGGAATGGCCACTGTGTATAAAGGGGTGCAAACCTCTTTAGAACGCCCCGTTGCATTAAAAGTTCTCAAGAAGACACTTTTGGATCGAAAGGATGTTAAGTCGCGCTTCGAGCGGGAATCTCTTATCATCGCTCGGCTAAATCATCCTAATATTATCGATGTTATTGATAGAGGTATTACCTCTAAGGGGCAACCCTATTTTGTGATGGAATACGTTAAGGGAGCCGACCTTAAGGACTTAATTGAAAAGGGCGATCTTAAGTTATCCCAGCGTATCCATATCGCCGTTCAGATTTGTAAGGCTCTGGCCTACGCTCATGATAACGGCGTGATTCATCGGGATATTAAACCTGCAAATATTTTGATGGATCGGCAAAATCACGCCTATGTACTGGATTTCGGTATTGCGCACTTTTGCGAAAAAACACAAGCATCTAATAAAAATGAAGATCACCACACCCAGGTGGGTGATGTTATGGGGACCGCTGCCTATATGGCACCTGAAATACACGCGTCGGCCGACAACACTTCAGTTCAAAGTGATCTCTATGCCTTTGGCGTACTATTTTATGAATTGGTAACCGGTATATTGCCGCTGGGGCGTTTTGAACTTCCCTCCACCCAGAACCCAAATATTCCCAAGGCTATTGATAAAGTCATTGAGCGTTGTTTATGCCCCGATGAATCGCAGCGGCCCCGCTCCGCCAGTGAAATAAAAAACCTGTTGCTCAAGGTGATGCACGGAGCCCATTTAGCACCAGCACAAAAAGAACGCGCAAAAAAGACGGTTTCCAAGGCGGAGGATAAGTTTTCGCTGCTAGACGTCATCAAGGAGGACGAATTTGGTGCCGTTTATCTATTTGAAGATAAAGTGCAGCATGATTTATTGGTCATAAAAAAGCGTACCAACAGTAGTGCTGGTTTTCGTGAGAGCAAGCTACTGCATAAGCTGCACCACCCAAATATCGTTACGGTAAAAGGTGTTTCTAAAAATGATCGGGTCTTTATTTCCGTTATGGAATACCTAAAGGGCGGCTGTTTACAGGATCGCCTGATTAAGCCTTTTGGCTGGAAAAGTTTTATTTCCATTGCCACCCAAATCTGTGAGGCAATGGATTACGCTCACCGGAATCAAATTATTCACGGAAATCTGCGACCTAGGAATATATTATTTACTTCAAAAGGCCAGGCAAAAATATCAGACTTTGGTTTCGATGAGCATTACGGTGGTGGCCAAGAGGGGGGGAACTGGTACAACCACCTGGGGGAAGAGAAATCAGTCAAGACCGATGTCTATGCCGCTGGCGTATTGTTTTACCAAATGCTAACGGCCAGTCAGCAGCCCCCAGAGTGGCAGTCGGGAAAGCTCTGTACAAATGCGCAGTTTGATGCGTTCCCAAAGCCGCTTCAGAATGTCATTATTCAAAATAATGCAGTTGAATCCGGAAGCGCGTTATAGCGGCTTTTTTGAGGTGTTGGCAGATTTAAAGGCCATTAAGATAGGACGGAAGCCTGTTCAATCATCAAAGCAGGACGTTGCGACAATGGGCGATGGCCAGAGCAAAGCTGGCTTTCCTTTTGTTCTCGGTGGCGTCGTTTTACTCGCCCTTGGAACCTCCGTACTTTTGTATAGTACCGGTAATGGCCCGCGCGTTTGGGAATATCTGCAACTGTCGGCACATGACGCCATAATCTGGATGGAATCCCTTAAAGAATCCTTTCTCGGTAAATAGATCTGCTACTGGAAACTTTTCGGTAAATTAATTATGCTTCGGCATCGTTAGTATCCATAGATTAAGGGTTGAATTTTTAATGAGATTTTTATCAGTAGCATGTTCCATTCTGGCTATATGTGCGTGTTTTAGCGTTCAGGCATCCTCTTTAGATATAAATTTACGTGATGAGGCTATTCGTCTAGCCGTGAGGGGGCCTATTAATGAATCCGGGCTGAACCTTTCTCTTTCCGGCTTGCACCATGAGGATGATCGCGACCTAATTACTGCGGGTGTGTCGGTAATCGAAAGCCTTGCGGATGGAAGTTACGTCGGTATAGGTGGTCACCTTTACGCTTTTGATGCTAAGAATGTTGATGGCCTGGGAATGGCACTGGGTGGTTTTTTTCACTATGCGCTGCCAGCGTTTCCAGGTTTGGGTTTAGGCGGGCAGCTTTATTATGGGCCAGATGTCGTATCGTTCGATGATGTAAAGCGATACATTGAAACCGCGATGCGGCTAGAGTATCAGATACTGAGTCAGGCAAATATCTATGTCGGATATCGACACATCAGAATCAAAATGGATAACGGTGGTAAAGGGCGTATTGATAACGGCTTGCACTTTGGGTTACGGCTGACTTATTAGACGAATGGGTACGGGGTTTGTTGAATAGCTACCCACAGTGTTGAAAAACCGCCACTCGAGCAGTAAATGTTTTACGCTTTTTCTACGCGCTTGTTAGGTTTTTTCAAAAAACCAATGAGTTCTTCAATGCCAAGGGGTTTGCTGTATAAGTAACCCTGGGCTTCACTGCATCCCAGTGAGTTAATCAAATTCACCTGCGTAAGGTTTTCGACCCCCTCTGCAATCACATCCATATTGATACCATGGGCAAGTTGAGTAATCGCTTTTACAATTGCGATGCTTCCCTTGTCGGCAGGGATGTCTGCAATAAATGATTTGTCTATTTTTAATCGATCTATCGGCAGATGTTTGATGTAACTCAAGGAGGAATAACCGGTGCCAAAGTCATCAATGGCGATTTTATAGCCCGCGTTGCGTAACTCCATCAAAGTCGAAACGGTGGCTTTGATGTCACCCATGACCGTTCTCTCGGTTAACTCCAGTTCAATCATTTCTGTATTGAGTTGGTATTTTTCAACCGTACTGGAAAGTACCTCGACAAAATTATGCTCAGAAAAATGCTGAGCTGCGATATTGATAGATATTGGAATATCCACGAAACCCAGGTCTTGTAGGTGTTTCAGACTTTTACATGCTTCTTCGATAACCCAACGGCCAATAGGGATGATTAAACCGGTGTCTTCTGCTAACGGGATGAATTTGTCGGGGGGGGTTGAGTGGCCCGTGTGATCTGTCCAGCGGATAAGGGCTTCGATACCGGTAACTTTATCTGTTAGGGTGTTTATTTGCGGTTGAAAATAAAGAACAAACTCATTTTTTTCCAGCGCCCTGTGTAAGTTTCTTGATAAGCCCAGCTGATTCACTACATGGAATTTCTCATCGTTAGTATAAAAAATATGTTGGTTTCGCCCCTTTTCTTTCGCTCGGTCTAATGCAATATCTGCAAATTGAAGTAGCTCCTCTGCGGTTTTTGCATTGTCTGGAAACAGGCTGATGCCGGCGCTAAAGGTTTGTATTATTTCTCCAGTATCGAATGTAAGGGGTTTGGAAAAGTCAGCGCTGAGCCGAAGTATTACTTTTTCAATTTGTTCCAGGGAGCATATATCGGTCAGTAAAATACAGAATTCATCGGCACCAAAATGACTCAGGGTGTAGGCGCTATGGCAATCCTGTGTGGTGCTATTTATTTCTGCCTTTTTCAGGCTTTGTAGCAAACGCTGACTGATGGTCTGAAGTAGCTGGTCTCCAGTATTATGCCCGAGACTTTCATTCACCCTTTTAAATAAATCTAAATTAAGTAAGACAATGGCCAACTTTTCGCCGGTGGATGTCGCGTGCTCTAGGTGTTGCTCAGCTACGCTTTGAAAATGTTGTCGATTAGGAAGGTGGGTGAGCTGGTCTACATTATTTTGAGCCTTAAGTTTGGCATTTTGAGAAACAAATGACTTTATCAGATGTTCATTTTGGCCCTTTATCACGTGTTGTAGTTCATTGCTTTCTAGGGCGTAGGCGCAGTGTTGTATAATGGCATGCAAACCCTTTTTATGGTGCTCCTTAAAAGCCGCATTAGGAGAAATCTGTCCAATAAAAATGCCACGAATGCGAGTTGGTGTTGCGATAGATGCGAGAACAAGGGTTTGTTTATTGACGTGATGCACTTGTGGAATATGGCTGTGTAAAGACCATGCAAACTCCCCCGATGCGATTAAATGCTCAAGAATATTGCGTAGATTACTCTCTTCTTCTTGCTTATTAACGTAGTCCAACTCAATATCACTTTTGGAAGCAGAGAGGGAGCAGAAACCCACCGTTGAAAAGGGGGTGACTTGTAATATAAAGGGGACAGTTTCTCTTATAAGATGGGCTGGGTCTTTGCCTATATTTGGCTTTTGGTAAAGGCTGCACAGGGCACTTATAACGTTAAGGGTGTGCAGGTGCCAGCGATTGGTTTCTTCCAGGTGGCTTAAGCGTGCTTCTAAACCTGTATTTAGAAGCTGCCTGTTTTCTTTTCTGTCTTCCATAACTACTACACAATAAGTTCTGAATGATTGGATTGATGTTTGCTTTAGACGAATATTTACCTTGTTGCTTTAAAAAATACCTCGGCTAAAGTAACAGGCTAAGAGCTGAATTATATTGTTTATTTATTTCCGTCATTATCATTTCCAGAGAACTTTCAGGAATACCTAGTGATAGCCATGCACTTTCATCTAGTGCGGGTACGAAGTTCTCTCCATTGCCCCCCATGGGGATGGCGTGTGTGATCCAGTCTGCAACGTGTACTATCGCAGCTGAAAAACTGTGGTGTTCTGAGGACATGGGGGTGTGATGGTACGCAGTGCATTCCACTAGTGCCTCGGGCAAGCCCCAAGATCTAAATAAAGCGGCGCCAATTTCCTCATGGCTGATTCCATACTGCTGTGTTTCGAGTGCTCGAAGTGGGGCTGATTCGTTTTTGTTCGTTTCAAGAAGCGCTTTTTGAGCGTCTGGATACTTTACAAATAACAGTAAACGTCCGGTATCGTGTAGCAGCCCATTGACAAAGTGGGCTTCAATATCATGCTCGCCTTTATACTGGGCAAGTACTCGGGCAGAAATGGCGCATCCTAGGCTGTGTTTTGAAAATTCTTCAACGGAAAATATATCGCTTTTAATTCCGGAAATTGATTTTAGTACTTCAGTAGCTAATATCAGATCTACCGTTTGCTGGGTACCTATTAGGGAAAGCGCTCGATCGATGCTGTTAACTTGCCCGGGAAAGTTGAACATGGCGCTATTTGCAACCTTGAGTAGGCGAGCTGCAATGGAAACATCCGTGCTAATAAGCTGCGCTAAGTCACCGAAGTCTGTGCTTGGGTCTTCGAGGGCTGCTTTTAGTTTCATGTAAACTTTGGGTGGCGATACGAGGTACTGAGTCTCATCCAAAAGTGTTTGAACCGCCAAAGAGTTACTCACATTTCGCCCCTCAGAAACTTGCCAGAGCCAAGTATTTTTTTCATCTCAATGACAGCGAGCAGGGAAGGTGTGTTATGTCTAAAGCGACACTCTAAGCTCTCAGTGCTTGGAGGGGTGGCTGTAGTACTTTGGTTTGCGGCAGGTTCACTGCTACTAATAATAGGGAGTTCAGTGAAGCCCCATGCTTTTAATAATCGCAGGTGTTTCTCTTCAATTGATGTGTTTGCAGGGATAAGAAGCTGGCCATTCTTATTTAATATATCAGCGGCGCAGACCATGCCGACTGTAATGTCGTTTACTCTTAGTTGGTTCATAGATGACTAATCATTAAAGTTTACTGATTGTTATAAAGCTGTCATGCCAGGTTATATGACTAACTCTTTAAAGATAGACCCATAATTCGAAATCTGGAGGGTGAATCGGGTTTAGTTTGTAACCGGCTTGTGCTGAAGATGTCTAGTATCAATATTTACTGAAGGGTTGGCTTGAAAAAGTTGTTTTTTAACCAAGGTATTCTCCTTGCTTAAACGGCGCTTGAGTCTTTGCTGACTTCTGCGTAACCTTGGCTGCACATTGGTCCTAGAAACCGCAGCTGGAGTACGAAATTCTGCACACCGACAGTAGGCGCTTTTAGGCGAGCTCTTGCCGCACCTAGAAAATTTTAAAAAGTTCTCATCTCCAGCCGTATACGGCGCTTACGCCCAATAAGGTGAGTACGAACTTTGAAAATTTCCTATGCACGCCAATATCTTGCACATCTTTTTCGCACCTTTATGCCCTCGGGGTGCAACTGAGGTTTCTAGGATGATCAATACAATATTATTTAGGCGGATTTTTAATATGGGTATGGAAGAGATTATTGCGCAAAAAATTGCTAATGGCATAGATCCATCGGCCTTAGAGGTGATTAACGAAAGCCACCTTCACGCCGGGCATTTGGATACAGACAGCAAAGAAACGCACTTTCGAGTGAAGGCGGTTGCCGAGAAGTTTGAAGGCGTGTCGGCTGTAAAGCGCCATCAGATGGTTTACGGGGTGTTATCTGAAGAGTTTGAAGCAGGGCTGCATGCGCTGGCTTTGGAGCTTAAGGCACCGTCTGAGGCTTAATGCTCTCTTTGGTAGCAAAAGAAGCTTAGCGATATATCGGTGTCTAATTGACTCAGTTGTTCTATTTTCTTGTGCTTTTCAGGTTTACTTCGCCAATAGTGAGGGGTCATTTTGAAAAGCGCTTGAATGGACTCTGGTGTATCCAGACTTATGGAATGGAAAAGTGCTTGGGTATCAATCAGCTTTAGTTGGGGGTGATGAACTGGGTTGTCAGTGGTTTTTTCTATTGCCGTGTTTTCATCTTGGCCTTTAATATCTGAGTAGATATGTTCGCGCAGTTGTATTAAATGCTTAGCATCTGGTTTTACAAAAATAAAAATGCCGCCGGGTTTTAATAATCTTACGAGTTCCTGGGCATTTATGGGGCAAAATAAGACGGTTATCATATCCATGCTGTGGTCAGCAAAAGGCGTTTGACTCAGGTTCGCAATGAGCCAGTTAACCTTAGAGTTATGCTTGCAGGCATTGATAATGGCGTCTTTTGAAATATCAATTCCCCATGTTTGAAGCGGATTTTTATGCTCAGTCAGTACTTTGCGTAATGCTTTATCCAGCTGGTGGGTATAGTAGCCTTCACCGCAGCCGAGATCAGCCACTTGCAAGGGGGAGTTAGTTTCAACGTTCTTTAGGTGTTTGAGCGCGAGTTGTTCAAGCGCCGTATAAATAGGTAAATAATGTCCTTCAGCCAAGAATGCCTGGCGGGCCTTGATCATCTCCTTGCTATCGCCAGGGTGTTTGCTGCGCCGCTGGTGGCTGAGTAATAAGTTTACATAGCCTTGGCGGGCAATATCAAAACTGTGGCCCTGAGGGCAATAATAGCTGCGATCATTATTTTGTAGAGCCTCTCTGCAAACAGGGCAAACCAAGGGGCTATTAACAGTTTGGCTCATGACGTTTGTATCACTCAGGAGGAGGCCAGTAGTTCACGCATGATTTCTTCGTAAACCAGGGAAAGTTCTCCCAGCGCGTTTATTTCTACCGACTCATCTACTTTGTGAATAGTGGCATTGCATGGCCCCAGTTCAATAACCTGAGTGCCCGTGGGGGCGATAAAGCGGCCGTCGGAGGTGCCGCCCGCTGTGGATAGCTCGGTCGTTCTACCGGTGACTATTTTTATAGCCTTTTGAGTAGCATCCAGCAGTGGGCCGGTATCGGTAAGAAAGGGCAGGCCGCTAAGATTCCAATCTATATGGTAATCGAGTTGATGTTTATCCAGTATTTCACAGGCACGCTGTTTAATGTTTTCAGGTGTTAATGCGGTTGAAAAGCGCAGGTTGAAAATCACTTCCAGCTCACCAGGAATCACATTGGTCGCACCGGTGCCTCCGTTAATATTAGAAATTTGAAACGAAGTGGCGGGAAAAAATTCATTGCCTTGATCCCACTGGCATTGTGCTAATTCTGCCAATGCGGGCGCGGCTTTGTGAATGGGGTTGTCGGCTAAATGCGGGTAGGCAACGTGGCCCTGAATACCATGCACTGTCATTTTTGCACCCAAGGAGCCACGGCGACCATTTTTAACCACATCACCCAGCTGTTTGGTGCTGGAGGGTTCACCCACAATGCACCACTGCATTTTTTCTCCACGGGCTTCGAGGTGCTCCACCACTTTCACTGTTCCGTGGGTGGCAATGCCTTCTTCATCACTGGTGATTAAAAAGGCGATGGCACCTTGGTGGTCAGGGTGCTGGCCAACAAAACGTTCGCAGGCCGTTACCATTGCGGCGAGGCTGCCTTTCATATCGGCGGTGCCACGGCCATAGAGCATGCCGTCTTTTTCTGTAGGAGTGAAAGGCGGTGTGGCCCATTTTTTTTCATCACCTGTGGGCACCACATCGGTATGCCCAGCAAAGGCTAAAACGGGTTCTTCTGTGCCCCGTCTTGCCCAGAAGTTGTCCACCTCTCCAAAGCGTAAGCGCTCAATCTGAAAGCCGATTTTTTCAAGCCGAGAAATCATTAGCTCTTGGCAGCCGAGGTCATCGGGAGTGACAGAGGGGCGGGAGATAAGATCTTTCGCGAGAGCAAGGGTATCTTGGGTAACATCGTTTAAGAGATCGGGCATTTATTTTACTTCCAGAACAGGCAAGCGATCGCGCCCGCTGATGGTGAGTGTTTCAAAATCGAAGAGTTTACGGTCAGCCATGTGCGAAGGCGTAACGTTTTGCATTGCCGTGAACATGGTTTCTAATCGACCTGGGTGCTGTTGATCCCAGTCTTGCATCATTTCTTTTATGACCTGGCGCTGCAAGTTTGCCTGGCTACCACACAAAGTGCAGGGAATAATGGGGAAGCCTTTTTCTTCGGAATAACGGCTAATATCCTTTTCGCGGCAGTAGGCGAGGGGGCGGATCACGATGTTTTTCCTATCATCGCTAAGCAATTTGGGCGGCATTCCCTTCATCTTTCCACCGTAGAACAAATTCAGAAACAGGGTTTCGAGAATATCGTCACGGTGGTGGCCCAGAGCAATCTTGGTGGCACCGATTTTTTCAGCGAAACCATAAAGTGAGCCACGCCGCAGACGCGAACACAGCGAGCACTGGGTTTTCCCTTCTGGTAGCTTTTCCTGCACGATGCTATAGGTGTCTTTCTCCAAAATATGGTAGTTGACACCGAGCTTGCTGAGGTATTCCGGCAGTACCTCTTCTGGAAAACCCGGTTGCTTTTGATCAAGATTGACCGCGATCAGTTCAAAGCTGATGGGCGCAGAACGCTGCAGGCTCATCAGCATATCAAGCAGGGTGTAAGAATCTTTACCGCCAGACAAGCACACCATAACCACATCGTTGTCTTCAATCATGTTGTAGTCAACGATGGCGTTGCCGGTTTCCCGGCGTATTTTCTTTTGCAGTTTGTTAAATTCGTACTGCGATTTACTTTTCATGCTGTAGCGGCCGTTAGTTATGCGCGTGTAGTTCTTCATTGAGTGCGATAGCGCTGCGGTTAGCTTTACACTCGATGGTGCCAGTTTGGGAGTTACGACGGAAAAGTAAGTCAGACTTTCCAGCCAACTCGCTGGCTTTTAGGGTGCTCACTAACTGGTTTTTATCATCGAGCAAATTCACTTTAGAGCCTGCAGTGATGTATAAACCGGCTTCGATGGTGCAACGGTCGCCAAGGGGAATGCCCAAGCCCGCGTTAGCCCCCAATAAGCAATTTTTGCCTACGGAAATAATCACGTTGTTGCCGCCTGATAAGGTGCCCATAGTGCTGCAACCGCCACCAAGGTCGCTGCCTTCGCCAACCACTACACCAGCCGAAATACGGCCTTCTATCATACTGGTGCCTTCGGTACCGGCATTAAAGTTTATAAAGCCTTCGTGCATAACCGTGGTGCCTTCGCCAACATAAGCCCCTAAGCGCACGCGGGCAGTATGGGCAATGCGCACCCCAGTTGGCACCACGTAGTTCGTCATTTTGGGGAATTTGTCCACCGAGCTGACTTCCAGTAGCTCACCTTTCAAACGGGAATCTAGTTGTCGCTGTGGAAGTTCTGTCAGATCGACTGCGCCTTGATTAGTCCAAGCCACGTTGGGCAGCAAAGGGAAAATGCCGCTTAAGTTAGTGCCGTGGGGTTTAACATGGCGTAGGGAGATTAAATGTAGCTTTAAATACGCTTCAGGGGTGCTGCTAAGAGCGCTGTCTTTTTCAATAAAGGTTAACACTAAAGGCTGCTGACTTTGCGCTAAAGGTGCCACCAATGCTGTGTCGATCTTGGCTGCCTCAAGCTCCTTGCAAAGGGCGCTAACTTGTTCTGTTTCGATGCTAATGGCCGCGTTGCCGCCTTCGTACCCCACGATGGCGCCGAGTTTTTCCACCAGGGATTTTGCTGGCTGGAAAAGTGGCTGGGGGTAATACACTTCTAGCCATTCGTTTTTAGCGTTTTGTGTTCCAACACCAAAGGCCACACAGAAAAAGGATGAGTCGGTCATGTTTTGCTCCTAAATTAGCTGAAAATTTGCTGGTAATCGGTTTCTTTAAAGCCAAGGTGAATCTGGCCTTGCTTGTCGAGCACTGGGCGTTTAATAAGGGTGGGCTGCTCCAAAAGCAGGCTCACAAGGTTATTTTCACCGAGGGAGTTTTTAGTGTCTTCGGGCAGCTTACGCCAAGTTGTGCTGCGTTTATTCAGTATGCTTTCCCAGCCTAAAACATCCACCCAGCTCTGCACCTGATGTGCTTCCAAGCCATCGCTGCGAAAATCATGAAACTGGTAATCGATGCCTGCCTGTTCAAGCCAGCGCCGGGCTTTTTTGACGGTATCGCAATTTTTAATGCCGTAAAGTGTCACCATGCTTATATCGTACTCATAAAACGTTGAATGCGTTGTGCCGCTTCAGCGCACTCTTCGGTGCTGGCAACCAAGGCCATGCGAATGCGATTTTTGCCAGGGTTCTCGCCGTCTATTTCCCGAGAAAGGTATTGGCCCGGCAAAACGGTAATGTTTTCTCTCACGTAAAGTTTTTGTGCAAACTCGATATCATCAATGGGCGTTTGTGCCCAAAAATAAAAACCGCCTTCCGGTATCTCCAACGACAACTGCTGCCCCGCTATCGCTTGAAATTGCGCAAATTTCTCTCGGTAAAGAGTGCGGTTTTCGATAACGTGACTTTCATCATTCCAGGCGTGAATGCTGGCGATTTGATGATGCAAAGGCATCGCGCAACCGTGG
>Ga0209121_10002677_pt1 | contig 17868 bp, 13 predicted proteins | sample Cruoilmetagenom3_FD_187292 | JGI IMG/M metagenome (GOLD analysis project Ga0209121, IMG submission 187292) | Oil polluted marine microbial communities from Coal Oil Point, Santa Barbara, California, USA - Sample 3 (SPAdes) (version 2) | ecosystem: Environmental > Aquatic > Marine > Oil seeps ... | reverse complement strand
CGTGCGAACAGAGAAGATGTTTAGTAGCGGAAGGTACTTTCGTTAAGGCGTCAGCCTTTTGCCTTCCCCTGTTTGGTTCCGGCTCGACCGGGTTAGGATGGTCTACTATGTTGTTCTTAGTTTCGCGGTTGACCCATTCAAACCCTTCTTTGACGGGAAGACGGTTGAGCATGTAGATCGCACCTTCAACAGAGTCCGCATACCCATCAATGGATCCCCCTTCCCAGGGATAGTCTTTGTATTTCGGGTCCATCATGTTGGCGAGGGTCGCTTCCATGTGTGATGTGTATGTGTCGGTGCCCATCGCCATGTCGTAGCAGAGATACCCCACATAATTGTATCCCCATCCATCGCTTATACCACCATTCCAACCGTCCCGTTTCGTGAGATGGTTATACATCATGCCTACATCAAGGGTGCCTTTTTCGAGAATGGTGTCATACATTTTTTTCAGATGATCCCCATATTCAGCTGCTTTTTCTGGATGGTCTGCGGTGAGCACAGCTTGCAATAATCCGAGGCCTCCTATTATTTCACAACCGTGATCACGAAGGCGGGTTGGAACAAAGTTTTCGTCTGCAAAATAATAATCAGCAAGCCGCATAGCCCATGTGAGATATTTTTCATCACCTGTCATGGTATATAACCGCGATAGCGCTTGAAGCTGTTCACCATTAACTTCGATATTAGTGGAGGGGATCATACCGAAAGATGTTTCAATATCCGCGTATTTCCAGAGGTCGTCTTCAATCGCGCGCATGCGATCAAACCATTCATCGCGGCCAGTGACTTCAATAATTGCAATGAGACAGTCTTTTACATATTCCGATGCCTCAAACACCAACTCTTCGTTTTTCATTTTGATGATTTCTTGTCTTTTGTAATTATACGGTGCAGGTATGCGACCTTTTACATTGCATAAAGAGCGTTCTGCATGCAGTATGCTGCGCACCGCCCCGTTTAATGCTCCTTTATCAGTCGCCCATGCCGCCCATGCCAGGAAGGGATAACAATCGGCCGCTGTATTTCGATAATTCCATTCACCATCAGCAATGTACAAACCCGTATTCTTGTCAATTTTTGGCAATGCGATCTCATGCAGCCAACGATGAACCTTGCTTAACGAATGGCCGGCAATTTCGGCTGATCTTGAGGCCTGCGCAATAGCGTCAGCATCTTTTTCTTGTGCCAGAGTTATCGGAATGATAATGCTGATGATTAATGCAAGTAGAATAAGCCGTTTCATAATATTTCTCCCGTTGTCCATTTAAGTTAAAAATTAATCATACCAAAACCACAAGCAACGGTCAAGGATAGGGACCAAGAGGCTTGATCCTTCCCATAGAACTGGAATTATCCTTCTTCTAATTCTATCGCGATGACCGATGCGATCGAATTCTACTCCCGACGGAGTCTGTTGAGTAAGTTGCATATTTTTAGGCAGAGAATCACTTTTTAGAATAAACAAACCGCCCAATATTATTAGAAAGCTGACAGCTTTAAAAAGTCGTCAGCTTTCTTTTCTTTGACGCCGTCCACATGTGAAAAGCTCTAAGTCAACTAGTAAATTCTCCATTGTTATTAAAATTATCTTTGAGGCATTCTTGTCACGACGCAACAGCCAATGTCACTTACTAATTGACGATGGACATTGAAAACGTTGCCGATTTTTTTGGTATGGCCTAACTTCTTTATAAATAACAGCTTATGGAGTTGAGATTTTTTGAAAAAAGGTAGATAAGGGATTTTTGGGTTGTAGCTGGGTTGTAGGAGTTTTGCGAGCTAAAATGGGGCTATTTTAGTGTTGAAATGTCACTCTGTCTTAGTTTCTGTTTGGGTCAGTTTTGCTTGTCACTTCACAGCTTGTTCCGGTTTGCAACCCTTTTGCTGTTTTTGAACTCAGACATGTTGAAGCTATCGAAAGTTGCAATGTGAAGCGGTGTCCAGTTCTAGTTGTTGTTGTGATCATTTACCTTTTGATGATGTAGGATCTGGTTAAGAACAGAACCTTTACTAAAAAGAAAAGCCGTTGTGCGTATAGCTCAAAGTGGCACTTTAAAAACAGAAGCATATGCAAATTATGGGGTGCTCCAACAGTTCTGTGGTCCATGGGTGATCAAAAGTGAAATCTGTGCCATAGGATAAAATAGAATTAACAGACTTTTTTTGAAGGATCAAATCATGAAACGGCTAAAATTAAAATTAATTCATGCGTGTATATTGCTATTGATACTTGATATGGCAATTGCTGCCCAAGACATCGAGGTTCAGGCAGTCACTTATCCACCCAACGATCTGTGCACTGAAGCGACTAAAATCGGCGATGCAACAAACCTTCCGTTCACTACGACAGGCGCAAGGTTCGGTGGTCGTGGTTTGTGTATGGTCAGTCCAAACATCTGGTTTTGCTATACTGCCCCGTGTACAGGGGATGTTATTGTTAGCCTGGCAGGCAGCAGTTATGATACGATGCTGGCTGTCTACAAAGGCTGTGAGTGTTTCCCGACACAGGAAGATATCATTGTGTGCAACGACGACTTTGACGGCACTTATCAGTCTCAAGTAACATTCGCTGCAATTGCAGGTGAGCAGTATCTGATTGAGGTCGGAGGTTATGGTGTCGAAGTGGGTAGTGGTGTGATCACTGTTCTGTGTGAAGGAGATGAAGAACCACCGATGGCCAAGGACGATTGTGTGAAAGCCAAGTCGATCGGAGATGTAGTGGATTTGCCTTTCGAAACAACCAATGCTTCTTTTGATGGCCCGGGTCTTTGCATGACAAGCCCAAATATCTGGTTCTGTTATACCGCTTCATGCGCCGGCGATGTCAAAGTAAGTCTTTTGGGAAGCACCTACGATACGATGCTGGCCGTCTATGAAGGATGCGAATGTTATCCAACTCTTGACGATCTGATCGAGTGCAATGATGATGTTGCCAATACTTATCAGTCGGAAATCACCTTTGCTGCAATCGCAGGAAATCAGTACTTGATAGAGATCGGTGGTTATGCCAACGAGACCGGCCAGGGTATCTTGAACATCAAATGCGAAGGCGTGATTGTGCAGGAAAAACCTGATCTTGGTGATGCCCCTGACAGAACTAACAATGCTGGCAGGGGTATGCGTGCGTACGCTCAGCCCTGGGTCGGCGCTCGTTATCCCACAGTTTTCGATGATGGCAGTGGCGTCGGACCTTTCGGGCCGCTCCATTTGAACGAACAGTTGGTAGCGTATCTTGGCTAGGGAATTACCGCTGAGGCTGAAGCCGATATTGATCCCGACGAGGACGGAGTGAACAACATCGATCCGGAAGCTAACTCGTCCGACCATGATGAAGGCGATGACAGCGTAGTAATTCCACTGGTTTTACCCGACTGCGGTTGGGCCACGATCGATTATGAAGTAACTGTTGTCGATCCAAATGTAGTGCTCTGGGTAAACATCTGGCTAGACTTCAACCGCGACGGCGACTGGGATGACAAGGTAGATTGTCCAACAGGCCCAGCGATGGAATGGGCGATACAGAATCAGTATCTGTTCAATCTGCCCAAGGGCCAAACGACAATAACTACACCGGCGTTTCTGTCTGCTCATCCTGAGGGCTCACATGAGCAGATTTGGATGAGAATTACTCTTTCGGAACAACCATGGACAGGTGGTAGCAATCCCGGTACCCGGGGTAATGCCGGTTCCGGGCCACAGACGAAGTATCAGATCGGCGAAACTGAAGATTATTTCTTCATCCCCGAGATAACAAGCGATGAGGATTGTCCTTTATGTGAGGATACCAACGGGGATGGTGTAATTGACATCCAGGATCTGATAGTACATATTACCCAATGGCTGTCAAGTTGTCGGTAGGTGTATTGTATAATTCTCAATCGGAGCTGTGAGCACTTCTGTGCTTACAGCTCATTTTTTTTGCTTTGTAGCAGTTTTCCTCATCACTCTTCAGCTTTTTTGACATGTTCCAGTTTTGTGGAGTTCGATTAGAGTAACATTTGAGTCATCTCTTAATTCCGGATATAATAGTGTGAAAACAGATTGACGTCCAGATTCGAGAAGAATAATGACTGATGTCACACGCATTTTAAATGCTATTGAGGAAGGTGACGCCAAGGCTGCAGATGAATTACTCCCGTTAGTCTATGAGGAATTGAGAGTCCTTGCTGCCCAGAAGATGTCACAAGAACGCCCTGGTCAGACACTTCAAGCTACTGCGTTAGTTCATGAAGCCTACTTGCGACTAGTTGGTGAAGATACTGAGGGATGGAAAAGTCGGGGGCATTTCTTTGGTGCTGCGGCTGAGGCTATGCGACGTATATTAGTTGAGAGAGCACGAATGAAGCAACGCATTAAACATGGTGGCGAACATCATAGGGTCGAGATGGAACAATTTGAATGCATAGCGGAACAACCTTCTGAGGAACTCTTGGCTCTTGATGAAGCCCTTTCTAAGTTATCAGTGCAAGAGCCGTTAAAAGCCAATCTTGTCAAGTTGCGTTACTTTGCCGGTCTGACGGCTGAACAGGCAGCCGAAGTGTTGAATATCGCCAAAGCCACTGCGGACCGCTATTGGGCATATGCCCGGGCTTGGTTATTCAATGAGATTAGCAAAAGTGGCTACGAAAAAAAATTATAATTAAAAGCTACTTTTTTTCATTTTTTGTGAGTCATTTCTACTTTTGGCGTCGCACTGTATTATAGAGTAAAGTCAGTACTCTGAAAGGAAGAACCATGATCACAGAACCCAACAAAATTGAGGAAGTGTTTTCGGCTGCTCTGCAGAGAAAGTCTGGACCAGAGCGTACCACATTTCTTGATGGGATCTGTCGTGAAGATTTGGAATTACGGGAGCAAGTTGAAGTATTACTCTCCGCCAATGAATCAGCTGGTGATTTTCTTGAAGCATCGCCTATCGGTTCGGACATCACCATGGGCGAATCTCCCTTATCCGAGGGCCCCGGCACAAAGATTAGTCGATACAAGCTGCTGGAAAAAATCGGTGAGGGTGGTATGGCTGTGGTTTATATGGCTGAGCAGACCGAACCTATTCGCCGTAAAGTCGCATTGAAAATCATCAAATTGGGTATGGATACCAGGTCAGTAATTGCCCGATTCGAGGCCGAACGCCAGGCTCTTGCCATGATGGATCATCCTAATATAGCCAAGGTCCTTGATGCCGGGGCTACTGATACTGGCCGGCCCTACTTCGTGATGGAATTAGTCAAGGGCACTTCAATTACCGAATACTGCAACAAAAACAATCTCAGTATGAAACAGAGACTGGCCCTGTTCATTCAGGTCTGCAATGCCGTCCAGCATGCCCATCAGAAGGGTATTATCCATCGCGATTTAAAACCCTCCAATGTGATGGTCACTCAGCGTGAAGGTACGCCAGTTCCCAAAGTCATCGATTTCGGGATCGCCAAGGCCACGAACCAGCGGCTGACGGAAAAGACGCTCTTCACCCGCTATGCTCACATCATCGGTACGCCCACCTATATGAGCCCGGAGCAGGCGGAGCTAAGCGAGCTGGATGTCGATACGCGAACGGATATCTACTCACTCGGCGTTCTTCTCTACGAGTTGTTGACCGGAACGACACCGTTTAGTGAAGAGGAGCTTCGCAAGGCAGGCTACATAGAGATGCAGCGGATTATCCGCGAGGATGAACCCACTAAACCGTCTACGAAGCTCAGTTCTCTTGGCGAAACGTTAACAGATGTAGCGAGGGACCGCAACTCCACGCCCGAACTTCTGCGAAAGACGATTCGGGGTGATTTGGACTGGATTGTGATGAAGTCGCTGGAGAAAAACCGTGCCCGCCGATATGAAACAGCCAGTGAACTGGCAATGGATATCGAGAAGCATCTTAACGATGAGCCCGTTATAGCTGGTCCACCTGGTGCAGTTTACCGTCTGCGTAAGTTTGTCCGGCGCAATCGCGTTAGTGTAATAACCGGTTTACTCATAGCAGCGGCATTGATTATGGTGGCCGTCCTCTCTGCCATGTACGCAGCCGAAACGGAAAAGGCCAGACAGGAGACATCCACTTTGCTGGCTGGAAGCTATGTGGACAGGGCTCAGGCATTGTGTGAGCAGGGAGAGGTCGGCCGTGGGATGCTCTGGTTGGCCGATAGTCTGAAAATCGCACCGGACGAGTCAAGCGATCTTGGCCGGGCGGTCCGGGTGAGCCTGGCCGCCTGGCACAGCCAGCTTCATTCGCTTCGGACCGTAGTACAATACCCGGACGAGATAAAGTTGGTGACCTTCAGTCCGGACGGATCGCGGATTCTGGCGGCTTGTCTGGACGGAACTGTCCGGATCTGCGACAGCACCACCGGCCAACCGATTGGCAGGCCGCTGCGCCACGGCAGCGAAGTTCGGTTCCTGGTTATCAGCCCCAACGGCACACGGATCGCCACCGGGGGCAGGAACGGCTCGGTGCGCTTGTGGGACGCGGTTACGCTGGAACCAGTCGGCGAGCCAACACAGCACGGCGAGTGGTATCCCGTCACGGTGTTTAGCCCTGATAGCTCGCGGCTGATGACGGGAGGCACCGACGGCACGGTCCGGCTTTGGGACGCGGACACAGGCAAGTCACTCGGGAAGGCCTTTCAGTATGAAGGCGAAGGCGAGCGGTCAGTACGGGCCTTGGCTTTTTGCCCTAAGGCACTTCGGGTGGTGCTAACAATCGACAAGGGGATCCACCAGGTGTTCGATGCAGACCGGGTCGAACCTATCGGTCCGCCGGTGAAGCACCAGAGCACACTGCGGGTGGCGATTAGTCCTGACGGCTCGCGATTTGCGACGGCCGGATACGGCAGCATTATCAGGGTTTGGGAAGCAGCAACAGGCAAGCTGGCATACCAGCCCATCGTGCACGGAGGTATAATCTCTGCTCTGGCTTTCAGTCCGGACGGCTCGTGGATCGTAAGCGGCGACAATACGCGCATGGCCCTGCTCTGGGATGCGATTACGGGCGAGCCCATCGGCGCACCGATGCGGCAACGAAACACCATTTGCGCCGTGGCCTTCAGCCCGGACGGTTCACAACTTCTGGCATGTTCTATTGAGAAGACGGCCCGTCTCTGGGACACGGCTACTCTCAAACCGATTGGTCCGCCCCTGGAGCACGATGGTTGGTGGCCTCGGGCGTCTTTTAGTCCGGATGGCTCTCAAATCCTGGTGGCTGATGGTTACGAGACAGCCCAGGTTTGGCGAGCGTCGCCCAGCCCGCTGGAGGGCAACTGCGAGCGGATTGTCTGCTGGGTGCAGATAGTCACGGGTATGGAGCTGGATCCGACCGGGGGGATCAACATACTGGACGCTCCCACGTGGCAGCAGCGCCGGCGACGCCTGGAAGAGCTTGGCGGCTCGCCGGTATTGAGTTTGCCGGAGCTTTGATCACGGGTAGAAAGAAGGTGTTTTAAGGTAAAATTTAGCAAATCAAGAAAATAGGCCGGTAAGTGTAGCCGCCAAGCACACAACTTACCGGCCCCGGGCAGGCACGGGCTAATGGTTTGCGAGCCCGAGCCGAACCTTTTCTAATTATATCGCAAACCAGAAACAAACACAATATGGAGGTACTAATTATGTTGTGGAAGAACAGAAACAAGAAAGTTGGACTTTGTGTGATGGTTGTAACGAGTTTTTTCATCCTGGTCGCCCTCTGGACTATCCTGGCAATGCCCGAAACTGCACTGGCCAAGAAGCCGGGGGGCGGAGGAGGCAAAGAGACGAGGACTTACCGGGTAACCTTTCAGGATGACATTGGCACCGTGGCAGCCAGTGGATGTCGAACGATGAGCATCATAAATCCTGAGGATAGTGTCGCCCATTTGCTCTTTAACATCGTCGCCCCCCTCGACCTTTCCGGGGTCATCGGCGGTGTCCTTGATTTCGACACATGCTTTCCTGGGGGTGCTAAGGACGACGGCATGCACGGGCTCTTCCGTGATAAACAAGATCCCACTAAGGTCAATGGCACCCTTTTCTTTCCGGGATTGGACAAGGGAGGAAAGGAGATCGGCTATCGGCTCGACTATACCGGGACTGTTATAGCCGGGACATGGACTCCACCGGAAATTGACGAGGGCAATAATGTCGCCACAATCGGACTCGACACTTGGGAGTTGAAGGCCGACACCGGCGGAAGGAAAAATGCCTGTTCGGGCGAGGGAATTTTTAGTGGTAGCTCTATCACCACGATCCTGGTGGAACGCATCTCGGCGTGTCCGTAGTAAGGTTCAGAAAGTCAGAAAGGGAACAGGTCCATTTGAGGAAAACTAAGGTCAGCCACCTAACCTGTGACTGTCTCGAAGACCGTAGAACATAGTCGCATTAACGTTTTTGAAGGAGGATTATTATGAGTAGTCCACTAAGAGATGCCCTACGGCGAAAACTGTCTTTTAGAACATTAGCTGGTTTTATGTTCATCGCGGTTGTCTCGGCCGCCGCCGCTCCCGCCCAAGCCGACTGGGTCCAACTGGCCAAGCTGGTCGCCTCGGACGGCGCAGCCGAAGACTACTTTGGCGTATCCGTTTCTATCAGCCGCGATTATGCAATCGTGGGGGCACATCAATCGTGGGGGGCATCTCAGCCATTAGATGATGGCAAGGCATATATATTCAAGTGGGATGGAGCCGGCTGGAGTCAGCAGCAAAAGCTTCTCGCCTCGGACGGCGCAGCCGGAGACTGGTTTGGACAGTCTGTTTCTATCAGCGGCGATTTGGCAATCGTGGGGGCGCACGGCGATGATGACAATGGAAGCAAGTCCGGCTCGGCATATATATTCAAATGGGATGGGATGAGCTGGGTTCAGCAGCAAAAGCTTCTCGCCTCGGACGGCGCAGCCGGCGACAGGTTTGGTGTGTCGGTTTCTATCAGCGGCGATCTGGCCATCGTGGGGGCGTATTGGGATGACGACGCTTGTCCAGGAGACGTCGCCTGTGATTCCGGCTCGGCCTACTTACTGAACCTGCCAGGCCTCATTTCTCGAGCTTGCGACTATGGCCCCAGGCCGTTTGACGGCGCTCTACATGCCGATACGTGGGTGAACCTTGAATGGCGGGCGGGAGATTTTGCAGTCTCACATGATGTGTACCTCGGCGACGATTTTGACGATGTGAATGACGGCCTCGACGATACGTTCCGCGGCAACAAAACCTCAACGTTTCTCAGTACGGGCTTTCCTGAATCCCCTTACCCGGACGGTCTTGTTCGAGGAACGACATACTATTGGCGAGTCGATGAGGTCAATGATGCAGAACCAAACAGTCCGTGGAAGGGCCCTATCTGGAGCTTCACGATTCAGCCAAGTATAGCTTACAACCCAGTCCCCGCTGATGGTGCCGATTTTGTCGATCTGAATGTGGAGCTGGGCTGGTCGGCAGGTTTTAGTGCTGCATTGCACACCGTTTACTTCGGCGATAATTTTGAAGATGTTAACAATGCTACTGAAGGTCTCAAACAGATAGCGATGACCTATACGCCTGAGCTACTTGAATTAGGCAAGACATATTATCTGGCGGGTAAATGAGCTGACTGGCGGACGAGGCGGTGGAATGCATAAAGGCGAAGTCTGGAATTTCACGGCAGCAGATTTCCTTGTAGTGGATGATTTTGAGGATTACGACATTGGTAACAATGAGATATGGTGGTCATGGAAAGATGGTCTTGGTTATGCTGCACACGATAATGAACCGGCCTACTCTGGTAATGGGACAGGCTTAGCGGTGGGTGATGAAATGACTCAGTCTTACACTGAGGAAACTATCGTCCACGGTGGCAACCAGTCGATGCCATTTGCTTATGACAACAACAAGCAGAGTAAACTCAAGTATTCAGAGGTGGAGATGACGTTAAGTGATTTGCGAAATTGGACTGTTGAAGGTGTAGGAGTGCTAACGATTTGGTTCTACGGTGCTGCATCTAATAGTGCTGAGCCCATGTATGTTGTTCTCAATGGCAATGCTTTAGTTACACATGATAATCCAAAAGTAGCACAGATAGAAACCTGGACTCATTGGGATATAGATCTTCAGGAATTTTCAGATCAGGGTGTTGATATGACCGATGTCCATACCATTGGCCTCGGATTCGGGGATAGAAACAATCCACAATCTGGTGGTTCAGGTAAGATGTTCTTCGATGATATTCGCCTTCATAGATAGATCTATAGAAAAAAATGAACGCCCAATATTGTTCAAGGAGCTGGCAGCTTGGAAAAGTTGTCGGCTTTTTTTTGTCAGAGGCCATTGAATACGATGGCAAATTTTCGACTGACTCCTAACGCCCTTATATACAAGAGCTTATGGGATCGGGAATTTTTGGAAATAGGTAGATAAGAGCCTTTTGAGTTGTAGTCGAGTTGTACGGATTTTGCAAGTTTAAATTGGGCCATTTTGTAGGTATAATGTCACTCTGTCACAGCTTCTGTTTTCGGCAGTTTTGGTCGCCACTTTTCGGCTTGTTCTGGTTTGTTCCAGGCTTCGTAGAGTTTGATTAGGTTGTTCAATGACACCAAGTACGCAACTCGCTGGGACGGCCAGAAAATCATTACAATCTCAATGAGATTTTGATATTATGAGATTATAAGTGTTCAGGAGTGTTTCTGTGTAGTGTAAATGGTAATAGCGGAATAAGTATGACAGATTTATCCAGGGGGCAGTGAATAGAATGACTTTATTTTTTGCATTATCACTATCAAATAAAAAGGGAAAATCTTCATGAAAGTACATATAACATGACCCGGTTTGAGACTGTTTTTGGAAGGTGGGTCGTTGAGCACAGGTGGTGGATAATAGTAGCCACAGTTGTTGTTGTTCTCATCAGCTCAATTGGGATGCGATTTTTAACAGTTACCAACGACACGCGAGTCTTTTTTTGTGAAGACAATCCGCAACTACAGGCGCTGGAAGCATTGGAAAACACATTTTCCAAAGACAATAGTATCTTTTTCGTCGTCGCCCCAAAAGACGGCAATGTCTTTACTCGTGAGACCCTGAAGGCGGTCGGGGAATTGACGGAGGCATCGTGGCAGATGCCGTACTCAAGCAGGGTGGATTCGGTCACCAACTTTCAGCACACACGTTCGGAGCAAGACGATCTTATCGTCGAGGACCTTGTGGGCGATGTCGCTGAATTGTCAGATCGTGAGCTGGAACGAATAAAAGGGACCGCGATTTCCGAGCCTCTGCTAGTGAACCGCCTGATCTCACCATCGGGGCACGTGACAGGGGTGAGTGTAACAGTCCTACTGCCGGGAAAGTCTCTGAAAGAAGTACCGGAGACAGCAGCATTCGCACGTAAACTTGTGAACAGGATATGCAAGAAGTATCCCGGTATTGACGTATATCTGACCGGCGGGGTCATGATAGACAATACCTTTGGCGAGGCCAGCGAGCGAGATATGTCTACCCTGATTCCACTGATGTTTCTGACACTGGTTGTCCTGGTGGGTCTGTCGCTGCGCAGTTTTCTGGGTACTTTTAGCGTACTTATAATTATACTGACATCGATGTTCACGGGTTTGGGCCTGGCAGGCTGGCTCGACATATCGTTGAATGCGGCTTCTATCGGTGCCCCGGTATTGGTTCTGACACTTGCCGTTGCGGACAGCATTCACATACTTGCGACGATGTTCCATATTATGCGCCAAGGCAAACCAAGGCGCGAAGCGATTGCGGAGGCCCTCCGGATCAACCTGCAGGCAGTATTCCTTACCAGCATCACAACGGCGGTCGGCTTTCTGAGCATGAATTTCTCTGATGCGCCGCCTTTCCGAGACCTGGGCAACATCGTCGCGATGGGCGTCATAGCGGCGTTTGCTTACTCTGTTTTGTTCCTTCCGTCAATTCTGGCAGTGCTTCCTATAAGGATTAGATCGATGCCGGACAAGGGGGATGACAGGCATTGTGAAAAACTGGCAAGTTTTGTCATCCTCCGACGTAAGGCCGTGTTTTGGGGCATTTTGGTCGTAACTGTGGTCCTGACCGGCGGGATCCTGCATATCGAGCTGAACGACAATTTCCTAAAGTACTTTGACGACAGCTTTGAATTTCGCAGGGCGACCGATTTCATGATAGACAACCTTGCGGGATGGGACATCATGGAATATTCGTTGGACTCCGGGGAGCCGGGCGGAATTAATAACCCTGGGTATCTGGCAACGGTCGAGAAGTTTGCGAACTGGTACAGACAACAGCCTAAAGTAGTGCATGTGAATTCAATCACCGATACATTGAAGCGACTGAACAAGAATATGCACAGTGACGATCCGGCTTACTACCGAGTACCTGGGCAGCGTGAGCTGGCGGCGCAGTATCTGCTGCTATATGAGATGATGCTGCCGTTCGGGCTGGATCTGAATAACCAGATTACCGTGGATCGATCCGCGACACGACTGACGGTCAGTTTCAAGAGCTTGAGCGCCAACGAGGTGCGCGCAATGGATGATGGCGCACGGCAGTGGCTCAAAGCCAACGCACCGGAACATATGTTGGCACACGGTACCGGCCTGTCGATGATGTGGGCGCACATAACCTCACGTAATATTAGAAGCATGTTATCCGCATCGTTTCTGGCACTCATGTTGATTTCGGCTATTTTGATGTTCGCGTTCCGGAGCTTCAGGTTCGGCTTAATAAGCCTGGTCCCAAACCTTGCGCCGTCTCTGATGGCTTTTGGGCTGTGGGGATTAGCCATCGGACAAGTCGGCCTCGGCCTGTCGGTCGTTGTCTCGATGACGATCGGTATCGTGGTTGATGATACTGTGCACTTCATGAGCAAGTACATTCGCGCCCGGAGAGAGCATAATATGGACGCTGTCGAAGGCGTGCGACACGCGTTCAATACTGTGGGTACAGCCATGTGGGTGACGACGGTGGCGCTGGTCGCAGGCTTTCTGGTTCTTACTTTCTCCCACTATAAAATAAGTTCCGACATGGGTCTCATGTCTGCAATAACGATAGCTTTGGCTTTAGCGATGGATTTCTTGCTTTTGCCAACATTATTGATAAAAGTGAGAAGATGGACCGACAAGAATGTCAAGATTGACCCAGGAAAGGAGAAGTAGAACCGTGAAACGATTGAAGCTTGCGTTTGGATTAGCCCTGATTCTATTGTTGTCTCCGTCGGCGACAACAGCACAATCTCCCGAAGAGAAGGGCTTAGCCATAGCCCGAGAGGCCGACAAGCGCGACACCGGTTTTGGCGACTTTACTGCCAATATGCAGATGATACTTATGAACAAACACGGCCAGAAAAGCGAACGAAAAATCAGGATCAGAACGTTGGAGGTTAAAGAAGACGGTGACAAAAGCCTGACCATATTCGATACTCCCAGGGACATTAAAGGAACTGCCTTTCTGAGTTTCACACACAAAGTGGGCGATGACGACCAGTGGCTCTATCTACCGGCCTTGAAAAGGGTCAAACGCATAAGCTCCCGCAATAAATCCGGATCATTTATGGGCAGCGAATTTTCCTACGAAGACATCGCAAGTCAGGAGGTGGAGAAATACATCTACAAATGGGTCCGTGACGAAGAATATGAGAGCCGGGAATGTTTCGTAGTAGAGTATTACCCGGTGGACAAGAAGAACTCAGGCTACACGAAACATGTGACCTGGCTCGACAAGAAGGAATATCGCATGTGGAAGGTCGAGTACTTCGACCGCAAGAACTCCCTCCTAAAGACCCTTACTTCTACAAACTATCGAAGATACTTGGATAAATACTGGCGGCCCGACCAGATGTATATGGTCAACCACCAGAGCGGCAAAAGCACCAGACTGATAATGTCGAACTACAAGTTCCGCACCGGCTTAAAAGACAGCGATTTCAACCAGAACAGTTTGAGGCGAGTCAGATGAGAGTAACAGTTGTTGGGACTACTTTGTTTGCTATGCTGTGCCTGTTCAGTACTCCGGTTAAAGGTCTCGCCAATGAACTGTCCGGATACGTCGCAGCCGAGGGAAGGTACTTTTTCTATGATACGCTGTTTGACGAACAGGAAAAGAACAGCGGTTCGTTCGCCTTCCAGCCCGAGTACTATCACGAATGGGAAGATAGTTCGGCCTTCCTGTTTGTCCCCTTTGGGCGGTTAGACAGTGCCGACTCCCAGCGGAGCCATTTCGATATCCGGGAATTGAACTACCTCTGGCCCACCGAGGACTGGGAGCTTCGCCTTGGTGTCGGAAAAGTATTTTGGGGAGTGACGGAGTTCGTACACTTAATTGACATCGTAAATCAGACAGATCTCGTAGAGAACATTGATGGGGAAGACAAACTGGGTCAGCCCATGGCTCACCTTTCCGTGCCGCGTGATTGGGGAGTCTGGGACGTATTCCTGTTACCGTATTTCCGTGAACGAACTTTTCCCGGCCGAAAAGGACGTTTGCGACATGCCCTGGTTGTAGACACAGATCATCCTACATATGAGAGTGACGACGAGGAGCATCATCTTGATTTTGCGGTGAGGTATAGTCATACGGTTGGAGACTGGGATTTCGGGATATATCATTTCGTTGGAACAGGGCGAGAGCCAACACTCCTGCCTGGCGTGGATATGAAAGGTCGGCCGGTCTTAATCCCTTATTATGAACAAATCAACCAGACCGGCCTGGATCTTCAGCTCGTGGCAGGACAGTGGCTTTGGAAGCTGGAATCCCTCTACAGAACGGGTCAGAGAAACGACTTTTTCGCGTCCATCGGGGGGATTGAGTACACCTTCGTGGGTATAGCCGAAACCAGTATGGATTTAGGTGTAATAGGCGAATATGCGTATGATGAGCGTCGTGACAATGCTACGACGGTTTATGAAAACGATGCTATGTTCGGCCTGCGCCTCGCTGTGAACGATGCTGAGAGTTCGGAACTTTTGGCTGGTCTGATCCAGGACTTGGACAGCCCGGCACGCGCTCTGAGCGTTGAAGCAAGTCGTCGAATCGGGTCCAACTGGAAACTGTTTTTACAGGCCTGGGGCTTTTTTGATTCACCCAGTGATGATCTCCTTTATAATGTGAGAGATGACGACTTCCTTCAAATCGAACTGGCTTATTATTTCTGACTGGCAGAGATCTTATCTGGCAATTTCAACATAGACCTATTGACATCGGATAAGCTGGGCAGCTATGAAAACCCCGCAGTTACGCGATCGGTGATACTCAAAATGGAATTCGATGGTAAGGAAACCGTCTGGTGTCCGGTAGGTGATTTCTTTGGGAGCGGCATTGGTCTGCATCCATTACAAGGCTGGTATCGCACGGTGCGCGCCATAGCAGCTCACATCGCTATAGCCCATATCATCCATGAGGATGAAGATGACATTGGGACGCGAGGGCGTGCCGAAACTGGAAACCAAAAACGATAAAATCGCCAACATCCCGGCCAACACAAAACAGGTTCTACGCTTTGTTTTCACTCTTTCCGTGCACTTCACGTTTCAAGCCTCAGGCTTTACTTGTTCTTTTTCTTTTTTGCCGGAGCGACCTTCGCTTCGCTCGAAAGGATGCGCCGCTGCGCACCGAACCGGTTGTGATCACCGATGTCACTCTGCGCCCACTCCGCCAGCTTCATCAGCTCGGCCACTTTTTCCGAGTGCTGGCCCGAAACATCGGTGATTTCGCCGATATCGGCATCCAGATCATAGATCCGCGCCTTTTGAATGCGGATGGCATCGGCCGGGGCAATATGATTTTTCCATTTGGTCGCTATGCTGGTCTGTGCCGGTTCCGTATGAGGAAGCATCAGCTTCCACTTACCGGATCGCACCGCGCGAAGACAGTCGTGCTGATAATAGAAATAGCTGCGTTTCAGGCTGTCCGTCTTACCGTGCATCAACGCCGAAATATCGATGCCGTCAATCACGCGGTCCGACGGAGCCGCGCAGCCGGCAAGTTTAGCGAGGGTCGGCATCATATCAATCGTCGTCGTTACCGCATCGCACTCCGTTCCGGCGGGAATTTTGCCCGGTGCGCGCATAATACAGGGAACGCGCATGCCGCCTTCCCAGCAGGAGGTTTTTGCGCCGCGCAGCGGCTCGGCATGGCCGCCGTGCTCACCGCGCAAAAGCCACGGACCGTTGTCGCTGGTGTAGATAATGTAGGTATTGTCGTCGAGCCCCAGTTCCTTGACCTTGTCGAGCACGCGCCCGACGTTAAAGTCGAGCTCCTCGATCACGTCGCCATACAAGCCGCCCGCCGACTTGCCCTTGAATTCCTCTGAAACGGCAAGCTTGGTGTGCGGCATGGTGTGCGCGAGATAGACAAAAAACGGTTTCCCTTTGCTTTTTTCGATAAAGCCGATCGCCTCGTCGGTGTAGCGTTTAGTCAAGGTGGACATGTTCGCATTCGTTTCGATCTTTTCCGTATTCCGGATCAGGTTGACCGACGCGTCGTTGCTGCCGGGCGTGCCGAAATAACAGTCAAAACCCTGATGCGGAGGCAGCAGTTCCGGTTTGTACCTGGCCGGGTTGTGCCCGGCTAAATCCCACTTGCCGAATGCCGCCGTCGCATAGCCCTGAGCCTTCAACACCTCCGCGATGGTGATTTCGTCAATATGCATTTCCGGATGGATCGAATCAGGATCGGCCTGCCGGGCGAGCCGCAGCGGGTAGCAACCCGTCATCAGCGCACCGCGCGAGGGGCCGCAAACGGTCTGGGCGTAGAAGTTGGTGAACCGCATGCCCTCCTTTGCCATTTGATCGATCCGCGGCGTTTTAATGTCGGGCGACCCGAAACAGCCCAGATCCTGATAGCCCTGGTCGTCGGTGAATATGATGATCACGTTGGGACGCGTTAAGGACGCTGCACACACTGCTGTTGCCCCCAAACAGACAACCGCAAACAAGCCCATGAGATTTCCTTTCATCTTACTTTACTTCCTTTACATCAAACCGCTGAATGAAGGGCAGTTTACCCTTTTTCCCGTTCTTCCTTCCAATCTCGACGCCCCATTCCGGGATTTCACCAGTACCGCTCTGTGTAAACGCCTCGGGACGGTAGGCGCCGCCGGCCCACGGGCCATTCTTTACATCATGGGTTTTGGAAAAATGAATTCCGTCGTCAGCGTACTGGATCGTGTTCGTGATGTCCTTCGGCCCGGTGGTGCCGATCATTGCGGCCACACCTGTTCCCTGCGGCCAGACCAATACTTCGTGATTGCCGGGAGTCACAGGATTCGCCTCATGCTTCACATAGGGGCCCTGCGGGTGGTCCGCGATCGCCAGCCCCATTTGGGTTTCAGCGGGGCTTTTCCCCAGTTGTCGGCCTTTATAGTAGAACCAGTACTTTCCATTACGGACAATCAGGCAGGCATCATCAACCAGGTGACTGTCGAAATCGTCCGGGTTGTCGCTGTTTTTCAACGCCGGGTTGGTGGCGAGGCGCTCCCAGGGACCGTCGGGCGAATCCGATACGGCAATACCGATTTTCGAATCCGGATTGTAGGGCCTTTTATATTCTTTCGAGACCCCAGTATAAAATAGCCAGTATTTTCCCTCGGCTATGAGAATATTGGGCGTAAACACGCTGGCTCCTTCCCAGCTACCGGGTTCACCCTTAGCCAGCGCCAAGCCTTTCTCCGTCCAGATATGTCCATCCGGTGAGGTCGCATACCAGACGGTCGCATCGTATCCGGGAGCAATCTCCCATTTTGAATACCACACGTAGTAAAGATCGCCGACCTTGATAATGTCACTCGGATCCCGGCGCATAACACCCTTTTCCATCCCAATGCCCTGTAGCGCAGAATGAGTCACATTGACGAATGGCATGAAGATAAGCGTTAACGTTTTATAATGCAAGGACTTGAAAAAAAAGGCCTCCTATGTTTTAAGTGGACTGTAGTAACCAAACATTC
>Ga0209121_10002675_pt1 | contig 17870 bp, 11 predicted proteins | sample Cruoilmetagenom3_FD_187292 | JGI IMG/M metagenome (GOLD analysis project Ga0209121, IMG submission 187292) | Oil polluted marine microbial communities from Coal Oil Point, Santa Barbara, California, USA - Sample 3 (SPAdes) (version 2) | ecosystem: Environmental > Aquatic > Marine > Oil seeps ... | reverse complement strand
CGAATATTTCGCGTAGCCTTGCTTATTGTTGTCGTATGTATACGGCATCGACTGGTTGCCACCGTGGACAATTGTTTCCTCACAGGTAGACGCAGTGGTTTCGTCGCCTACAGCGGCACCAGTACCGTTACCGGCAAAATATGGAACAACGCCAGGAGTACCGTAACCCAAACCATCAGTACATTCCTCCCATATCGGGTTGTCTGCATTATAGTCCTCGAAGTCGTCGATGACAAAGAAATCGCCCGTCGTAAAGCTCCAGACGTTGCCGGCCCAGGGACTATCGGGACTGGCGGAGTTAACTTCGTCGATCCGCCAGTAGTAGGCTGTGTTCAACGTAAGCTTGCCGGGGTCATAGCTTTCATCGCCAAGGGCCTTGATTCCCTGATACTCGGGTGAGGCTGTCGTGGCGTTGGCCACGGCGTCCGCATCCGTGCCGAAGTACACCTCGTGCGAACCGGCGACTGCGCCCGCAACCCAGCTAAGAACCACCGACGGCTTCACATCCACAGCACCATCGGCCGGATTCGGGCCGCTGACCGCACCCAGAGTGGTGAAACTCCAGACTTCGCCTTTATGCGTCTCGATACCATCGAACTCATCGACACGCCAGTAATAAGTCTTAGCCAGATTAAGCGGGCCGGGACTGTAACTCGGAATGCCGTTGGGAATACCCATCGTGGCGTTACTGACCTCGTCATAATCTTCGCCGAAGACCACATAATGCAATTTTGTGCCGAAACCCGCCGTCCATTCAAGTTGCACATTAAGATCGACAAATTCGGCACCGTCGGCCGGACCGGGATAATACGCAGTTTTTGGAGGAATCGAGAAGCTCCAGACATTTCCTTTCCACGGGCTGTTGGGCTCGGTTTCGTTGACCTCATCAATCCGCCAGTAATAAGTCGTACCTGGAACAAGGCCGTCGGGATAAAGATATCCGGGGAAGCCGACGACAAAATATGCCAGGTCCTGGTTGCCACGGAACGTATCACCTGTCCCATTGTTAACATCGTCAAAATTCTCGCCAAGATACACATCGTGTGAGACTGCGTAATCTCCCGCTCCCCAGCTCAGGCTAAGCCATGTATCAGCATACAGAGCGCCATCCTTGGGGCTGGGGCCCAGGGCATAAGGATACCCCTGCCCGCCTTCCATTGCGGCGAGGATTTTGGGCTTGGTCAGCACGTTGTTATAGATTCGAACTTCGTCGATGGTTCCGTTAAAATAATGTGCGCTTCCGCTTCGATGACCGATTCGCAGAGGAAGTCCCGGAGAAGTGAGTGTTCCAGGCTTGGCTATTTCCAGCTCCATCTCTCCGTTTACATATATCCTTGCGGTAGAACCGTCCCATGTCGCGCAGAGATGCACCCATTCGTTTGGAACTGTTATATTATTTGCTGTTTGTTGCGGAACATGTTCGTCGTCCAAAGAAAGTGTGAAGTAGACAAATCTTGAGCTACGATTAATAAATAATCCGTAATTTTCCCATGGGCCGTTTTGCTGTCCGTTTGCCAGGATGCAAATCCATGTATCGCCGGCATCAATCCAGTTTATCCATGCGGCAATTGTTACATTTTCATCTATTTCGAGACTGTCTGAGGAGGGTACTTCTACATAGTTGTCTTGCCCGTTGAACTGAAGAGCATTTCCATATTTTCCTTCACCCCACGTGGCGCCATTGATGGTCCCGTTATTGTCGTTGCCGCTTATGTCGTAGATACTGTCCCCGCTTCCCTCGTCGAGTGTCCAGTAAGCCACGAGATCGGCTGAGGTATTACCTGCTATGCTCAGCACAAGAACGGAAAAAATTAGATAAATCGATTTTCTGCACATAGTAGTCCTCCTTATAAAAAATTCTGGTTAATTATGCTTTGAACAAGCGCCAAAGCGACCAATAATATTTTTATCTTCGCTGTGCTCGATTCATATCCACCTGTCGACGGTCACTTTATCCGGCCAGAGATTATCTGTCTCCTCCGAGAATCTCAATATGAACAATCAATTGAAAGATGAAGAGCGTAACTGCGAATAATACAACTCTGGCAGCATCATTACTTTTTCCTCAGTGTTACGCCTTTTGAGAAATTCCTGGAAAAGTATAGAAATCTCAATCCCGGATGACCAAAATCAGCAGTTGCCCGTCTGTACGTATTAAAACCTCACTTATTATATTTATATCAAATTAGCTGCCTTTGTTTCAAGGGGAAAATGTATTATTTTGAAGCATTATGTGGACAAAACAAAGTAAATGAAGGATTCTTATTGGAAATAATGCAATCTTTACAACTAATTTAATGTTGGTTAACATAACAATTCAAAGATAACTCTTGCAGCGATGGATAAATATCGAGCGATGGTCATTAAGGACGGGATGAAACAGAAGGGGGCAACTGAAGATATTTGTTGAAAGGGCCTGAAAGTGAAGAAATTTGTTCAGATTATACTGCTTGCGTTGTTGTTTTGGCTGCCTTATTTGCAGGGAGATTGTGTTAAGGCCTCGCAAAGCGGCGTTTCCGGCACCGAACAAACTGTGCGCAGCGGGCATGAAAGAGCAGTGAATGAATCGGCAAGGGATATTACGGTCGCTTATGATGTTGATGTTGTGGTTGTCGGCGGAACTTCGGGTGGTGTGGCCGCGGCGGTCAAAGCCGCACAGGCTGGAGCAAGGGTTTTTCTTGCGGCGCAGCGCCCATACCTCGGCGAAGACATTTGCGGTACATACCGGTTGTGGCTGGAGCCTGATGAGGTACCGACACTGCCGCTTGCAAAAAAGGTTTTTGCCGAGCCGGCTGTTTCATCTTTTTCGCGGAATAAAATCGAATTCACCTATGAAGCAGACAAAACGTCCGCTGCCATTCACAGGGACAGGCAGCCGCCGTCGTTACTTACTGACGGCAAATGGCATAGTGCGGCGAGTCAGAGCGTTCAGTATAACGGCGACGTGAGCCTAATCGCAGACTTGGGTACCGAACACCAACTCAAGAAGGTCCACATCATGGCCTATCAACGCCGCAGCTCCTCGCAAGGTGATGATTTTGAGGTAAAGAACATAACTGTTTTTCTAAGCAACGATAAACAACGATGGAAGCAGGCTGCCGTTATCGAAAACAAAAGGCTTGGGGAGGCTCTACCGGAACCATGGGGGCCGGTGGAGCTCTCGGCGTCGGTTGCCGGAAGAGCCCGGTATGTGAAATTCCGTATCGAGAAGAGTCCCGATGTCAATAGAGTACTTCTGGGCGAAATTATAATAGAAGATGACAGTTTATTAGCTGAGCCCGATAAAGCGGCTGTTAGAATACCGCCGACTCCAATGCAGGTAAAACGTACTTTGGATGATGCTCTACTCGATGCAGGTGTACAGTTTCTGTATAGCTGTTATGCAACTGATGTTCTGCGTGACAATGACGGGAAACCGGCCGGTATTATAATGGCTAACCGCTCCGGCCGGCAGGCTGTAAAAGCCAAGGTTATCATTGATGCAACACCACGAGCAACTGTAGCGAGAATTGCGGGAGCTGATTTCGAACCTTACCCTGCTGGATTCCATACCTTCAAGTATATCGTCGTTGGCGACCAGTTGTCGACCGATAATGAACTGCCGGCGAGAAAAATGCCTGCCCCGATACTCACAGGCGAAGGTCCGCCAAGGCAAGCTGTTGAATACACGCTCAAAATACCGATGGAGGATGGTTCTTTTGCGTCCTTTGCGAAAGTCGAGCAAATTGCGCGTGACAAAACCTGGAATCCTACAGTGGTGGATACTTCAGAAGTGCTTTTTCAGGTTCCACCCGATCCCCTAAAGGGCAAGAAGAGCCTGTCCGGTATCTGGCCCGGCGTGGAAAAGGTTGATTTGGATGTCTTCCGATCCAAGAGGGTTGAACACTTATTCGTGCTTGGTGGTTGTGCCGATGTTTCACGCCGTGCTGCAGCGAAGCTGCTTAGGCCGTTGGAGTTAATGAAGGTTGGCAGTCGCATTGGTGAGGCTGCCGCTTTGCATGCGAAAAATATTCCGGGGCCGGTAAATGTGAAAGTTCCCAGTAAAGATATGCAAGCTGCAAGCCCTGGAGATGTCCATGAAAATCTTGCAGGGATTCGCCCGGAGCAAAAGAGGCTTACGAGCATTTCCGCAGACAAGCGCCAAGTGCCTGTTCTCGGAGAGTATGACGTGGTGGTGGTCGGCGGTGGTACAGGTGGAGCGCCGGCCGGTATCGCCGCGGCGCGGCAGGGGGCAAAAACGCTTGTAGTTGAGTATCTCCACGGTCTCGGCGGTGTGGGTACGATGGGGTATATCAGCAGTTATTATTACGGTTATCTAAACGGTTTTACCAGGGAAATAGATAATGGTGTCGCCGGTTACGGAGGGTATGGCAAGACGGTACGTGGTAGATGGAATGTCGAGTGGAAGAAAGAGTGGTATCGTAAAGAATTGCGTAAAGCCGGCGCGGATATTTGGTTCGGCACGCTCGGATGTGGTGCGTATGTCGATGGCCGGGATGTCAAAGGTGTTGTTGTCGCAACGCCGGAGGGACGTGGAATTGTCCTTGCCGGGACGGTTATCGATTCGACAGGCAATGCGGATATTGCCGCTTCGGCGGGTGCCGCATGTGTCTATACGGACGGCACAAGCGTTGCCGTACAAGGGGCAGGACTTCCCCCGCTCAAGCTCGGTGCCGGCTATACCAACACGGATTGGACATTCATTGACGACGGTGATGTCCTTGATATCTGGCGTTCGTTCGTTGTAGCTAAGAAAAAGTACAAAGATGCCTATGACTTGGGACAATTGCTGGATACACGTGAGCGCCGGCGGATCGTCGGTGACTTTACGATGTCACCGATGGATATCTCGATCGGACGAACGTACCCCGACACAATCGTAATTTCCCGGAGCAATTTCGACACGCATGGCTATACAATTCATCCGGTTTTCCTGATTAGACCGCCGGACAGGGAAGAGATATTTGTGGATGTACCTTACCGCTGCCTGCTGCCGAAGGGGCTGGATGGAATCCTGGTCACAGGGCTTGGTGTTAGCGCTCATCGTGATGCCATGCCTGTTATCCGGATGCAGCCCGATATCCAGAATCAGGGCTACGCGGCGGGCCTGGCCGCGGCTATGGCCGCCGGGAGCGGCAAATCAGTGCGTGATATCGATATTAAGGCACTTCAGAAGAATCTCATCAAAAAGGGAAATCTGCCTAAAAGGGTTCTGACCGATGAGGATTCGTTCCCATTGCCTCAGGAAAAGATTGCTGAGGCTGTCGAACGTGTCGTGAATAACTTCGAAGGATTGGAGATTATTCTCGCCCAGCGACAGGATTCGATGCCCCTGCTCAAGAAAGCTTATAAGAATGCACAGGCAAAAAAAAGCAAGCTTGCGTACGCCCATATTCTTGGAATGCTCGGTGACCCGATAGGTGCCGGTATACTGGCCGAGGCAGTGAGGTCACGTGATTGGGACAAGGGCTGGAATTACACCGGTATGGGCCAATTCGGAATGAGCATGAGTGAGCTTGACAGCCTGATTGTTGCTCTGGGCCGGACACGTGACGGGCGTGCGCTGGACGTGATTCTGGAGAAGGCTGGGCAGCTCGATGTGGAAAGCGAATTTTCGCATTGCCGGGCGGTGGCGATGGCGCTGGAGAGCCTTGCCGAACCGGCCGCCGCTAAACCTCTGGCCATGCTGCTGGCTAAATCCGGCATACGAGGTCACGCTTTTACCGATATCGATCGTGCCGGTCGCGGAATTCCGGCAAGCGCCACCGATACGACGACGAGAAACAACTCTCTGCGTGAGCTGGTACTGGCGCGTGCCCTGTATCGCTGCGGTGATTACGAAGGACTCGGCGAAAAAATTCTGAAAGAATACGCGGGCGACCTTCGCGCCCATTATGCCCGTCACGCCAATGCGGTGCTGCAGGAGAAATACAGCAATACCGGAGAATCTGTGCAGTGACAGGGTCATAGATGTGGAATTGCCGTATCCTGTTTCCTGTCGCGGTGATAAAAATGAAAGACAGCGTTGTTATATTTGGCGCCGGTGCCGTAGGGCGAGGTTTTATTGCCAGACTGCTTTCGGCAAGTGGATTGACGCCGGTCTTTGTTGAGACCAACGCGCAACTGGCTCAGCGTCTAAAAGAGGCTGATGGTTACATTGTGCATGTAACGGGGGCTGAAAAAAAGGAGTGTAATGTATCCGGTTATAAGGTTTTCACGCCGGAACAAGGCGAAGAAATCTCAAAAGCTCTTGCGAAATGTCTTTTCACGGCAACCGCCGTCGGTGGCCGGAATCTCGAAACAGTGGCACGGATCGTGGCCGCAGGATTGTCGGGTGCCTCGGAGCGGCGAAGCAGGCCGCTGAATATTCTGCTGTGTGAGAACTGGCCCGACGCCGAAAAAGTGCTTGCCGGGGCTTTATTGGCCGCCGGATGCACCGAAGAGAACTTTGCCTGTGTTCGCTGCTCTGTCGAACGAATGGTACGAGGCGCGGAAAACGGGCTTGATTTAATCGCTGAAGGCGGCCAGACGTTTTATGTGGATAGACGGACGTGGAAAGGAGAGCAGGGCGGCGTTGTTTGTGGAGTCGAAGGATTCACGTTCACCGATAAAATTGAGGCCATTTACGCCCGCAAATTGTATACGAGTAACGCCGGAGGTGCGGCGCTGGCATATTTCGGTTATCTTTCCGATTGCCACTTTTTGTACGAGGCTCTGGAAATATCTGAAATCAGGAAGAACTTGACAGAGCTGTTGAATGTTGCTAAACAATGCCTTATTGAGTCTTTCGGTTTAGATGAAGCCGGATTAGAGCGGCATCTTGATGAGTTGCTGAACCGGCGTTTTCCCAATCGGGACCTTGCCGACACAGTTCAAAGAGTCGCTCGCAATCCGCTGCGAAAGCTGGGATCGAAAGAACGATTGGCCGGACTGGTGCATTTATTGCGAAATCATGCTCTTTCGACCGAATCGGTGTCCTGTGTGATTGGTGCTGCCTTACATTATCGCGATCCGGCGGATGCCGAGAGTTTGGAACTCGGCCGGATCATCGCCCAACAGGGGGCCGGTGCGATCATGGAAGATGTGTGCGATTTCAAAAGACAAGAGACATGCTTTGAGGAATGCCTCGAATTTTATGATTACTTTTTGTAACTAAGGAGAAATAAAATGGCAGGAGAATATCGTTTTTCATTTGGGCCGTGGAATATCCACGAGGGAGCCGATCCGTTTGGGCCGACGGTCAGAGATACTATAGCTTTCGGCGGGAAACTAAAGCTGTATAAAAAGTTAGGTTTCGATGCCGTGCAGTTTCACGATGACGATGCCGTGCCGGACATGGATGATCTGAGCCCGGAGCAAATCATCAAAAAGGCCGAAGAAGTGCGGGATATGCTCGAGGGCGAAGGGTTGGTGGCGGAGTTTGTTGCGCCAAGACTTTGGGAGGGTGGTAAAACAATCGATGGCGCCTACACGTCAAACGATCCGGCCTGTCGCGCTTACGCCAAAGAGCGCAGTCAGCGGATGCTCGATATTACCGCCGCTCTCGATTGCAAGCTGGTGGTGCTGTGGCTCGCCCGCGAGGGGACATATATCCGCGAAGCCAAGGACAGCAATGTCGCCGTGCAGCGAATTGCAAAGGCTATCAATGACATGCTTGCTTATAATCCCGACGTTAAAATCGCAATTGAGCCGAAACCGAATGAGCCTATGGATCAGGCGTACATTCCAACGACAGGGCATGCTGTTGCCATCAGTTACATGACGAACGAGCCCGAGCGCGTCGGAGTCAATATCGAGACTGCTCATGCAATTCTTGCCGGCCTTGATCCTTCGGATGAAATGGGTTTTGCCCTTGCTTACGACAAGCTCTTTACCGTCCATCTGAACGACCAGAACGGCCTGAAATTCGACGAGGATAAGAGCTTTGGCTCCGTGGACCTGCGAAGGGCGTTCAATCAGGTACGCATTCTCGATAAATACGATTACGGCAAAGCCGGCGAGTTTGTCGGACTGGATGTTAAAGCGATGCGTACCCAGAAGCAGGATGTTGCCACAAAGCATTTATCCAACAGCAGAACGATTTTCCTGCACATGGTAGACCTCGTTCGAAGTCTTGACGAGAAAAAAGTTGAGAAATTAATCAGCGAGCGGGATTACGAAGAACTGGATATGCTGATAATCAACCACCTGATGGGCAAATAAAACTATTAAAGGTTTTCATAAATATGACTAAGAATAATAAGACTGTATTAAGTTTAGGTGCTCACCCCGACGATGCGGAGTTTTTCTGTACCGGGACGCTTGCATTGCTGCGTCAGAAGGGTTGGGATGTTCATATCGCTACGATGACGCCGGGCGATTGCGGAACCGTGCAGTACAGCAGGGAAGAAATCAGCAAAATCCGCAGGGCCGAAGCGGCCAAAGCGGCGGGCATCTTAGACGGCACCTATCATTGTCTCGAATGCGGCGACATTTTCATTTTGTACGACAGGCCAAGCCTGCTTAAGGCGATTGAGCTGATGCGCAAGGTCAAACCTGCAATCGTCTTTACCACGAGCCCGTCGGATTATATGGTTGACCACGAAATGGCGAGCAAGCTTGCCCAGACGGCTTGTTTCGCGTGCGGCGTTGTGAACGTTGAGACGCCCGGTGCCGAGCCGTTCGAACCCATTCCGCACCTTTACTATATGGATCCGGTTGAAGAGAAGGACAAATTCGGCACGGGGATTAAGGCCGGCACGATAGTCGATATAACCGGCGTGATGGACACCAAGGAGAAGATGCTTTGCTGCCATGAAAGCCAGCGCCATTGGCTTATGACACATCACGGGATGGACGAATACGTTAACATGATGAAGAAGTCCGGCGAAAAGAGAGGCCGGGAAATAAAATCTCGCTTTGCCGAAGGCTTCAGGCAGCATCTGGGGCACGCGTATCCGCAGGATAATATCCTCAAGGCCGAACTCGGCGACCTGGTTCATATCACATAAGGAGATTGTCAATGGCAAGAAAAATCAGCATGCTGGCGCCCGAATGGTGGGATTATACCACGCTCGACGATGAAATTCTCAACGATGCGGCCAAACTCACGGCCGAAGATATGGCCGGCCTGAGCAGGGAAGGTTTCAAGGTGGTCTTTTATGACACGCTTGAGGATTTCTACCTGGCCGAAGCGCTGGAATACATCACGGCGTGGAAACAGGCGACTGCCGACAATCCCGCCGGAATCTGCGGGCCGATAGGGCCTACCGAACAGCTTCCGCTTGCCGCGAGACTCGTCAATGAATTGAAGCTGGATCTCAGGAACGCACATTTCTGGGGTATGGACGAGTGGTACATGGACGGCAGGGAAGTACCTGTATCGCACCCGCTGTCTTTTGCAAAGGCGGATATGGAGCTTTGTTTTAATCGCATTGATGAAAAGCTCAGGATGCCGGAATCCAACATCCATTTCCCGAAGGCTGATGCGAGCGAGTACATCAAAAGCTGGGACGGCGTCCGCTGCGTCGTGATGCAGGGCGGTCAGGGCGACATAAAGCACTGGGCGTTCAACGATCCGGCCAAGCGGCAGGGCGATTACAAGGACCTGCCGCCGACACCGGATGAATATTGTAAGCTGACGACAAGGGTCGTGGATTTGCACCCGGTGACCGTGATGCAGAACGCGCGGACCAGCGGCGGCGGTGTTGTGACAGGAGTGCCGACCAGGGCTATTACTGTCGGGCCTATCCAAACCTGGCAGGCGGAAAAAGTCTCTATCTGGCAGGCGGGAACGCATGATAATCCTTTCGGCATGAAATTGACAACCTTGATGATCGGCAAAAAAATCGCGGACAGTTCGGTGCCGATGTCACTCCTTGCCGGACACCCGAACGTTCAGTTCAATTTCTACAGACCGGCCATCGGCAAATGCGAAGCCGAAATGCACTGATAAAATGAGGTATGTGTTGAGCCAGAAAGAAGCCATCCCGATAACGACAATCGGGATGAGGCTGTTACCCGGTAAAATTAATGCGAAACGTGTGGCAGCCTCAAAGCCGGAGGCTTTGGGGATGGTCGCGATTGCCAGAAGCCGGCTAAATACACAAAATGAGACAGCGTTTTAAGAAGGCAGCAATATGGCAACGGATGTTTTGATCTTGAACACCGCCGTGACGGATTTGAGAAGGCCGGATTTCGAATTTGCCGATGAGCTGGTAGGCAAAGGTGGATTGGCAAAGTGCAAGACCGAAGATATGCCGGACTATTCACAGAAGCAACTGGCCGAATGGATTGAACGGGGATTTGCAACCGCGGGCGGGCCCGGCAATACAGCTCCTCTGATTGCCAGAACGGGGCTGAACGTTGCCGTGGGTGTTAACCTCGGCAAAGGCGATTACGACGGCCTGGATGCGCAGGGTAGGTTTTTCCACGATGTTATGACGGCCAACGACATAGACATGTCGCAAATTCATGTCCATCCTGATTTACACACGGGCACGACGTTTATTCACAGCAGCGTTGGCCAGGACAGGGGCGGGATTGCCTATTTCCCCGGTGCCAATGACGATTTTGACTTTGAAATATTCAAAGGAGCCGTCGAACGATTGCAGCCACTTTTGGTTTATTATATGTACTCCGGCTTATCCGACCGGGGCGACGCCAATGGCGGGCGGGATTTGGCTGAATTTATCAAATGGTGCCGCGGCAACGGCGCCGTGACAATTGTGGACAGTCATACTTTAACGGGGAATCCTCATACGCTCATCGAGCAGGGCGTTGTCGTCAAGGAGTACCGGCTCCTGGAGCCACTGCTGCCGGAGGTAGATTTGTTCTTTACCTCCTGCGATGAAGCCAAGCTGATTGAAAATACGCTTGCCCCGGGACGGAAATGGAGCGAGTTCGAGGAGCATGAAAACGACGTGCACTTTCTGGAGTTCTTGACCGAAAAATTCTGGCGCCGGGACGGCAGAACAAAACTGTTCGGCGTGACCGTCAGCGACGGCGCCTATGAACAGCATGTGAATCCCGACGAAATTATTGACGGTCCGAATCGTATAAAGTCGAGATTTATGGCGGGCGAGGTGGTTGATCTCGTTGGGGCCGGGGACTCGTTCAGAGCGGGGCTTATTACCTATGTCACCTCTCACCTGGATGAGTTTAAGGCCGGCTCTATTGACTTCACCGAAGCAGTGCAGATGGGCAATTTGTTCGCATCGATGTTTATCAAAGCTCCGCTCGAAGACAGGTACGGCAACATCCACGCCTACGATAAGATGCTTAAGGTCGTTCGGAGTGACGTTACATATCGGAATTTCGACGAGCTGCTGGACGCTTTGAGCTAAGCAATATAAGAGAAGGAAAGGGAATACAGATGGCCAAAAAGAACCATAGATTTAACTGGCGGGATAAAGTTAATAATGTAGCTCAGATCGGCGGTATTGAAACCTCGGTTCTGGATAACGGACCTGGTAAAGGGACGCGAATCGCCTGGGTGAATACCGGTGCCGGCCTTCGGTACAAGGTGGTGATCGACAGGGGTCTGGATATCGTCGATGCTTTCTATAACCAGCACAGCCTTGCCTGGCTTAGCCATGCGGGAGTAACAGCACCCCGGCCGGACGCGAATCGCGGACTGGAATGGCTCTATTCATTCGGCGGCGGTTTGTTGACGACGTGCGGCCTGACTCATGTCGGAGGGCCCGAAAGCGACCAATTCGGCGAGCGTGGCCTCCACGGGCGCATAAGCAATCTTCCGGCAAGGATCGAGTCAGTTATACAGCCGGACCTACTTGCGGGCAAACTTCAGATGAGCATTACCGCCGTAGTTAAACAGTCCCGTGTGTTCGGGCCTAATCTGGAGTTGAGGCGAACGATATCGGGCACCCTTGGTGAGCCGGCCGTTCGAGTTCACGATGTGGTCACGAATCTCGGCAATACGCCGGCGCCGCATATGATATTATATCACTGCAACTATGGCTGGCCGCTCGTTGATGAAGGCACTGAAATTATCTGCAAAGGCGACTGGGCGTCGCGCGGGCTGGATATGGATAACGCTGTATTCAACAGCAAACGCAATTTCCGAAAGTGCTCAAGACCGCTCGAAAGCCATCGAGGCGGCGGCGAAGGCTGCGCTTTTATCGACGTGGCCGCCGACAAGAAGGGAATGTGCAATGCCGGCCTGTATAATCGAAAGCTCGACCTGGCGCTTGTTCTGAAGTATAAAAAGAGACAATTGCCCTGGCTGAGCAACTGGCAGCACTGGGGGCCCCGCGAATATGTGACGGCACTGGAGCCGGGGACAAATCCGCCGATCGGCCAGGCTAATGCTCGAAAGCAGAAAAAACTCATTCACCTCGCTCCCGGAAAGAGCAGAACCTACGATCTGGAAATGAAAATTCTGACTGACAGAAAACAGATTAATGAGTTCTTAAAGGCCGCAGGTCAGTAATGATGGCCGAGCACGTATTTACCGGTTTCGGATTCGGGCCGATACAGGGCGGATTGTTTGCCGCGGAGGCATTTCAAAGCGGCAATTTTACACGGATTGTCGTAGCGGAGATCGATGCTGAATTGGTTGACGCCGTCAGGGCCAACAAGGCAAGCTATTATGTGAATGTCGCCGGATCCGATAGTATTGAAGCGCTAAAGATTGACGATGTGGAGCTGCTGAATCCGAACATCTCGGCTGACAGGCAAAGCCTCCTCGAAGTCCTGGCGCAATCCTCGGAAATAATTACTTGCCTGCCGTCTGTTAGTTTCTATGAAGCTGGCGAGGCTAACAGCGTTGTTTCACTAATGGCCGAGGGCCTGAAAAACAGCAGCGCCGAAGCAACAATTATTTACACAGCGGAAAATAACAATCATGCGGCGGAAATATTGGAAAAAGCCGTTAGTGAAAAAAATGCTGCACAGTCAGAAGGAAAAGTGCAGTTTCTCAATACCGTAATCGGCAAAATGAGCAGAGTTGTTACGGACCCTGCCGAGATTGCGGAACTGCGACTGAAAACTATAGCACCTGGTATTAACCGGGCCTTTCTGGTAGAGCAGTTCAACCGAATCATGGTGAGCCGAACGCAGATTGCCGGTTTTAAGCCCGGCATAAAAGTGTTCATCGAAAAAGACGACCTGCTGCCTTTCGAAGAAGCAAAGCTGTACGGCCATAATGCAATCCATTCGCTGCTCGGCTTTATCGGTGCGGTTAAGGGGACCAGGTCGATGACCGAGCTCAAGAGTGACCGGGCCGTTATGCAAATCGGCAGAGATGCTTTTTTGCAGGAGTCCGGGGCGGCATTGATAAAAAAGTATTCTTACCTCGGAGATGAGCTTTTTACCGAGTCCGGTTTTAGAGATTTCGCCGAGGACCTGCTTGATAGAATGACCAATCCATACCTGGGCGATACTATTGCCAGGGTTACTCGTGACGTTGTTCGCAAGCTCGAAATGGACGGCCGAATATTCGGCACAATGCAACTGGCCCTCGAATATGGCATTGAGCCTGAGAATATGGCTATTGGAGCAATGGCCGGCATAGCAGTGCTGCTTCAAAAAGCTCCGGAATATAATCTACCTGAAGATTTGCGTTTCGAAAACTGGCGAACTTTAGACGAAATTCATATAGAAAAAATCATAAACTGGCTAAGTGCCCGTAAAAGCTGCAAACACTCTAAACAAATCATTAAATCCATCAACAATGCCAAAACACGTTTGGTGAAACACACTTCGGATTAGCGCATATTGCAGGCAATATTTAGGCGATCCTTATTATCCTGCGAGGATCCTTATCGCTAAAGTCCGAAAAAATATATATTTTTAATAAGAATATTGCAATTATTTCTTGACGTTCTGATTAAATCCGGATAATAGAAAAGCATACCACACATAGCTCTTTAAGGATAAGGCCAGGTCTGATTGTGGATTTGGCATTTAGCTATGTGCTCAAGGAGGAGGGCCTCTGAAAGGAGCCGGAGGCATGGTAGCAGAAAAAGGTAGACAGCAGTATATTTTGATATTGCCCGTGGCTATGCCCGGACGATACGGATTGTGTTCGTCTTTCAAGTGCTCGGCCCATAAGGGCGAGAGGCTTATTTGCTTTTTCCCGGTTATCGCTTTCGATAGCCCAGCTCGCGGTCCTCCGTTAATCATTTGAGCTAAGTGTGTTCAAAAAGATAGAGTTTCTTGTTGAGCACTAAGGCTCGAGAACACTCAAATTTTTTAACGAAACATGAATAATGGCAGATCGGCCGTTTGTGTATATGTTTTTTGTACGCTGCTTATAGCAGCTATAGGGGGTGTATGATCTGCTTTTAAGGGAGTTATGAAAAGCTCAGCACTAACCCTCGAAATGCCTTTTAGTGCATGGGTTAGGCAAGGAGGTCGAAAAATGTTAAGGAAAAGTCTAATTGTAGTTACATTACTGTCGCTAATGCCAATGTCGGTACAAGCCAAAAGCGTAAGAAGGTATCTCGGCTTTCCTTTGTACCTGCCATCGGACACGTGTGTAATCCCGGTCACAATGGATGTAGGTATGTATGTCGAGATATTGGATGTGCGCAGTTATTCTATCAAACTGCAACAAGTAGCATTCGAGACATTTGAAGGGTGCACCGAAATCAAGATAAAGTCCAACTTTGATTTGGAACTCGGTTGCAAGGTTAAGCCTACCGGCAGGGTGCCCGGAGATTATTCATGCTGGATAGATAATCCGAAGGTTCATCTTGATCTAAGCGAAAATGTGTCCGTACGGAAAGTCTGCGTCAAAGCTGATAATGTGAAGGTTTTATATGTTCCACCTGGGTCAGACATCCACGTTGCAAATGTAACTGTAACCGTAATTCCGGACTCCTGAATAGTATAAGGGAGATTCACATAAAGCGAAGTTTGCGGAGGGGCATGTGTAAAACCGTCCCCCGGACATCAATACTTCTTACTCGCATTTTAGCGAGGAGGCCTGTACTGATTAAACTTGTTGTTCCATCGGTCGACGATAATCGGCAATTGACAGCGTAATGCGAGCTGTCTATAATACCTGCGTTGATTATTTGAAAGGGATATCATGGATTTTGAGCAGGGCAACAACATGTCGAGCCCGATGGAACAACAGCCGGCAGAACCGATTTCCGGGGTCGGTGTGAGCCGGCAGAATATGAAGCCGGCACGCAAAGGGACCGGCTGGAGGATTTTCTGGGGTATTGTTTTGGCGTTTTCGGTTATGGCTAATATCGCATTGTTCCTGATGCTGATTGGCGTTGTCGCTGTCTTTACAACGGGGCAAAGAAGCATTCTCACCGAGGAAGTCGTACGAGAAGGGCCGGCGAGGAGCAAAATAGCGATGGTTTCGGTGCAGGGAATAATTAACGGCCGGCTTGCCGGCGATGTTTACAGGCAGTTGAAGGTTGCCGGTCAGGATCGCCGGGTGAAGGGATTGATTGTTCGTGTAAACTCGCCGGGCGGAACCATCTCGGCCAGCGACCAGATATACAAGCAAATCGGCAAGTTCCAAAGCGAATCGAACATACCGGTAATCGCGTTTATGCAGGGTGTTGCCGCTTCGGGAGGTTACTACACTTCAGTCGCATGCGAGAAAATCATAGCTGAGCCAACCACGATTACCGGCTCAATCGGTGTAATAAGCTGGTATCTTGTGGTTCAGGAGCTGCTGGAAGAAAAGCTCGGCGTTCTACCGGTTACTGTCAAGTCGGGCAAAAAGAAGGATTGGCCAAGTTCGTTCAGGGAGCCAACGCCGGAAGAGCTTCAATATATGCAGGATAAGCTAATTGCTCCCGCTTTCGAGAGATTCGTGCAAGTTATTATTGAAGGGAGAAAGGGATCGCTTAGCTCAAACGAGGTCAGACGGTTGGCTGACGGTGGTATTTACGGTGCGCAGGAGGCCCTTGACGAAAAGCTCATAGATGATATTGGCTATCTGGATGAGGCAATCGATTTAGTTAAATCCCTGGCGGGAATTGAAAATGCTCAGGTGGTAGAATATCGTAAGCCTTTTTCATTCGGTGACTTTTTGAGCTACCGCAAGCCGAACCTGTTGAAACTCGACAGATCGACGCTCTACGAGCTTGGCACACCGCAGGTATTATATCTCTGGAGCGCGTACTGATAACCAGCGGCAAAAGGTTCGAAATGCCGGATTTGAGCCTGTATGCGAATCACTGCGCAACAAGCACGGGCAGGTTGGCGTACAACAGGAGATATCGAGCGATGAATCGAAGATTTAGATGTTCTTTAAGTCCTGTTCCGGGATTATTTGCGAAAAGCCGGATCATCGTTGTTGTTATGTTCGTATGCATTTGGCTTTCCGCCGCGGACGTAGCGGCAAATCGTTCGAGCATGGATCTGGTGGAGGTTTCACCTGACGGCCGGGGTTTTGCGGAGCGTGATTCAGGGCGACCCTACATTCCGTTTGGCACGAACTATTACGATCCTCATACGGGCTGGGCGCCGAAAATCTGGCGGCAGTTTGACGCCGCAAAGGTCCGTGAGCACTTTCGCGTGATGAGAGGGATGGGTGTTAATTGTGCCCGTGTTTTCCTGACCGCCGGCAGTTTTCAACCCACGGCGGAAAAGATTGAAGAGTCGGCTCTTGAGAAGCTGGATATGCTTGTGGAAATCGCTCGCGAGAAGGGCGTTCGGTTGATACTTACCGGCCCCGACCACTGGGAGGGCCAGCCAGCCTATTGGAAGCCGGACCGATTCGCAGGCCAGGCCGCACTGGAGGCACTCGAGCGTTTCTGGGATGTTGTGGCAAGGCGCTACCGGGGCGAGCCGGCAATCTTTGCGTGGGACCTCCTTAACGAGCCGCACCTGCCGTGGTCTCTCGAACAATGGCGTCCGCTGTGGAACGCCTGGCTGCGGAATACCTATGGAAACCAGGAAGCTTGGAAGGCTGCCTGGAGTGATGAAGAGGCCAAATCCGACGAATGGGGCAATGTGGCAGTACCGGAGAATAAGCCCGATCCCGGAAGTTCGAGGCTGCGCGACTGGCAGCTTTTTCGAGAGCATCTGGCCGATGAGTGGGTGCGCCGGCAGGTTGAGGCTATTCGGCGGGCGGATCCGACTCATCTGGTTACTGTTGGCTATATCCAATGGTCGTATCCGCTGGTTCGTCCGGGCAATCCGAACCGTTATGCCGCGTTCAATCCTCGCCGGCAGGCTCGCTGGCTCGATTTCGTGACTATTCATTTCTATCCGACTATGGGCAGCCCGTTCGAATCGGACATCAAATGGCAGAAGAACATGAGCTACCTGCAAGGTGTTTTAGCCTATTGTCATACCGGCAAGCCGGTGGTCCTGGCCGAATTTGGATGGTACGGCGGCGGGGCGCCCCAGCATCATCCTTACCTCAGTGAGCGGCAGCAGGCTCGCTGGATTGTCGGCGAAATCGAGGCCTCACGTTCACTGGCCGATGGGTGGCTATCCTGGCCCTTTGCGGATACACCCGAATCGAGAGATATCAGCCTGTATGCCGGCCTGGTCAAGGCCGACTTGGCGCTCAAAGACTGGGGTCGTGAGTTTAAGGCGTTGGCGGCGCACCTGCCGGAACTGAAGAAATCAACACCTAAGCTTCCTTCATCTGATTTTACCAGGGCTTTGACGGCGGACGAAAAAGAGCTAAACGAGCTGCATCAAACTTATATACAAGCCATCAGTCAGGCAATCGCGGCATCAGGCGATAAAAACGGCAGCGAGAAATAAAAAAAAACAAAAATACGTATTTTCCACAATAGAAAATACGGGTAGAATCTGTACTAATAGATTGACTTCTATGAAAAGTCTGTACAAATAGAAGTGGTGAGAGGGCTTCTTTCTATTTTGCATTAGGTCTTCTTCCACAATAAAGAGGCTTATTCAAAAGTCTGAAAGCAACGAGAGGGTGC
>Ga0209121_10002674_pt1 | contig 17874 bp, 13 predicted proteins | sample Cruoilmetagenom3_FD_187292 | JGI IMG/M metagenome (GOLD analysis project Ga0209121, IMG submission 187292) | Oil polluted marine microbial communities from Coal Oil Point, Santa Barbara, California, USA - Sample 3 (SPAdes) (version 2) | ecosystem: Environmental > Aquatic > Marine > Oil seeps ... | reverse complement strand
CCTGGTGGGACTCGAACCCACGACCCCCACAATGCCATTGTGGTGCGCTCCCAGCTGCGCTACAGGCCCTTATAGGAATCTTTATGCATCGCTACTTCTCGGGGGAGTACCCCCGCAATGGAGCTGAGGGGACTCGAACCCCTGGCCTCTACAGTGCGATTGTAGCGCTCTCCCAACTGAGCTACAGCCCCTCAGCGCACGGACGGCATTATACCATATGCGCTCAACTTGGCAAGGACGATTTGGCGATGGCCCTAGCTGATCGTATCCGTGACCGGCAGCGTGATCTGGCCCAACTCCGGGACTTTGATCGTCATCTTGATAGTATGTTCGCCCGCATCAAGGGTGCCGGGCACGTAGATCTTCAGCGTGGCGCCGTAGCTGATGTAGAGCGAGGACGACCACGTGAGGCCGGCGACTTCGCGGACTTTGCCGTTCAGCTCGATGGTGATGCCTTCAAGAGGCTTTTCCACCTCGTCAACGGTGAGTTTTCCCAGGCCACTGACTGAGCCGGAATCGATCTGGTTCTTGATCTCAAAGACGAATCCGTCGCCCTGATTCTTGAGACTGCCCTTGACGTACATCTTCGCCAACGCACCGGATGACATGCCGTAGTACATCGTGACCTCCTTGGGTATGGATGAGAAGCAGTCGACGTGGACCGCTATTGATATATGCGCCTTCTGGCCGGCGGCTGCCGACGCTGGGCGCACATCTATCTGTATGCTACACGATTTCGCCAAACTTACCACAATGGTGGCGGAAGAACCAGTAGCCGAAGATCAGGACCGCCAGGGCTGTGACCGCCGTCCGGGCCAGAAAATCCACCGACGTGAGCGTGCCGTTGTAGAGGATATCCTGGTACGTGTTGATGATGGAGGCCATCGGGTTCAGGCGGAAGAGCCACACTTGGGGATTGAAGGTGATGCCTGCCAGGGTGACTTCGGTGGGCAGCGATTTCATTGGATAGATGATCGGCGTGATGAAGAACCAGGCCTGCATTCCGACATCCATCAGCATATGGGTGTCGCGATAGAAGACCTCCAGCGTCGAGAGAAAGAGCACGATGCCGGTCGCGAAGACGACCTCGATCAGGATTGGGATCGGCAACAAAAAGACGTACCGGGTGGGCCGTACACCGGAGAGTGCGGCTATGAGGAAGAAGACCGGCAGGGCGATGACGAAGTTCACCAGGCTCGAAATCACGACCGAGATCGGTAGCACCTCTCGTGGGAAGTAGACCTTCTTGATCAGGTGTGCGTTGCCCACAATGCTGGGAATACCCCCCATAATCGCACTGCTGAAGAGGTTCCACGGCAGCTGAGCGCTGAGGAAGAGGATGTGATAGTTGGGGATGTCAGTGCGTTCATATAGAACGCCGAAGACGAATGCGAAGATGAGCATCATCAGGAGCGGATTCAGCCAGGACCATACGATCCCCAGGATGGAGTTCTTGTACCGGACTTTGAGATCACGTGCGACCAGGTTGTAGACCAGGTCTCGGTAGCCCCAAAGTTCTTTGAGCCAAGTTAGCATAAGTTTGAGCAGCCTCGATTATCTTTTGAAGGGGTATGCCCGCGCGTCTAGCGATCAGGCAGCGCGATTATACCATCAGCACTATCTAAGACAACGCGAGCCCCTTTCCCCTGAAACGAGGACTTCGTTTCTCTTTTTTCCCCACTGGAGAGGTACGGCAAAGGCTTCACGGTGACACTGGATAAGCGGCGCGATGTGTCCTCCCGGACCGCGTGCATCAGCATGCCCACGTCTCGCCAGCTCTGCTTCCCCGTGTCCGAAGTGCGCAGTACCTGCTATGAACATCGCAGTTCCCACTGGCGCGAAGATGCCGGCGAGACGCCCGCGGTCCGCAGAAGCTCCAATCTGGCGGACGTTGCTGTCGAAGCAGATGTCATGTCCTTCGGCGCACACCACGCAAGCATGAGAGTCCAGGACCCGTTCTGCTCGGGCCGGCGTCCCACCGTGCCCCTCTGCTGAACGCTCGACACAAAGACGGGCTCGGTGGGACACCGGCCCCAGCGGACAGAGGACTGTTTTCGAAGTAATGATACACGCTCTGGAACGCGTGGCACTCCAGGAAAGAGGACGAAACGCTCAGCCAAGGGTGCTGCTACATCGGCAGGTAGCACCCAGCCCATCTTGGAATGCCCTAGCTATCTAGGTATAATCATCTCTGTGAAACTATCAGATCGTCTGAGTTCCCCGGTTCGCTGGGGCATGGTGGTGGTGCTGCTGGCTGCAGCTGTGCTGCGGTTAGCTGCGCTGCCCGAACTTCCTCTGGGTCTGCACTACGATGAGGCGGCCAACCTGATCCTCACGCGCCAGATTGTCGAGGAGGGGTACCGCCCGCTCTTTATCCGCGCCTACACCGGTAAGGAAGTGTTTTTCTTCTATGCCGCTGCCCCTTGGGTCTGGATGACCGGCGGCGCGGCGTGGGGGTTGCGGTTGGGTGCTGCGATGCTGGGAATTCTGACGGTGGCGGCGTCGTTTGCCGCCGTGCGCGCTCTGTTGGCCCGGCGTCCCGATGGTGACCGGATCGCCCTGTTTGCCGCCGGGTGGATGGCGCTGGCATTCCCGCACGTATTGCTGAGCCGCTATGGGTTCCGCGCGATCTCTCAGCCTCTGCTACAGGCCCTGGTTGTCGCCACGCTCTGGCGTGGCCTGCGGACGGGGAAGGGAAAATGGTTGATCCCGGCCGGTGCGCTTCTGGGATTGACCGCGTACACTTATCTTGCGGCGCGGATCTTTCCGATCCCGCTGGCGGCGTCGCTCGCGTTTCTGCTGATGCGCACCCCGGCGGCGGATCGGGGCCGGCTGCTGGGCCGGTATGCGCTTGTGCTGATCGCTGCGCTCATCTTCCTTGCGCCGTTGGGCGTTTTCTTCCTTCAGAACCCTGGGACCTTCATGACACGCATCACGCAGGTGGCTGCGCCGTCGTTGCAGGCCGCCGCGCGTGGAATCGGCCGGTGCCTGCGCGCGATCGTCTGGCCCGGCGGGGGGGATGGCTATATACGGTTCAATGCGCCTGGCGTGCCCCTGATGCGTCCCGCTGCGGCCCTGCTGGCCCTGGTCGGCACCGGCGCTATGCTCTTCGCACGGCGTCGCCACCCTCTGGAGCAGGCGGGGCGGTGGTTTGTGTTGCTCTCCGTGCTCGTCATGGTGCTGCCCAGTGCGCTGGCCACTGGGGAGATCACGCCGAGTAACCTGCGGATGGTGGGGCTTTACCCCTTCATCGCTCTCCTTCCCGCCTGGGGGTTGTATGTGGTCCTGGCCCAGTCGCCGGCGGCGTGGCTGCGCCGGCTGGTGCTCCTGGGCGCATTGTTGGGCGGTTGTGCGCTGACCGCAACGCAGTATGTCGCGTGGGCGGGGTCCGCCGCGCTCTTCCGTTCCGCAGATGGCGAGATGGTCCTGGCGGCAGAGGCGTTGGATGCGGCGGCATCTGATGCCGCGGCGAAGCCCGGGGCCACCGTCTATGTGACCAGTGAGCACTACCGCCACCCCACAGTGGCGGCGTTGGCGACACACTACGCAGAGGCGAAGTGGTTGACCGGCGGCGCGACCCTGGTCTTGCCGGCGGCAGGAGATGCCGTGGTTCTCGTGCCGGAGCGGATGGTGCCGCCGGCACCTTGGCCCGACGCAGTCATGCAGAACTGGACAACGCACCGCTATGAGGGACCTTCCGGAGATGTGGCCCTCAATGCTCACACCCTCTCCGCTGGTGTCATAGAGAGACTTCGACAGAGTTTCGTCGCGACAGGGGATGATGCGGCTGACTTTGCTCACGTTGTTTTGGTGCACGATGCGTCCCCCGCCGCACCCTGCAAGGTGGCTGCGGCTTGCCCCTTCCTTGTCGTGTGGGAGCCCCGTGCCGCATATCCCGCGCTGCAGCCGGTGGTGAGGTTGTTGCATCCCGAGACCGGCGAATGGGCGCGTACGATGGCCTTCCACTATCCCACGGATCAGTGGTCGCCCGGTGAGTTGGTCCTCGATCAATTGACCGTGACCCCGCCGGTGGGCACGCCACCCGGTGCACAGTACCAGCTCAGCGTGGGCTTTTTCGACCCGGATAGTGCAGCGGCGCTGCCCCGGCTGGTCGACGAGCGTTTCGCCGGCTTGGAGGTCCGCTTCCCTGAGATTCCCGCCGGTGTTGCGATCGCGCCGATGTCCGAGGTGCCGGACTCGGCACAGGTAGAGGCGGCCTGTATCGGTATCCCGCGGAACGGCGCTATGCAGATGGGCGGGCTTCGTTTACTGGGTTGGCAGGTCACGGAAGGGGCGGTAGTGCTGCCCGGTGGCAAGGTGTCCGTGAGGTTGTGCTGGCAGGCGACGGAGGGTGCGCTCGAGTTCGAGAAACTCCGCCTGGCGCTTTCGGATGGATCTGTCTTTGATCTCTACGCCGGCAGCCCGGCCGGCGGGTATGGCTTCGCTGACTGGCGCGCCGGTGAGATCATCGAGGATCGGTACACACTGCACCTTCCCCGGACGCTCTCTGCCGGCGCTTACGTGTTGGCGCTCTACGTGGATGATGGCTTGGTGGCCGATTTGGCGTCAATGCGTGTGCAGCCGGTCGCGCGCGCATTCTCTGTGCCATCCTTTTCCAGCACACTGGACGTGGCGTTTGCCTCTCCGGACGGCGATGTGCTCCGTTTCCTGGGGTATGAACTGGTCCCGGCGGAGGACGGCGCCGGCCTGACGGTGACGCTGGGGTGGCAAGCGCTCGATGAGATGTCAGAGGACTACGTTGTCTTTGTCCATCTTCGGGACGCCGAGAGCGGCGAGCTGATCGCCCAGCTGGATGAGATGCCGCGACCTGCCGGCCAGGCTGGACTAGAGCACTACCCGACCTCTCTCTGGATGCGTGGTGAGGTGGTCACCGACGTTCACACGGTTATGGTGCCGTCTGACATGCCGGCGGGATCCTACACCGTAACGATTGGCCTGTACGTACCGGAGAACGGCGCTCATCTGACTGCGGATGGGGAGCGAAGCTTCTCTCTGGATACGCCGGCTCCCCGACTCCTGGACCAGTAGAACGGGCCCGCTCATTGGCGGGCCCGTCTGGTTTGTCGTGGATTGTCTATGACTGTTGGTCGCGGGGGATGACCTCAACCTCTGTGGCTGGGTAGCGGAAGCGCTCTCGGTCGCGCCGCGGACCATCCGGCGGAATCTCCACAATCACGTCGCCCTTCAGGATATCCAGGTCGATAACCCGCGCGATCCCTTTATCCGTTTTGACACGTGATTTGATCCGCGGCAGGCTCTTGGCTTCCTCTTTGTAGACCTTATGTTCATAGGCCAAACAGCAGCGAAGTCGCCCGCACATACCGGTGATATCTGTTGGCGCCATAGAGATCGACTGATCCTTGGCCATCCGGATGGAAACTGGCTGGAATTCGGTCAAGAAGCGGCTGCAGCACCGGGGCTCACCGCAGACACCGTAGCCATCCAGGGCCTTGGCGTGGTCACGTGGCCCAACTGAGCGGAGCTCCACGCGACAACTCATCCTGGAGGCTATCCGGCGGCGCAGCGGAGCCAACGACTTCTTCCCAACGTTGCCGCAGCACAGGACGATGGCGCTGCTGCCATCCAGTGTCAGTTCGGCACTGATGACCTTGAAATCCAGATTGTTGTTGCGGACCTCTTCCTGAGCCACCTCAACCAGGCGCTCTGCACGCTCCACCATCACGCTGTGACGGGCCATGTCCAGGCCGGAGACCTGGCGCACTACCGGGCGGAGCTTCCGTGATCTGGAGGAAGTCGGTTCTTCCTGGGGAAGGTGGGTGACTTGCCCAATCTGCTCACCATAGATGGTTTCCACAACCACCCAATCGCCAGGAGTCAAGGTCAGTCTCTCTGGAGCGATGAAGTGATAAGGCTTGCCTGCCGGCTGGAATCGAATGCCCACAACGGCGGGACCTGCCGGCGGCTGTTTGGGTTGAACTCTGCCGCTGTCATTTGCGTCCGGCTGTACCGTAGTTCCCATAGGTTCGTTATGTCTTTCACCGGAGATGCGACCGCATCGGTCGCATCCACCGGATAGCTTGATAAGTCTCGAGCGCACACTATGTCAGCGAACTCTGTGCGCATATCGCCGGTAACTATACCTGACACCGCAAGTTTGACAATGCACGAGCATCCGACTATTTTCTGCGATCCCGCTGCCAGAGCGGGGCCTTGGTTTCCAGGATGCCCCGTAACTCGAAGATCTGATCGCGCAGTGTGGCAGCCTTCTCGAATTCCCAGCTCTCGGCTGAGGTGCGCATCTCCTTTTCCAACTCTCGGATGAGCTTGTCGAGGTCTTTCGGCTCCATCTCCTCCGGGGCGAGGTCCAGCGCGCTCGCGTCCTGCGTGGCGGCCCGGACGCGATCCGTGAGGTCCCGGATCTCCTTGATGATGGTCTGCGGCTCGATCCCGTGCTTTTTGTTGTATGCCTGCTGGATTTCGCGGCGCCGGGTGGTCTCCTTAATGGCTGTGGTCATCGCGTCGGTCACCTTATCCGCGTACATCACCACGGTGCCTTCCGTGTGCCGGGCGGCGCGCCCGATAGTTTGAATGAGGGCGGTTGCACTGCGGAGGAACCCCTGTTTGTCGGCGTCCAGAATAGCCACCAGGCTCACTTCCGGCAGGTCCAATCCCTCGCGCAAGAGGTTGATCCCGACAATAACGTCGTACCGGCCCAGGCGCAGATCGCGAAGGATCTCGATGCGCTCTATGGTCTGTACCTCGCTGTGAAGGTACTGGACCTTGAAGTTGAGCTCGCGGAGGTACTCAGAGAGGTCCTCGGACATTTTCTTGGTGAGGGTTGTCACCAGGGCCCGTTGGCCGTTCTCGATGCGCTCCCGGAGCCGTCCGATCAGGTCATCGATCTGACCCCGGATCGGGCGGATGATGATCTGGGGATCCAGGATACCGGTCGGCCGGATCACCTGGTCCACCACCTGTGTCGCGCGCTCGAGTTCGTATGCTGACGGGGTGGCGGAAGTGTAGATCACCTGGTTGAACCGTTCCTCGAATTCGTGGAACATCAGCGGACGGTTGTCCAATGCCGAGGGAAGCCGGAAGCCATAGTCGACCAGGGTCCCCTTGCGACTGCGGTCCCCATTGTACATCCCCCGGGCCTGTGGGATCATCATATGCGACTCGTCGATGACAAGCAGATAGTCAGCGGGGAAGTAGTCCATCAATGTCCAGGGAGGCTCTCCGGCTTTGCGCTGATCCATATGCCGGGAGTAGTTCTCAATGCCGGAGCAGTAGCCGATCTCCCGGATCATCTCCAAGTCGTATCGAGTGCGCTGTTCCAGACGCTGTGCTTCGAGCAGTTTGTCCTGTGCGTTCAGCTCCTCCAGACGCGCCTCGAGCTCCTCTTCGATGTCGACGATGGCTTGCTGGACGCGCTCCTCGGATGTCACGTAGTGTTTGGCTGGAAAGATTTGGATCTCGTTGGGCCGGTCCAAGATCGCGCCGGTGAGCGGGTCGACCTCCATAATGCTCTCGATCTCGTTGCCCCAGAATGAGATGCGGTAGGCCGTTTCGGTATAGGCGGGACGAATCTCGAGCACGTCACCGCGCGCCCTAAATGTGCCGCGCTTGAAGTCGAGGTCGTTGCGGTCGTAGTAGATGCTGACGAGGTGGCGCATGACGGTCTCGCGACGCACTTTCTGGCCGATCTGAACCGGCAGGATCACGCGTCCCCACTCCTGCGGATTGCCCAGCGCGTAAATGGCCGATACCGAGGCCACGACGATCGCATCTCGGTGCGTCAGTACGCCGGCCGTGGCAGCCAGCCGCAGCCGGTCGATCTCATCGTTGATGTCGGAATCTTTCTCGATATAGAGGTCGTTCTGCGGAATGTAAGCCTCAGGCTGGTAATAGTCGTAGTACGAGACGAAGTACTCGACAGCGCTATTGGGAAACAACCCCCGAAACTCCGAGTAGAGCTGGGCCGCCAAGGTCTTGTTGTGCACCAGGACCAGCGTCGGCTTCTTGACCGCCGCGATGACGTTGGCGATGGCGAATGTCTTTCCCGTGCCGGTGGCGCCCTTCAGAACCTGGTGGCGGTCGCCTCGCTCGATGCCTTCCACGAGCGCCCTGATCGCTTCAGGCTGATCACCTGTGGGCTTGAAGCTGGATACGAGCTGGAATTCCGGCATAAGTCCCCCTGCCACAACTTAAGAACACTTGTTCGATCTACTGCCATTATAGCGGGAAGGCTTAGTTGATCAACCCCCGGCTGTGCTCTTTTGCGCGACAATGAAGACTCTGCCGAGTGTCTCCGGATCATCCAGGGGGATATCGAGGGCGTGAGCTGTCGCGAAGTGTACCTTGTCGAAGCCGGCATCCTCCAGCGCTGATGCGACGTCATCCAAAGCAAAGATGGTATTGTAGGCGACCTCGCTGAAGCGTTCGTAGAGGCCGTCGTTCCGGCGGAGGAACCCCGAGATCTGAGTGTAGGCGCGTCCCTCTTGCGCTGAGACGACGCCACGCGTGATCAGGACGAGGTCTTCTTCCTCTTGCACGCTTATGCCGCCCCATCGCTGGAGCCCGAATCGGGTGTTGAGATCGAAGATAAACCATCCGCCGGGTTCCAGCACATCGGCGGTTGAGACAAAGCAGCCTTCCAGGTCATCGAAGTCGGGGAGGTGGTTGAGTGCATCGAAGGTGGAGATTGCGAGGCCGAAGTGCTCGTCCATCGTGAAGTCCGCTGCATCGGCCTCGACGAACCTGGCCTTGCCCTGTTTGATGTAGGCGCGCGCGTTCTCTCTGGCGTGCACGAGCATGGCGGATGAGAGATCCAGGCCAACGATCTCATAGCCCTGTTCCAGGAAGTAGACGGCCAACTGACCGGTGCCGCAGGCGATGTCCAGGATACGCTTGGATGTCAGGTCGCCGGATCTTGTCTCAAAGAAGGTGTGGATCTTGGGCGCGACATCGTTGGCGAAGTGGGTCCAGCGCATGTTGTAGATCTTGGCGAAGTCCTTCTCATATCCCTGCATCTGTCACCTCCAGTGTTCAGTGAGGAGATACGGCTGTCCGGTGTGCCGGTCAGTGTAGCAAATCAGGGCTCAGGGCCAGGAATTCCCCACTGACCCACCCCTGAAGATGCGTAGCGATGGCGTTGACCTGGTACCATGCACCATCGCCGCTCTGCACCGGACCCTGCAGGACTACCACGGCACTGCCTCCGGCGATGCGCCCCATCACCTGACCGTCAGGGGCATAGCGGACGCGCAGGCCCGCGCTGCCCACATCGATGACGGTCATAATCCAGGGTGTCGGCGTAGGCGTATCTGTGGGGAGCGGCGTGCTGGTGGGAGTCGGCGTCATCGTCGGTGTCGCTGTGGGCGTCGCTGTGGGCGTCGGCGTCGCGGTTGCTGTCGGCGTGGGGGGCGGCGTCTCCGTTGGTACACCTGTCGGCCTTAACGTCGGCGTGAGGGTCGGTGTTGGCGGCACAAAGGCTTCCAGCCGTTTGGCGGGGACCATGCTCAATGAAAGTGCGACCGGTAACTCGATCCGGGTCGCAATGCGCTCCTGAAGGTCGCGGGCTTCGTCGTAGGATATCGTATAGGCGACGCGGATGGTCAGATCCAGGTCGAGGGTTTCCGTCTCGGTGCGGGCATAGTCCCAGCTGACGACTTCACCGCCGGAGATCTCCTGTACCTCAGCACGGACAGCAGCATCAATGTTCCGTTCGAGCTGTACGTTTTGGATGGATTGCCGGGTGAAGATCGCCAGCGGGATGGCGATCAGCACGAGAAGAACCCCGAAAGTGGAGAACCCACGGCGCTGGGTGGCGGCGCGGTCACGGTCGCCGGGCTGAGGGCGGAACCCCATCCACAAGAAGACCAGGCCGCTGGTTGCGACGATGGCAACCAAGTTGGCGAGAAAGATCAGCCCGGCGCGTCCGGCGATGCTTGAGCTCCCGAAGGCCATGCCGATGCCGATGTTGACGAGCGGAGGGGTCAGCGCGGTTGCCGCGGCTACCCCCGCCAGCGCTGCCGAGACTTCCTTACGGCTGATGGCATAGGCTGCTGCCGTGCCGGCGGTCAGCGCGACGGCTAAGTGCAGGATGGAAGGGTTGGACAATGCTACAATCTGCTCCGTGGCCTCGGCCCCGGGCACGATCCGACCGATGATAAATCCCATAAGCACCGCGAGCACGATGCCCCGGAGTGTCGTCGCTGTGGCTCGCCAGAGGAAATGGAGGTCACCCAGTACGATACTCAGCCCTATACCGATCATGGCTGTCATCAAAGGGGCGACAATCATCGCGCCGATGATGATCGCCGGGTCGTTCATCAGTAGCCCCAGCGCGGCAAGGGCTGCCGCCAGCGTAAGCATGACGAAGAAATCGGGGCTGGGCTGTGATCCCCGGCGCATGGCTTTCTGCACTTCGGCCTGTTCCTGCAGTGTCAGGGCGGGGAGCAAGCCGAAGACCCGGCCCCACAGCCTGCGCCAGAACGATGTAAGGCCGGTCAGCCGGCGGCGGAACACCATAACCGGGATGGCGGATTGTGCCAGAATGGTCTGTGGGATATCCCCGAACAGGAACCGGTCGACGACGCCCTCGTGGCCTGCGCCCAAAATGAGCAGGTCGTGGCCGGGTGTCTCTTTAAGTATGCCATCGACGGGCGACGCGGCTTGGACGGTGCGTGCTTCGACGGTCGCGCGATCCTCCGGTTTCAGCGCACCGACCATCAGATCCAGACGGGCTTTCCCAACCAGGACCTCGGCCTGCCCGAGTTTCCGGTCAGCGATATAGAGGGCGGTGATCTTGGCTTGAGGTGCCAGGATGCGGGCCATGATGAGGGCGCGCGGCGCATTGGGCCCGCCGGCTGCTGGGATCAGGACGCGCTGAAGGTCCGGTGTGGTTTCGCCTCGCTGGACGATGATGTTGCACGCTGCAGCCTGAATGACCGGGTCCAGGGTGCGACCCAGGAGATACCGGCCCTGCTTGAGCGGGCCGTTGCTTCCCAGGATCAGCACATCCGGGTCGTAACGGCGCGTCTCTCCCAGGATCACCGCGCCGGCGTTTTTCCCGGCGCGGGTGAAGGTCTCGACCGGGACGTCTTTGTAGATTTCGGGAACCACAAGCCACGAGGGACGGGTGCCGGTGCGCGTGACCGTGAGAACGCGGATCACCCCACCTTCTGCGAGCGCAAGGGCGTGCGCCGTGCGCAGGAGGGCCTGCAGATCACGAGCGCTGCTCGCAGCGACAAGGACGCGGTAGTCATAGCTGTCCCGACGCTGGTGGTTAAGATCTTGTTCTTCCATAGAGCCTCCTACGCGCCGGGCTCCGGCTGAACTCGCAGCACCAGAAAATGGGAGAGCCCCAGGGCTTTCAGCGGGGTATGCTCCAGTCCATAGGTCAGGGTCCGGATGAGACGACCCAGCTGCGGGCGGCGGGCGACGATATTGTCATAGCCCGGGTAGATCTGGGTGTGAATGACCCTGCGGACGGGCCGGCCCTCGAACAAACGGCGCAATCCTCGGCTTGTGTAGGCCCTGACGTGGGGGGCCAGCCGGCTGCGGAGAGCGTTGGGCAGCCAGTTGACCAGCGGCATGTTGCCGAAGTGGTAGGTGCCACGCCAGTAAATGCCGTGTGTTTCAAAGGGATACAACCGGTTCGGCACGAAGATCACGATATAGCCGCCGGGGCGGGTGACCCTGACCATCTCCGCAGCGCAACGTTGATCGTTGTCGACGTGCTCAAGGACCTCGTGCGAGAAGACCACGTCGAAACTGTCATCCTCAAACGGCAGGAACTCGCCTACCGCCTGGGCTACGCCGGCGGCTCGGTGGCGTGCCTCAACGGCTCTGTCCAGTTCGATCTCAATGCCATGGACGTGCGCTGAGTAGCGTTGGAATGCGGAGGTATACATACCGATTCCACAGCCGACGTCGAGCACACGCCGGTCCTCAAGCTGGACGTGCCGGCAGACCGCGGCCAATCGTCGCTCCTGCCCGGCCCGCCACACAAATGAGGGGTTGCCCCGGATGGCTACTTCCTCGTTGCTGCGGGTATTGGTGTTCACGGTGGTCTGCTGGTCAGTTGACATAGCTATGTGAGCATGGTATCATAGTAATAATTAGGTTAGGAGCAACCAGTTCGCTCCAACTGTTGATTATTATCTCACACTCTACCTTGCTGTGAAGTCCAGCTGACCGAGGCCGTTCTCGGCGGTGTTTTGTCAAGGAGATAATCATGGCATCCATGTCACGTGTCGACCGGCTCACCAACTCGCTTTACGAGCTGCAGAGCAGCGCAGCGGACATTGAGGCCTCTGTGATCGTCAGTGTCGATGGGTTGATGATCGCTTCAGCGTTGCCGTCTGATGCCACCGAGGATCGCGTTGCCGCGATGTCGGCCGCGATGCTCTCGTTGGGTGAGCGCATCGCTATGGAGCTCGGGCGCGGGGCGTTGGAGCAGGTCTACGTGAAGGGTGACCAGGGCTACGTCATCTTGATGAGCGTCGGCGAAGAAGCTGTCCTCACCGTGTTGGCACATGGTCGCGCGAAGCTGGGGCTGGTCTTCCTGGAGATGCGGCGCGCCGTCGAGAACCTGGCCCGCTTACTGTAGGACGTTCTTTTTGTCACGCGCGTGCGCGCGCCTTGACTTGTGATGCTTAGGCCGGTTACACAACCGGCCTAATTCCGTGTATGGGCGCTGACCAATACTTATCGGTGGCTGTTTTCTTGTGCAGAAGACTGCCAGCCGCTATAATCATGGTATGACCAAGAACGATACAACACCGCTTCGCCAGCAATACCTGGATCTCAAAGCCAAGTACCCCGATACCATTCTCTTCTTCCGCTTGGGGGACTTCTATGAGACGTTTGACCAGGATGCTGAGACGGCATCTCGGGAACTGGACCTCACGCTGACCTCGCGCCCTGTGTCCAAGGGTGTCCGCGTACCGATGGCCGGTGTGCCGCACCATGCTGTGGAGGGCTACATCGCCCGGCTGATTGCGAAGGGCTACCGGGTGGCCCTTGCGGAGCAGGTCGGCGAACCCACGGGCCGTGGCCCTATGGAGCGGCGGGTGGCGCGCGTCGTGACGGCGGGCACACTCACCGAACCCACGATGCTGGATGAGAAGCGCCCTAATTTCCTGGCGGTTGTCATCATCGAGGGCGATCGCGCCGGTCTTGCCTATGCGGAAATCTCCACCGGTGAGTTCGCGACCACGCAGTTGTCTGACGGGAACGCCGGCGATATCTTACATCTCGTGCGCCAAGAGCTGGCCCGTTTACAGCCTCGCGAGGTGCTGATCCCCAAAGTCGGATCGTGGAAAGAGCGCGATTCGGACCAGCAGGCGCATCGGCCGGAAGAGGCGCTTGCCGGCACTCTGTCCTGTCTCTTCACGCCGTGGCCCGGCTACCGCTTTGAGGAGTCAACGGCGCGCCGGACCCTGATGGAGCACTTTGGCGTGCGGACGCTGCAGGGGTTTGGGTGCGAAGGCAAGCCTCTGGCGATTCGCGCAGCCGGTGCCGCGCTGAGCTATCTACAGGAGACGCAGCAGGGCTCGTTCCCGCAGATCACGGGGCTGCAGACCTATGCCACCGACCATTTCATGGCGATTGATGCGTCGACGTGGCGCAATCTGGAGATCACTGAGACCCTGCGTCGGGAGAGGAAGGGTTCGCTGATAGGTGTTTTGGATACGACCATCACGCCGATGGGCGGGCGGCGGCTTCTCACCCGGCTGGCGCAGGCGTTGTTGAGCATCGATGCATTGGAAGAACGCCTGGAGCAGGTGCAGGGCTTCTACGATGCCGGTATTATGAGAGCCAAGACCCGGGAGCTTCTCAAGCGGGTTCCCGATCTGGAGCGGATGTCCAACCGGGTGCTCGCCGGACGGGCCGGCCCACGGGATTTGGAGGGTATCCGAACTGCATTGGGGATCGTGCCTGAGCTGGCTGAGCAGCTCGATGAGGCGGGGTTGTACTCATTGTTGGAGGGGTTGGATCCCGTCACTGAGGTGTTGACCCTGATCTCGGAGGCGATCGTCGACGATCCTCCTCCGCAACTGAGCAGCGGTGGTCTGATCCGCCGGGGGTTCTCTTCCGAGCTGGACGGTATTTTTCTCGCCAGCCGGGATGCCCGGAACTGGATCGCCGGTCTGGAGCAGCGGGAGCGCGAACGGACCGGGATCAAGAGCCTTAAGGTGGGCTACAATAAAGTCTTCGGCTACTACATTGAGGCGACCAAGGCCAATACTGCGCTCGTGCCGGATGACTATATCCGTAAGCAGACATTGGTGAACTCCGAACGATATATCACACCGGAGTTGAAGGAGTACGAGAGCATCGTTCTCAACGCAGAGGAACGGATCTCCGAGTTGGAGACCCGGATCTTCAAAGAGGTATGCCAACGCGTGGGGGGGCATGCCGCAGCGCTTATCGGGACGGCCCAGGCGCTGGCGCGGATCGATGTCTCGGCAGCACTGGCGGAAGTCGCGGTGCGCAATCACTACGTGCGCCCGACGTTCGAGGAAGCCTCGGTTATGCGGATACGGAATGGCCGGCATCCCGTGGTCGAGCCGGCGCAGCGCGAGCCGTTCACCCCCAACGATCTCATCATGGGCGCCGAGAGCCGTATCCATATCGTGACCGGGCCCAACATGGCAGGTAAGTCTGTCTTCCTGCGCCAGTCCGCTTTGATTGTGCTGATGGCGCAGATCGGCAGCTTTGTGCCGGCGGATGAGGCGCATATCGGTGTAGTGGACCGGATCTTCACACGGATCGGCGCTACGGACGAATTGGCTGCCGGGCAATCTACGTTTATGGTTGAGATGGTGGAGACTGCCAATATCCTGAACCACGCGACGCCGCGCAGTCTGTTGATTCTGGATGAAGTGGGACGCGGGACCAGCACCTACGATGGCATGGCGATTGCCTGGGCGGTGATTGAGTATCTTCATAACCATCCGGAGCGCCGAGCGCGGACGCTATTTGCCACGCACTATCACGAGCTGATCGAGATGGAGGAACAGCTCCCTCACGTGCGCAACTTCAACCTCGATGTGGTGGAAGAGGGGCGAGATATTGTCTTCCTGCATAAGGTAGTCCCCGGTGGGGCAGACCGTTCGTACGGTATTCACGTAGCGCGGCTTGCCGGCATTCCTGCGCCGGTGGTCCATCGAGCGGAGAGACTGTTGGAGGAGCTGGAAAGCGGTGAGTTCCGGCCTGGGGTCGTGTCACAGGAACCGGAGGCCTTCCAGCCGATGCTGATTGCCGAAGAGCATCCGATTGTCGAGGAGTTGCGACAACTTGACATCAACAGCTTGACGCCGTTGGATGCCCTCACCCAGCTCTACGCCTGGCAGAAGCGAGTTGAGACCGGAAATAAGGGAAAGCGGACCAAGTCATAGGAAGAAGTTCCATGGTTCACAAACAGGTGGGGCTTTGCTTGCTTCATCGAGACGCTGGGTACAACCATTCTTTTCGACACGGGCGGGAATGCCCCGACGCTGTTTGAGAACATAGCCATCGTTGGGCTATGATAGACACAATCTCTGAGGAGGATTTGATTATGAGCGAGAAAGATACGACTCAAGCCGAGGAAGCGGCTAACGCTTCGATATCGGCCGTGGCAGATGAGAGTGTGGATGTCCCGGCGAATTCTCCGCCGGAAGAGGCGACGCGTGAGGAGCAGGTAAGTCTTCTCGAAACGGAGGCACGCGGTTTGCTGGCCCAGGGTGATTGGGAGCCGGCGGTGGAGCGGCACAAGCAGATCATCGAGTTGATGGATACTGCCGGGGATTCCGCCGGTAAGGCTGAGGCGCTCAACAACATCGCCGGCGTCTATCTCGCGCTGGAGGATTGGGAACAGGCCCAGGCCTACACAACAGAGGCGCTCGAATTCTACCAGGCGGCCGGTGACCGTGCTGGGGAGGCTGTGGTGCTGAACAACGTTGCTGCTACGCACGAAGGCATGGGCGATTGGCAGCAGGCCCTCGAGGTCTACGGCGAGGCCCTGGAGATCCGGAGGTCCCTGGAAGATGCAGAGGGTGAGGCCAAAACCCTGCGCAACCTCGCGATCCTCTATGCCCAGCACGGCAATCCCATCAGGGCGAAGTCCTACTTGAACCGGGCGGTGGTGGCGGCCAAGAGGGCCAAGTCCCGCGAACTCGTGGGGTTGATGCGCAAGACCTTGTCCCAGTTGCCGCGGATGCGTCGTCGCCGGCGGTAGCCGTTCCTCAAGAGATGCCTACGAGGGCAGCGCGATCACTGATCGCGCTGCCCTCGTCACCTTCCTGGCTATGAAGATGAGCAAGTTTGCCTGGTGATGTGAGACGCCGCGGTCGGCGGCGTTCGCCTCAGGCGGACGAGGGCATCGATGAGGGATGGCCCTACGTCTGGCGCATGGAAGGCGACATGCTGGTCATCTCGTTCTTCGCGCCTAGGGGACTGGTGCCACCATGCTCCTGCGCGAATGCATGAAGACAGAAGTGACTGGTGATTAGAGAATAGCCATAGCCTGGCGTCCATTTTGTGCTCGTCAGTGGTTTGATCCTCAATTCTTGATTCCCCCGTTCACTCTCCTCGCGCTACTGCTCAAGCTAGCCTGCCTCAAGCCTCAAGAACCTGCGACGCCTGAGTAGCGGGTCTTGACAATTGAGAGGGAAAACACGTATAATGAAGAGGAGAAGGCAGCACTTGTCTTCTGCCAATTCCGCCCCTGCTCGCGCTGCTTCCTCATTGCGTCGTTGCCCCACTGCGTAACATTGGTGACAGTCAGACCGTTACAGGGATAGACCCAGCACATGCAAACCGTGTCCGATGAACGATTGCTGTGCCAGTCCCCACGGTGCGTGTAGGTGAGTACAGTGAGGCCAAAGGGTAATACATTGCCTGCCGCTGGTGCTGCAAGAGTCGTAGGACAAGATGGCATTTGGCCTTACCTCCGGACCAGCCACCAGAGAGAGAAACGATCGGAGGGAAAGGGTCGGACTCCCCTACACCCGTACGACAAGAGGTGATATATGGGAATGGTGACAGAAATCAGTTAGTCCCACAAATGGTTAGTGTTACATCAGAAAGCGCACAAAGAGGTGTGCGATGAAAAGACAGCGTACTTTGACAAGTGTATTGGCAGTGGCATTGCTCTTGACCTTTACGGTGAGGTGGACCCAGGCGCAAGGGCCGGGACCGCCGGGCGACGTGAGTGCGCAAGCAGCGCCTGTGGGCACGGCCTTCGCTTACCCGGGCCGCCTGACTGATGGCGGCAGCCCGGTGGGCGACACCTTCCATTTTCCAGTGGGGGGATCAGGTACAAGACAGGCCCAGGCATCAACGCTCGTTTGGCAGACCGAGACGGTGGACAATGCTGACAACGTGGGCCAGCACACCTCTCTGGCCTTGGACGTAGAGGATCACCCTCATATCAGTTATCACGACGTCAAGAACAATGACCTAAAATACGCCCACTATGATGGCTCCGCATGGATCTCTGAGACGGCGGACAGCGCCGGGAGAGTGGGAACCTTTACTTCCTTAGCCCTGGATTCGGACAATCATCCCCATGTCAGTTACTGCTCGAAAGTCTACGGCCCATCTGGTGACGTCACTTACGTCAAGTACGCCTTCTATGATGGCTCCACATGGATCTCCGAGACTGTGGGCAATGCCGACACTGGGGGAGGGTATACCTCCTTGGCCCTGGAGTCGGATAGCTATCCCCATATCAGTTACTATGATGCGGATATCGGTGCTTTGAAGTACGTTCACTTTGATGGCGCTGGGTGGGCCTCAGAGACCGTGGACGGTGGCGGGTACCTCGGAGACGACGTGGGCCAGTACACCTCTCTGGCATTGGACGAGCATGACTTCCCTCACATCAGTTACTTCGACGTC
>Ga0209121_10002673_pt1 | contig 17874 bp, 19 predicted proteins | sample Cruoilmetagenom3_FD_187292 | JGI IMG/M metagenome (GOLD analysis project Ga0209121, IMG submission 187292) | Oil polluted marine microbial communities from Coal Oil Point, Santa Barbara, California, USA - Sample 3 (SPAdes) (version 2) | ecosystem: Environmental > Aquatic > Marine > Oil seeps ... | reverse complement strand
CGCACACCTTCGGCGGTGGTCAATGCATTGGCGCCGGTAGCGAGCTGGATCGCCATCCCGGCCATCGGCTGTCCGTTGAGGGTGGCGGAGGTCGCATAGGTTTGCGCCCCGATCTCGACCCTCGCGACCTCACCCAGCCGCACCACTGCTGCACCTGTGTTGGCCCGCAAAATGATGTTCTCGAATTCCTCCACGGTAGAGAAGCGGCCTTCGGTGGAGATGGTGGCCGTAATAAGCTGCCCTTCGGCAAGTGGCTGTGCGCCGATAGCTCCGCCCGCCGTCTGGGCGTTTTCCTCGCGGACTGCTGCCAACACGGCTGACGGCGACAGATTGTAGGAGGCTAACGCTTCGGGATCGAGCCAGATGCGCATCGCATAAGGCGAACCGAACAGCATAACATCGCCTACGCCCGCTACGCGGCGCAGTTCGTCGATCACCTGGTTTGATGCAATATTGCCCAGATCGGTGGAACCAAGGCTGCCGCTGCTGGACGTCAGGGCCACGATCATGAGGAAACCCTGGCTCGCCTGCCGAATGGTGATACCCTGGCGGCGTACTTCCTCGGGCAGGCGGGCCTCGACCGTGCTGAGGCGGTTCTGCACCTCGGTCTGCGCGATATCGATATCGGTGCCCGCTTCAAAGGTCAGAGTAATGCTGGCCTGCCCCGCCGAGGTGCTGGTCGAGGACATGTAGAGAAAGCCATCGACGCCATTGAGTTGCTGCTCGATTACCTGAGTAACATTCTGCTCAAGCGTCTCTGCCCCGGCGCCAGGATAGACGACGTTGATCGTCAGCGATGGCGGCGCGACTTCGGGATATTGTTCGATCGGCAATGAACGCAGCGCAAGCAGCCCGGCCAGAAGGATGGCCAGCGAGACCACCCAAGCAAAAATAGGTCGATCGATGAAGAAGCGTGCCATGTGCTAGCGGCCTTGGCCAGAAGAAGAGCCAGAAGAGGCAGGAGTAGGACGGCGTTCGGCAGGTATGTTGACTATCTCGACGGGAACGCCGGGACGAATTTTCTGAAGATTGCTGACAATCACCACATCGCCCGGTTTCAGGCCGCTTTCGACAATCCATTTGCCGTCGACCATGTCGCCAAGCTTGATGGGCCGGACCATGGCCTGCCCATTCTTGTCGACCAGAAAAACGGAACCGCCGCCGCCGGTCAGCGTCACGGCCTGTTGTGGGATCGTGATCCCGTTCTGGATCTTGCCAGCGTAGATTCTTGCCCGCACGAACTCGCCGGGAAGCAGCATGCGCGAGGGATTGCTGAATTCGGCGCGCAGCTCCACAGTGCCGGTCCGCTCGTCAACCGAGAAATCGAGGAAATCGATATTGCCGGGAACCGCATATTCGGTCTCATCGCCGAAGGTGAGGCGCACCTCTACCTTCTCGTCATCCTTCAGATCGATCTCGCCCGAGGCGATGGCCCGGCGTAATTCGATAACCTCGGTGGCGGCCTGAGCAAAGCTCACATAGACCGACGAAACCTGTTCGATACGGGTCATTAATGTACCTTCAGGCTGGCTGACCAAAGCCCCTTCGGTCACCTGAGCACGGCCAGCACGGCCACTGATCGGCGCCCGCACCGTAGTATAACCGAGTTGCAGTGAAGCTGCCTCCAACTGCGCCTGTATCTGTGCCACATTGGCCTCAGCCTCGCGCGAAGCGGCGATCGCGGCGTCATATTCCTGGCTGCTGATAGCGTTTTCCTCGACCAGCGGGCGGTAGCGATCAACCACTGCCTGTGCATTGGCGGCTGTCGCCTGTGCGCGGTCAAGTACAGCCTGCGTCTGGTTATAGCTGGCGCGCAGCTCGCGCGGGTCAATCCGGAAAAGCGGTTGCCCCTCGCGTACATCTGTTCCTTCTTCGTAAAGCCGCTTTTGTACGATTCCGGTAACGCGGGCGCGCACCTCTGCCTCTCGTACTGGCTCAACTCTGCCGGGCAGCTCGATAACATTGGGAACATTTTGCGCAGCCACTGTTACGGTCTTGACCGGAATCGCCTGCGGCACAGGTTGCTCGTCCCCTTGGGAACAACCGACGAGCAACAAGCTCGCGGCTAGGCTTACAAATATCGCTTTCATGGGTGGGCGGCTTTCAATGAACTTTTGTGCATGTGCGAACGTGTAATAAGCATTACGCGCTTGTCTCGCAACCCTTTTTCGTGGAACTTACGCAAATGGTGGAACTTACGCAAATGATTGATCAGACCGAATGTCACCGACTGGACCGCCGCAGGCGAATCATCATTGAAGCGTCTCGGGAATTATTCGTCGAGCAAGGTTTTGAACATACGACCCTGAGCGACATTGTCGATCGCGCAGGTGGCTCTCTGGCAACCGTCTACAAGCTGTTTGGCAACAAGGAAGGGATACTCGACGTTGTCGTCTTTGAGAAAGCCTCATCCGGTGTAGCACTGGTCCGCAAAGCGACCGAAAAAGGTGGCACGCCAGTCGAAATCCTTCACCGCCTTTCGGTCAGTTTTCAGGCACACTTCTTAGATCCGGAAATGGTCGCTCTGGTTCGTATTGTTATCGCGCGAAGCGTAAGCAATAAGGACTTCGCACGGCGGTTCTTCGAATGCACATCAACGCGAACGCACGATTCGCTCCAGCAGCTTTTTACGGACTGGAATGATAGAGGAATCGAAATGAACGCGTCTCCTCATATATTGGCTGAATTGTTTCTTGGGCTGTTCGTAAGCGACGTACATGCAAAAGCGATAAGTCACAGCGTGGGAAAGGATAAGAGCCTGGACCGGCTACACGCCAGAGTCGAATTCTTCGTTGCTGGCGCGGGTTTACTAGACAAAAAATAATGCCTTGGATGCGTCGCATTTGCTTCAGTCGAACACTGGATGTCCTTCATCCATGAAGCCTAGGTCAGACCTGGATTCGCATAAGATAATCTTGATCGAGGCCCACGGCGCCAAGACGGCAGTGCGCTGACCCGATCAGGGCGGCAAATAACACCGCCGCCGAGGTCACCGAAGGCGTGACCTCGTCCTCTGAACCCTTGCTCGCGAGCAAATCATAAATGACATATATGTGATAGGTGCCGGTATTCATCCCTTCGTTCGCTGCAACGTCTGACGAGGGTGCAGAAGTCACTGTTTCACCGATGACTGCAGAATAAGCAGCTTTCGCTGCTTCGAATAATCGTTCAGCTATTGAAAGGGCGGCCAAAACTGGGCGCCCTTTCTTATTAAATAGCCCGTCGCTGGGTCACTTCTGCGGAGCTGCTGCCATCATATCCATAAAATTGCGTGCGGCGTCACGCTCGCTTTCGTCTTTAAAAACGACATCGAGATCGGGCGAAGCATCGAGCAAATACAATAGGCTCCACAAGGCGAAGCGATTGCCGGGGTCCTTTTCCATTCCCAGATCCACCAACATGTGTTCGGTGGCGGCTGGAATGGCCCTAGGAGTCAATTCGCCCATCTCTGTGGTGCCGAAATAGCGGAGCAATAGCGCGTTCATATCCATCCTTGCTCGCTAGGCCTGCGCGCCACACTTGCCAAGTTTTCGCGTTTTTCTTGCTGTCAGAGCATGACAAGCATTGGGCTGTGCGCATTGGGTTGCTATGGGCGCCACCATGCTAACAATTGACGATGTAACTGTTCGGCTGGGTGGCCGGCCTATTCTTGAAGGCGCAAGCGCTGCGATACCGCATGGCGCGCGCGTGGGCCTGATCGGGCGCAATGGGGCTGGAAAGTCCACTTTGATGAAGGCGATCATCGGCGAGATCGAGCCAGATGACGGCGCGATCACGAAGTCATCCCGTATGCGGTTGGGGTATATTGCGCAGGATGCACCCAGTGGGCAGATCACGCCAGAAGAGGCGGTGCTGGCTGCTGATGTGGAACGCGCGCAATTGCTGGAAGAAGCAGAAACCTGCTCTGACCCAGATCGCTTGGGCGATGTGCATGACCGGCTGCTGGCGATTGATGCCTATAGCGCACCCTCACGCGCTGCTCGCATTCTGACTGGGCTTGGCTTTGACGAGGAAATGCAACGCCAGCCGCTCGATAGCTTTTCTGGCGGTTGGAAAATGCGCGTTGCCTTGGGTGCGCTGTTGTTCTCGAACCCTGACGTGCTCTTGCTGGATGAACCGTCCAACCACCTCGATCTTGAAGCAACGCTTTGGCTCGAAAACTTTTTGAAAAGCTATCCAGCAACATTGATCGTGATCAGCCACGAACGCGATCTGCTGAACAAGGTTGTCGACCACATCCTGCATCTTCAGGGCGGCAAGGTCACGCTTTATCCCGGCGGCTATGACAGCTTTGAAAAACAGCGCGCCGAGCGTGCTGCCCAGCTTGCGACAGCCAAGGCCGCCCAAGATGCACAACGCGCACGGCTGGAGGATTATGTCGCCCGCAACAGCGCACGTGCGTCAACCGCGAAACAGGCCCAATCGCGCGCTAAGATGCTCGCCAAGATGCAGCCTATTGCAGCACTGATGGAAGACCCGTCGCTCAGCTTTGCATTCCCCGATCCTAAAGAGCTCAAGCCGCCGATGATTACCATGGATATGGCGGCGGTTGGCTATGTCGAAGACACGCCCATTCTCAAGCGGGTTAACCTCAGGATCGACCCCGATGATCGGATCGCTCTGCTTGGGCGCAACGGCAATGGCAAAACCACCTTGGCGCGATTGTTGGCGGCGCAGTTGCCGTTGATGGAAGGGGAGATCAACTCTCCGGGCAAGATGAAGGTCGGCTATTTTACGCAGTATCAGGTCGAGGAATTAGCCGGCGATGACACTCCGCTGGAGCATATGACCCGTGCGATGCAGAACGAGACGCCTGGTGCTGTGCGCGCGCAATTGGGCCGGTTCGGCTTTTCTGGTCCTCGCGCAACGCAGAAAGTGGGCAAACTGTCCGGCGGGGAGCGGGCGCGATTGGCTTTGGCGCTGATTACCCGCGATGCGCCGCATTTGCTGATTTTGGACGAGCCAACCAACCACTTGGATGTTGATGCGCGTGAAGCCCTGGTACAGGCGCTGAACGATTATACCGGAGCAGTGATCCTGATCAGTCACGATCGGCATATGGTTGAGCTGGCCGCAGACCGGCTGGTGCTCGTCGATGATGGCACGGCCAAGGAATATGGCGGCAGCATGGCGGACTATATTGATTTTGTCCTCGGTCAGAACCAGCCGAAGAAGGATGGCGCTGCCAAACCATCTAAGCCGAACAAGGGCAAGTCGAACAAGGCGCGCGCCAAGATAAGAAATCTTCGTGCCGAGATCACCAAGGTCGAGAAGCAAACGGCTGATCTGGAGGCCACTTGCAAAGCGATTGATCAGGCGATGTATGAACCCGCCAATGCCGCCACTGAACTGGCAGACAAAACGATGAGCGAATTGCTGGAGCAGCGAGCCGACATTGCAAAGCAGCTGGAGAAGCTTGAGGCGGAATGGTTGGTCCTAAGCGAGCAGCTGGAAACAACGAACTAGGATCGAGGAGCTGGCCCTGGCGGGGTTTCGATTGCGTTCAAAAGCGTCAGAAGGTCCACCGTCCTAGCGCCAGTGGCGCGGCTTCCATTGTTTTCGCGTCATCCGCAAGCGCATTGTGTTAGCCAACCCCTTGCTCAGCGCGTGCTCAAGGTCCACTACTGCTGACGAGTAGGCGGTAGTAATCGTTTGCTGCAACAGCCGCAGTTTCCTTGCGGTGGCGGGCACGCTTTTCAGTAAGGCAGCAAATGTCTCAGATGGGTGCGCGTGTTTGGGAGAACAGGCTTGACCACCGCACATGCGCGCAGCGCTACCGGGAGAAGGCCATCTTTTGGCACAAAGCTCGCCTATGGCTTTGGATCTGTCGCTTATGGGGTCAAGGATGCAGGGTTAAAATACTTCCTGCTGCTGTTCTATTCTCAGGTCGTTGGATTGGACTCGCGCCTTGTCAGTCTGGCTATTCTGGTGGCGCTGGTCTTTGATGCCATAAGTGATCCGATCGTTGGGTATCTGTCAGACAATTTCCGTTCAAAATGGGGCCGGCGCCACCCGTTCATGTATGCCGCAGCCATTCCCGTTGCGGTCAGTTATTATTTCATCTGGGCACCGCCCCAAGGCTGGAGCGACACTGCGTTGTTCTGGTATGTGGTTGTTCTTGCTATCACAATTCGCACCTTCATCACAGTGTATGAAACGCCCAGCTCTGCGCTCGCGCCCGAGCTTACCAGCGATTATGACGAGCGCAGTAGCATTTTGAGCTTCCGCTATTTCTTTGGCTGGGTAGGTGGCAATTCCATGGCGGTCATCGCCTTTACATTGATCTTTCCAGCATTCGTGACGGTCGCCATCACCAACGGTCAGTTCAATCCAGACGCTTATGCGTTTTACGGCTTGGTCGGTTCAATCGTGATCTTTACCGCGATCATGGTGTCTGCCTTGGATACGCATAGATATATTCCGCAGTTGCGGCAGGCCCCTGCCAAGCGCGATATGACGCTGAAGATGATTTTCACAGAGATCTATCAAACCATTGCTGGGCGATCTTTTTTCGCGCTGTTCATCGCCTCTTTGCTGGCGTTTGCGGCCAGCGGATTATCTGCTGGTTTGACGTTTTACTTCGTCACATTTTTTTGGGAGTTCAGCTCCGCCCAGATTGGGGGAATTACATTCGGGGTTTTTCTGTCGGCCTTTATGGGCGGAGCGCTGGCCCCCATTGTGACGCGAAAAATGGGCAAAAAGCGCGGTGCATTGATCGTCGGCTTGGTCGCATTTGTCGGCGCTCCCATGCCCATTTTCCTAAGACTACTCGATGTGCTTCCGGCCAACGGCACCCCCGAGATATTCTGGATCGTGCTGGTGACCCAGACCATCGATGTTGGCCTGATCATTTGCTATCAAATACTGGCGGCATCCATGATGGCCGACTTGGTAGAACAGGGCGAAGCGGCGACCGGTCAGCGATCTGAGGGCATGTTTTTTGCAGCAGCCACCTTCATGCGCAAATTTGGTGAAGGCTTTGGGATTGTTATGGCTGGCTTTATCCTGTCATTTGCCGGAGTTACCGCTGGAGCACAGCAAAGCGATTTGAGCCAAGAGACGCTGTGGACGTTGGGCGCGATCTATGTACCGACGATATTGACTTTGTTCCTGACCGTTATCGCCATCGTCAGTCTATACGACGTTGACCGGGACAAGCATGAGGCGACGTTGGCAAAACTGGCACTGCGCAAAAACGAGTATGGCTAAACCACGCTTCTTTGGGCCTCGTCGAGGTCGCGGCTCATGCCCGAGTGTTTCTTCATCACGTCCAGCAAGTTCAAATGTTTTTCGCGCCCTTCGCGCTTTTTCAGCAAATGCTTGACCGACCAGATCAAGAATTTTGGATCAAACGGTTTGCGAATGTAATCCTGTGCCCCGGCATAGATCGCCTGTTCTTCGTCTTCAGGCCCGTTGAGCGCGGTAAACATGATGACGGGCAAGTCGTAATGCTGTTCTGATGTGCGAAGTTTGCGCAGCACGGCAGAACCCGACATTCTTGGCATGTCTTGGTCCAACAACAGCAAGTCGGGTCGACGCCACTTCAACAGCTCCAATGCTTCTTCCCCGCTGGTTACCCAGCCACAGGCATGGCCCGCGTTGATCAAGGTATCAGCCGCCAGTTCTGCGACAATCTCGTCATCATCCACGATCAAGATATGAGCCATTGAATTCCTTTCACAGCGTATTCTCGGCATCAAAACCTGAGTTTAGAGATGTCCGATTTGGCATGCGTCTACGGATTTCCCCCGAATTTGGCGTTGGGTTATTGCTACGTAGTCCTACGCGGAGTGCCGGGCGAGAGGGTGAATATGCTGGTTGTTTGTTTCGGCCTCGTCTGGCACCGCTTTGCGCATGGCTGACAATAGATTTCTGAAAACTGAAGGCATTCACAACTTTCGCGATTTTGGCGGTTACGCCATAGCTGGAGGAGCGAGGGTGAAACCCGGCCTGTTGTTTCGATCCGGGCAACATATGGAAGCCACCGATGATGATCTTGCGCTGGTGGATTCTCTGGATATCCGCACGATTGTGGACCTGCGCGGCAACACTGAGAGGGCAGGCTTCCCTTGCCGCAGAAGTGATAGTTTTTGCGCCGAGGTGATCCATCATGATGGAGAAACGGCAAGCGCCCCACCGCTGGACGTCATTGCCGGCTCCGGGATCATACCGGAAAAAGCGCGCCAACGCATGCTGGCTTTGTACACACGAATGCCCGTCAATCCGGCGATGATTTCCATGTTTGGGCGCTATTTCAAGGCGTTGGACCAGCGTGATGGCGGAAGTCTGGTCCATTGTTTTGCGGGCAAGGACCGCACGGGGATCGCCGCAGCGATGGTGTTGCAAGTGCTGGGCGCGCATCACGACGACATTGTTGATGAGTTCATGCTGACCAATGCCGCGCCGACCACCGAGGTGCTAACCCGGCAATATTTGCCCCGCATGGAAGCCCATTATGGGCCGATCGGTGCCGAAGCCGCGCGCAATTTGATCGGTGTACGCCCGGAATACATCGAGAAGTATATCTCGCAGGTAGGCCAATCGCATGGATCGTTCGATGGTTATATCCAGAACATCATAGGTGTGGATGAAGCGATGCAAGAACGCTTGAGTGCGCGCTTCACAGGGTGACATAATCCCGCTGAATTCCCATATGGGATGACCACACAAAAATTGACAAGAGATTCATAAGATCATGGCTACTCATCACACCAAGATGCTCATCATCGGTTCCGGTCCAGCAGGATACAGCGCTGCCATTTATGGTGCACGCGCCATGTTGGAGCCGATTGTGGTGCAAGGTTTGCAACCTGGTGGCCAGCTGACGATCACTACTGATGTGGAGAATTATCCGGGCTTTAAGGATGTGGTGCAGGGCCCGTGGCTGATGGAACAGATGCAAGCACAGGCAGAACATGTCGGTACGCGCATGATGTGGGATACCATTGTCGAGGTTGACCTGGACAATGGCCCTCCGTTCCGCGCGATTGGCGATAGCGGTGATGAATATATTGGCGAAACATTGGTCATATGCACTGGTGCTCAGGCGAAATGGCTGGGTTTACCGGGCGAACAAGAATTGGGCGGCAAGGGTGTTTCTGCTTGTGCGACCTGCGACGGGTTTTTCTATCGCGGTAAAAAAGTAGCTGTGATCGGTGGCGGCAACACGGCGGTTGAAGAAGCCTTGTATCTAACCAATCATTCTGACGATGTGACATTGATCCACCGCCGCGATGAATTGCGTTCGGAGAAAATCCTGCAAGAACGCCTGTTCGCATCGGACAAGATTACGCCCATGTGGAACAAGTCGGTCAAGAGTTTCGAAGGCGATCCAGCAGACGGCGGTCTGACTCACTTGGTGCTCGAAGATACAGTAACCGGCGAGCTTTCCAATTTGAAAGTCGATGGAGCTTTTGTGGCGATTGGGCATGCGCCCGCGACCGAACTGTTCAAGGGCAAGCTGGCCATGGACGACAGCGGATATCTAGATGTTGATGCAGGCACGCCCAAGACGGCCATTCCTGGCGTATTTGCTGCGGGCGATGTGACCGATCACATTTATCGTCAGGCGGTAACAGCAGCAGGTATGGGCTGCATGGCGGCCTTGGATGCAGAAAGGTTTCTCGCTGCGGCGGATTTCTCAGCCAATGAAAACTCGGCGACCCAAGCCGCCGAGTAATTCGTCATAATTATGCCGCTTGGCGACCGGCTTTAGAATACAGCCAATGCCGCATTTGCGATCATCACCATCAGCACCACGCTGGCAATAGCGTAGAGGACAAAGCGTACCATAACCTTGTTCGCGGTGGCTTGAACAAGGGAGTGGGCAACGCGCAAACCGGTGTAAATCCACGCCAGCAAGGCGTTATCGGGGCCGCCTGCTCCGACCAGCACCAGAATGATAACTACTGCGTAAAACAGGGTTGGTTGTTCGTGTAGGTGGTTGTAATTATGTGATTTCCACTGAACAGTCGCGGGCAGAGTGTGATCCAGCGATGTACTGGGATCGCGCACCAACTTGTCCATATCGACCTGAGCCTTGCTCATCGCAGGGATACGGGTGGCGTACATCCACGCCCACATGATCATGGTCCAGATCATCAGGGCAACAGCGGGTTGTAGAATTTGGTTTTCAGTCACAAGGCAGCTCCAGGTTCAAACAAAAGTGTCAGCGAAATCGCGCTGTAGGCAAGGTAAATCAGCGCGCAAGTAGACAGAAAAAAGATCATAAATCGCACGGACACCGTGTTGACCAGCGATTGCCATAAGGAGTGGACGACCCGCAAACCAACATAGATCCATGCGGCAGTAACATCTCCTGCTGAAGCACCCATCATCGCAATGATTATTACCGTTGGATAAAATATCGTCGGTTGTTCCATCAGATGCGTGAAATTGTGTGACTTCCAGTTCACATTGGCAGGAAGTTGACCTTCCAGATCCTGTCCACGGCCACCTGGCTCTGCTTTTTTGAGGTCAATCCCGACTTTGCTGAGCGCCGGAAACCGCGACAGCGCAGTCCAGATCAACATCAAAAGTGACCAAGCCACCAGTGCTGCTGCAGGAGCCAGCATTTGAGCTTGCATGAGTTTTCTCCCTGTTTATCTGCGGAAATTGAGGCGAAGATGATAAATTGTCAAACGCAACTTATCTGTCTGTGGAGATCGCAGCCGCAAATTTGGCAGGATCGCAATTGCCTCCAGTTATCATTATCACGGTATCCTGATCCACCGGGACTTTGCCTGCAAGGGCTGCTGCCAATGCTGCGGCACCACCCGGTTCAACCACCAATTGCAATTTGGTAAAGGCAAAGCGTTGTGCAGTTAGAACCTCGTCATCGGTGACGGTGACGCCGGGTTCTGCGCGGCCGGCCAAGACGTCCAGGTTGATTTGCTTGGTCGCGTTAGGTTGCAAGGCGTCGCAAATAGTCTTGGGAGCATCGCGGGCTACCTGAACAATCTTTCCTGCGGCGAGAGCCTTGCCCACCATGTCCCAGCCAACTGGTTCTACTGTATATATTGCAGCATCAGGGCAGGCGAGTGAGAGGCCTGCGGCGAGGCCACCTCCGCCACAACATGCAACTACTCGGCTGGGTTGATGCCCCAATTGCGCCGTCATCTCTACACCAGCGCTGCCTTGGCCTTCGATTACCCAAGCATCACTAAAGGCATGCACCAATGTCGCGCCCGATTGCTCGATCAGCTTGGCCGCCACTGCATCGCGGTCTTCACCGGGGCGGTCGTACAGCACAATCTCGGCACCCAATGCCCGCGTTGCGTCCAATTTCACCTGCGGGGCGTCGCGTGGCATCACGATAGTTGCCGCGATGCCCAACCGGCGGGCAGCCCAAGCCACACCCTGCGCATGATTACCGCTGGAAACGGCCACCACACCCTTGCTACGTTCCACTTCAGGCAAATTGGACAATCGCCACCATCCGCCGCGAATTTTAAAAGCGCCGATAGGCTGCAAATTCTCGGCCTTGACCCAACAGCTCGTGCCGTTGATTTCTACCGGTAATAGCGGGCTAGGCGGCAGTATTTGGCCGATGGAATGGGCTGCGGCTGCTACACCTTGGGGCGAAGGCATTCTATTCGTGGTTTGGCGATTCGGGGTCTGGATCATCTTGCGGTCCTAATGCATTTCGTTAGAGCGCGCTAAGCAATCGTTTCTGGAGTTACTAACCATGTCGACAGTTTTGGTAATTGGTGCCGGCGGGGTCAGCTCGGTCTGCGTCCACAAGATGGCTTTCAACGCCGGGATATTTTCCGAGATCCACTTGGCCAGTCGGACCAAGAGCAAATGCGATGCGATCGCGGCTTCGGTTAAAGCGCGCGCCGGGGTGGATGTGGCGACCTATGAAATCGATGCGGAAGAAGTTCCCGCCATGGTCAAGCTGATCCGCAAAGTTCAGCCCAGCCTGGTCGTCAATCTCGCTCTACCATATCAAGATCTGCCGATTATGGACGCCTGTCTCGAGGCTGGGGTGCATTATCTCGACACCGCCAATTACGAGCCCAAGGACGAGGCCAAGTTCGAATATAGCTGGCAATGGGCCTATTACGACCGGTTCAAAGAAGCTGGGCTGATGGCATTGCTGGGAAGCGGGTTTGATCCCGGCGTCACCTCGGTTTTCACAACGTGGCTGAAGAAACACAAATTGAAGACGATCCGTACGCTGGATATTCTCGATTGCAATGGCGGCGATCACGGCCAAGCCTTTGCAACCAATTTCAATCCCGAAATTAACATTCGCGAAGTGACAGCTCCTGCCCGGCATTGGGAAAACGGCGAATGGATTGAAACACCGGCCATGCAGATATCAACCCCGTTCGAGTTTGATCAGGTCGGCACGCGCCAAGCCTATCTGATGTATCACGAAGAATTGGAAAGCATCACCAAGTTCAATCCCGAGATTGAACGTGCGCGGTTCTGGATGACTTTTGGTGAAGAATATATCAAGCACCTGACCGTGTTGCAGAATGTCGGCATGACCGGGATCGAGCCGATCAATTATCAAGGCAAACAGATCATCCCCTTGCAGTTCCTTGCCGCCGTTCTGCCCAAGCCTGAAAGTCTGGGCGAAACCACCAAGGGCAACACCAATATCGGTTGCATCGCCACCGGTGAAGCAATGGACGGATCGGGTGAGAAGACCTTCTACATCAACAACATTTGCAGCCACGAAGCCGCCTATGAAGAGACCGGCAACCAAGCGGTCAGCTATACCACCGGTGTTCCGGCAATGATTGGTAGCGCGATGATGGTCACGGGTGCATGGGCAGGCCCTAATGGAGAAGGCGGCGTGTTCAACATGGAAGAAATGGACCCCGATCCCTTTATGGAAATGCTCAACCAGCACGGCCTGACATGGGACGTGAAAGAATTGAGCGGACCGGTTGGGTTTTGAGGTTGATCAATCGTGACAATCTGATCGAACCAAGACATTCTTAGGAGCTATGAATGCAAACCAAGGCTGGTGATCCGGGTGCTTTCGCCCAATTTGATCTGAACCGTGTGCAAAGCCCCGCTTACGTGGTGGATGCGGCCAAGCTGCGGGCCAATTGCCAAATTTTGGCCGAGGTGCGCGACGAAGCGGCCAGCGATGGCGGTTCGATCAAGATGTACGCGGCGCTCAAGGCGTTTTCGATGTGGTCGACCGCGCATATCATTGGCGAATATCTGGACGGCGTATGCGCGTCTGGATTGTGGGAAGCGCGGCTGGCTTCTGAATTTTATGATGGCGATATTGCGACCTATTCTGCAGCGTTTAAGCCCGAGGAATTGGACGAGATCTGCCGCCTGTCAGAGCAGGTGATTTTCAACTCACCAGCGCAAATGAAGCGCGCCGCCTTGATACTTGATCATGCTGCGACAACGGGGGGCGATGTGTCTGTCGGCCTCCGCATCAATCCGATGATCGCCACAGGAGAAGTGCCGAAATATGACCCCAGCGCTCCGGGGTCGCGGCTTGGCTTTCCCATCGACCAGCTAACAGAGGAAGCGATGGAGGGTGTTGAAGGCATCCACTTTCACAATTTGTGCGAGCAGACATTTGAACCGCTGCGACAGACCTGGGACCGGGTGTTTGACGCGATTGAACCTTGGTTCGGCCAGCTTAAATGGATAAATATGGGCGGCGGGCATCATATCACGCGGGCTGACTACGAACGCGAGGAATTGATTGAGTTCCTGAAAGATGCGGCAGCGGACACTGGTGCAGAGATCATTCTGGAACCCGGAGAGGCTGTCGCGCTGGATGCTGGCATTCTGGTTGGAACGCTGCTCGATACCGGTTTTAACGATGTACCCGTGGGAGTGACCGATGTTTCTGCCACCTGCCACATGCCCGATGTGTTGGAGGCACCCTATCGTCCGGCAATGTTGGGCGAATTGGAAGACGAAGACATTATTCCGATCAGGCTGGGAGGGCCTTCGTGCTTGGCCGGAGACGTGATCGGCGATTATCGCTTGCCGGTTCCAGCTGAGGCGGGCGCTCGCTTCGCTTTTCTGGATCAAGCGCATTATTCCATGGTCAAAACCAACACATTTAATGGGGTTCAATTGCCCAGCATTTATCTGTGGGACAGCTCGAGCGATCAGTTGGAGCTGGTCAAGAGCTTTGAGTATGAAGATTTCAAGGGCCGTCTTAGCTAGGTGATAATTTGTTTGGCTCCATGCGTATTTAGCTTGAAACTGGAATTTTCACGCGTATAGCGCCCCAACCGCTGCCGAGCCCTTAAAGCAAGGGTTGGGGATCCCAACCGGATGGCAGCTTTGTCGAAACAATCTGGTCCGCAAGGACCATTTAAGGGGGTCCCTTGAGTTGCAGCAATTTTCTGATGCCAAGGCAGTAGTTCAGGCCGTAGCGCCTGACGAACCCGTCATTCTTAACCGACCGCATGCTGCACAGCGTGCCGCCCGCTTCTTTACTCAGAAGTTTCCGGGCAAGGTTCTGTATGCGGTGAAGGCCAACCCCTCACCAGAATTGATCCGCATTTTGTGGGATGCGGGCGTGACGCATTATGATGTGGCCTCGATTGCTGAGGTGCGTCTGGTGCGCGATGCTCTGCCCGCTGCAACGCTGTGCTTTATGCATCCGATCAAGACCCCTCGCGCCATTGCCGAAGCGTATCATCAGCATGGCTGCAAGACTTTCAGTCTTGATACGATCGAAGAGCTGGAAAAGATCGTTGAGGCATGCCGTGATCTAAACACGGGTGAGGCCGCGCAAGATCTGCGGCTGGCCGTGCGGCTGCGGGTTTCGAGCGAATTTTCCGAGCTGTCATTGGCGGCAAAATTTGGCTGCGATCTAACCGAAGCACCCGAATTGCTGCAAGCGACGCGCCAGCATTGCGACTGGTTGGGCGTGTGCTTTCATGTTGGCAGCCAGGCGATGAGCCCATTTGCCTATGTGCAAGCAATCGACCGCACCCGTGCCGCCATTGCAGAGGCATCGGTGGTGATCGATATGATCGATGTGGGCGGCGGTTTTCCATCGGTTTATCCGGGGTTGGAACCGCCTCCGCTGGAAGATTATTTCCAGATCATCAATCAGCATTTTTACGCATTACCAATCGCCTACAATGCAGAATTGTGGTGCGAGCCGGGCAGGGCGCTGGTGGCGGAATACTCGTCGCTGATCGTCAAGGTCGACAAGCGCCGAGGCGAAGAATTGTACATCAATGATGGAGCCTATGGTGCGCTGTATGATGCCGCCCATATTGGCTGGCGTTTTCCGGTGAAGGCTTTGGAAGATGATCTGCGTGATCCAGAGATGGATTTCGCCTTTTATGGTCCCACTTGCGATGATGCCGATTACATGGCGGGGCCATTCCCATTGCCCGCCGACATTCAGGCCGGTGACTATATCGAAGTGGGTATGCTGGGTGCCTATGGTGCAGCGATGAAAACCGGCTTCAATGGATTTGGCAATGCCGACCAATTTGTTGTGACAGATGAGCCGATGGCGAGCCTGTTTGATGGCAGTCGCAAGCGGCCCGAAGCCGACAATGTGGTCAACCTGAGGTAGGCCTGATTATTTCGCCATGCAGTCTGTGATTGACAGGGTGCGAATGAATGGGGCGCGAATGAACGGGGCGATGGCGAGGGACGGTGACCAGTGTCGATGACTAGCGGCTAAGGCAGTAAATTTTCATCCCTAAAGAGGTTTAGACTCAACAAATCTGGCGCAACAAAAAAAGGGGCAGGCCGCAAAGCCCACCCCTTCGTTCTTTAAAGATCAGTTCCAGCCTACATGCCGTCCACGCTCTTGCTGACCAGGATGTTCACAGCAACGCGGCGGTTTTGCGCCTTGCCTTCTGTGGTGGTGTTGTCAGCGGCTGGATCGGAGTCAGCCATGCCGGTTGGCGTCAGCATACGGTATGGCTTCCAGCTGCATTGTTGCTGAAGATAGTTGACCACACGGCCGGCGCGTTTCTCGCTCAGGGCCTGGTTGACTTCATAGCTGCCGGTTGAATCGGTATATCCAACCACCAGCAACAAAGCATTATCCATTGCCCCTGCTTGTCCGGCAGTTGCGCACAGATCGTTGCGAGCTTGAGCGGACAGGTTCCACTTGCCAGAATCGAAATAGACATTGGTGGCGCCCTTAACATTATACTGGTCAATGTCTCCGAACCGGCCGCGCAGTGCTTCGGTTGCGGCAGCATTAGCGGACACGCCAAGCTTGTTTTCGCCAATCGCAGCGCCATGTCGTGCAAATTGCTGCTGGGTGCCGCCGCGGATCATATTCGCGGTTTCCAGATCATTGTCCGAGAAGGTTACGCGGGTTGCGACCAATCCGTTATTCCACAGAACCGTCTTCACCTTAACCGGCAGACCGTTGAGCAGAGAATCTTGGCCCAGCTGTTGCTTGTTCATGCCAAACAGACCCTTGCGCGCTCTGATCTGGGTGCCATCGCTGATCGATAACGTGGTGTTGCCGCTGGCATTGGTCACCAAAAGCTTGTTGTCATTGCGAGCAGAGATAATGCCTTCAACATCGGGGCCTTCGGCAAGGCCGGACAGATCAGCGGGAACAGACCCGACAACTGTGGTCAGAACATCGGCTTCTGCAGTGGCGACTGCATCAGATGCGGCATCCAATTCTTGCGCCGACAGTCCCGCAGGGGCGGTGGCTGCTAACAGCGTCATGGCGAGAACAGATGCTGGCTTCTTGGTAATGGCAATCATTGTTGTACTCCTTCAACTTATGCGGCCTTTAGGCCCGCTGGCACGGCAGATGCTGCTGTTCCTGACGGGGCGACCTTGGCCGTTTCTATAATTGTGGCAACGTTTTGCGTTAGTTTGGTCGAGTGAAGTCGGTAATGTGTCTAATTGGTGAACTGTTCCAGTCCATTTGTGGGTTGTAAGGACAATCAGAGACCGCTTTGCGACGAACGGGAGTAATCCCCTCGACGGCTGCCTCCTCTTGCAGAAATTAAAGGTCAATCAAACCCCACAAATCGCGCTGCCTCGTCCATATCTTTGCGGTTGGTATAGACCTTGTTGGCGGGAAAGTCTGGGTCGGGCCACCCCATGGCCACGGCCTTCATGATTACTTGATTATCGGGAATGCCGGCATGCTCTCTTACAACGGGGCTTTGCATGATGCCTTGTGAATTGATCACGCAGCCAAGGCCGCGGCTCCATGCAGCATTGACCATTGTTGTTGTGGCAGCGCCGCAATCAAATGCAGTGTCATCGCTGCTGGCCAGTTCCCGATCATAAGTCACAATTACGCAAACGGGCGCGTCAAATTGGCGAAACCCGCGCAAGACCCAATCTTGGCGCGCTTCCTTGTCATCACGCTCGATCCCCATTTCGACGAACAATTGCTTTGCGACTTCGATCTGGCGTTCGCGGTGGACACCGGCAAACGGTTCTCCGCGTCTGAATTCACGGCTGTCAGGTTCACCTGCGAGAATACGTTCGGTGTTGCCCTTGCGGATCTTGTCGAGTGGTTCACCCGTGATGACATGGAAGTGCCACGGCTGGGTATTCATCGAAGTGGGCGAACGCATGGCGAGGGACAAAACTTCTTGAATAAGGTCTCGGGGGACAGGTTTGTCCAAATAACCACGGATCGATTTTCGACCACGCACCACTTCTTCAAAGGTCTGTTCAGCTGTTCCGCTCATGCAAAAATGCTCCCATAATTACGGAACATTAGCGCGGCGCATAACGGGCGCTCGTGAACCAGACACATATTAGTAAACAGAGGTTTGCTGCCAACCTTGAGTGCCATGCGATCGTTCTTCCCTTGGCAAGTTCGATGCGCGATTAAGCGGCTTTGCGTAACTCAAGGTCGAGCCGGTCCCAGATTTCGACCAATGCTTCGGTCAATTCATCCATCATCTGTTCAGTGTGATG
>Ga0209121_10002672_pt1 | contig 17884 bp, 21 predicted proteins | sample Cruoilmetagenom3_FD_187292 | JGI IMG/M metagenome (GOLD analysis project Ga0209121, IMG submission 187292) | Oil polluted marine microbial communities from Coal Oil Point, Santa Barbara, California, USA - Sample 3 (SPAdes) (version 2) | ecosystem: Environmental > Aquatic > Marine > Oil seeps ... | reverse complement strand
GCCCTATCTTGTATATTTTCGGTGGCAGAATTTGTTGCCCCCTGAGCACTGAGCCTCTATAATTATAGCGAGTGAAATTGCTGCCAGATGTTGAGACTGAATGCAAGGCTAAAAGTTCTGTCTATTGTCCGCTCAGCCCAGTGGAGGGATCGCATAGGGGTCTAGTGCGGGCGCCTGCTAAGCGCTTACCCTGAGAAATCGGGGTCGTGGGTTCGAATCCCACTCCCTCCGCCATTACCAGCGTAAATTACGCCTGAAGTTTAAGAATGATCCCAAGAAAAGTTGAGAGGCACGAGTGATAGCACTTGAGGACTGCCACATTTTGGAGGTCTCAATGCCTGAACTAAACGATGTGGTGAGGCTCGAGGACCGCTACAGCAGGGCGTATAATTACCCAAAGGTTTTAAATGCTTTCTCTGCTTGGAATCACCTCCTCGAGGAGCAATTCTTACCCTTCGGACAATGGAAGGTACATTGCAAGCCCATCCTCACCATTATATAACCTAGGCAAAATGAACCTAATCTTAAAAGAAAGCCCTTGATACATTTTTACTGCGGGAGCATTGCTAGCTCGCACTTCCAAGTATACTTCCGAAAGATCTCGTGATTTTGCATGATTTATAAGCCATTTCATCATTTCCTTTCCTATACCTTGCCTTCTCATTTCTTTCTTTATTGCAATATCCATCACGTGCATCTTTCCCCAAGCGAATCTAGCAAAGGCATAGCCTACTATCTCTTCATTTTGCTTAGCAGTTAGAACATAATAATCTCGATGGTTGCCGATAATTTTTTCTATTTCTCTCCTTGTCCATTCCTTTATCGCTCCACTGTGGTGTAGAACAAGAGTGTAAATAGGAGAGGCATCAGAAATATTAGCTTCCTTTATCACTCTCTAAACGCCTACCAACTTCTTGCCTTCATTCAACAGCCTTCTTACTTTCTCTAGGCTTTCAGCTTCAGCATAAAGGCGAACCAACGGTTCCGTGCCCGAAAATCGAATGAGCAGCCAAGACCCATCGGCAAGGAAGAAGCGAAAACCATCGGTGATATCTACCTTGGTTACCTTAACATCGGCTATGGCATTTGGGGAGGTAGAGGCAAGTCGGCGCGTGATTGCCTGACGCTTACTTGTGGGGATATGAAAATCGGTGCGGTCATAGTAGTGAGGCCCAACTTTGCTATAAAGGTAATCCAGGAGTTGGGACGGTGTTTTATGGTTTTTTACCATAAAATCAAGGAAGTAAAGTCCAGCAAGGATGCTATCTCTCTCAGGAATATGGCCACGAAAGCCATAACCACCGCTTTCCTCGCCACCAATAATGGCATTCTCTTGCACCATCAAAGGGGCAACATATTTGAAACCAACTGGCGTTTCATAAACAGGAACATTAAAGATTTCCCCCAGCTTAGAAATCATCTCGGTAGATGTAAGCGTTTTAATTATGGCACCCCGCTCGCTGCGAACTTCTAAGAGATAGAGACATAGCAAGGCGAAGACTTGATGTTGATTTAAAAAACTTCCCTTTTCATCTATGATACCAATACGGTCAGCATCTCCATCAGTAGCTAAACCGATATCAGCTTTTTGCTCCACAACCAATCGGGAAAGCTTGGTCAAGTTCTTGGCAATTGGCTCTGGCTGAATTTCGGGGAATATGGGATTTCTTTCAGCATTAGTCTCAGTGACCTCAATATTCCCGTCCTGAAGAAGCGTCTTAAAGTAGCCACTTCCAGCACCATACATGGGGTCAACTATTATCTTTAATTTCTGGCGACGCAATTCTTCTATGTTAATAAGCTGGTTAAGTTGTTTGAAGTAGGCAGGGCGGGGATCCAGATAATCTACTAACCCCTTCTTTAAAGCTCTATCCAAAACAAGCCTTTTTATTTGTTTTTTACGAATAATGTCAGCGATATTTTTTTCTATTTGGGAGGTAATCTCGCTTGAGGCGCTAGTACCTTCCTGAGACTTGTATTTAAACCCGTTCCATGAGCCTGGATTATGGCTGGCGGTAATAATAATAGCTCCGGCAGATTTTGTAGCTAGAACAGCATAGCTTACCACCGGAGTGGGCGCAGGCTTTAGACATAAGTGAACTTTGATATTGTTGCCGGCAATTACCTCAGCAGCAGCACTAGCAAAATCCTCCGAGGCGAAACGAGTGTCATAGCCAATAACCAGTCCCTTTTGGTTTAGCTTGCTCTCCTTTAGATAATCTGCCACCCCTTGGGTGCAAATACGCACGTTTTCAAAGGTGAAATCCTCAGCAATTATCCCTCTCCAACCATCGGTGCCAAATTTAATCGAGTTAGTCATCTTTCCTCGACCTTAGCTGCTATCCCTCATGATAAGTTTATATACATTACACCACTATTATTCAAAGCTTCAATATTTTGTATAATCTAAACATCAGCATGAAAACACTACTGCAAAGGGTCAGCAACGCTTCTGTAAGCGTAAATAGCAAAGTGGTAGGTAAGATCGGCCCAGGATTAGTGGTTTTTGTTGGCATTGCCAAGGGTGATTCAGAAAAAGATGCCCGCTATTTGGCAAATAAAATAGTTAACTTGCGTGTTTTTGCTAATGAAGCAAGCGAGTTTGCCCTTTCAGCGTTGGAAACAAAAGGAGAAATTTTAATAGTAAGCCAGTTCACCCTTTTAGCCGATTCACGCAAGGGGAGACGCCCTAGTTTCACTGAAGCAGCCCCTCCGGAAAAAGCCAGAGAATTATACGAGTTCTTCGTGAACCAAGTTCGCTCCACGGGGCTTACGGTAGAAACGGGGATCTTCCAGGAGCATATGCTAGTGGAAATCCATAACGATGGACCAGTCACTTTATTGTTAGAGAGTAAAATCAACTCTGTGCAAGGAGGCAAAAATGAAGCTTGAGGAGTTTCCTAGGGAGACTTTAATAGAATTAGTCAGGATGTATGCTCGAAATTGGCAGACTTTGGACGGACTGTGGTTCCGAAATGTTGAAGCCCAATATGGTCTCGAAGCCACGGTCAAGCTGGATTTAAAGAACTGGGAAAGGCAATCTGTGGTGGAAGCAGAAAGGATTAAGAAAGTCCTTAAGCTCGATGAAGGTGGGCTTTCTTCTGTTCTCACAGTTTTAAGTTTTATGAGCTGGCAGCTTGTGTCCCCTATTTTTGAATATGAGGAGGAAAGCCCTCAGAAAATCGTCTTTTATTACTCTCGTTGCCCTGTTCAAGCAGGAAGGAAAAAGCAAGGTAAACCGGAATTCCCTTGTAAGGCTATGAAGTTAACACTCCTATCCAATATTGCCAAAGTAGTTGAACCAAGGGCAGCAGTGAAATGTCTTATATGCCCTCCCGACCCTCACCCTGATAACTTCTGGTGTAAATGGGAACTTATTATAAAGGAATAAAAACGTATTTGGCATCTACTACAGCTCAAGCTGCTTTTCTTGACTCGCTTAAGGATTACAAGCTACCATATCGAAATTGAATACAAAAAGTGTGCCTAAGCTCCCCCTTTTCCCGTTAACTGCCGAGGTAAGTGATCAGGGCCATCTTTGCATCGGTGGCTGTGATGTCGTTGACCTTGCTAAGGAATTTGGCACGCCACTTTATCTTTTTGATGAATTCACCCTCCGCCATAAGTGCCATGAATTTAAAACTGAGTTTTCTAAATACTATCCTGATGCCCTGGTCATCTACGCCTCCAAGGCCTTCTTAAACCGTGCTTTAGCCCTCATCTTTAAGGAGGAAGGCTTGGGGCTTGATGTGGTCTCTGGAGGGGAGCTTAGCATTGCTCATTCGGTAAATTTCCCCGTGGAGAAGGTTTACTTCCATGGCAATAATAAGACTCCGGAGGAGCTAAAGCTAGCTTTAGGTTGGGGTGTTGGCCAAGTAGTAGTAGATAACTTTTATGAGCTTGAGTTGCTTAATAGGCTGGCTAAGGAGAAAGGGCTTATTCAAGAGATCTTGCTTCGTATCACCCCGGGAATTGACCCTCATACTCATCAATACACCACTACAGGAATACTAGATAGCAAGTTTGGTTTTCCCCTAGCTACAGGACAAGCTGAAGAGGCGGTAAAGCAAGCTATGTCAGCCTCTAACCTCAACCTTTTAGGCTTTCACTTCCATCTCGGCTCCCCTGTACCTGAAATTCAGCCTTATGAGCTTGCTATAGAGCTCGTCCTTCACTTCGCTAAGGAGATGAGAGAGAAACTTGGCTTCAAACTTAGTGAGTTTAGCATTGGTGGCGGCTTTGCTGTTCAATATACCCTAGACTCCGAAGTACCCACTGTGGCTGATTACGCTCAAGCCATAAGTAACAAAGTGAATAGCCTTACTTCATCCCTAGAACTAAGCCGCCCTCAACTTATCATTGAGCCAGGAAGGGGAATTGTAGGACAAGCTGGGGTAGCATTGTACAAGGTTGGAGCAATAAAGGAGATACCTGGCGTAAGGAAGTACGTTTGCGTTGATGGTGGAATATCAGACAATATCCGCCCAGCTCTTTATGGAGCCAAATATGAAGCTTTGATAGCTAATAAAGCTCTAGAGGCAGAAGAGGACTTAGTTACTATTGCCGGTAAACTCTGTCAATCAGGCGATGTTTTAATAAGAGACGCCGATTTAACGTCGGCTTCTCCTGGCGACGTCGTAGCTATACCGGTTTGCGGCGCCTATTCCATCCCAATGTCAAGCAATTATAATGCCTTACCTAGGCCAGCCATTGTTATGGTAGATAAGGGCGAAGCACGCTTTATTCGTCGCCGGGAAACTTATCAGGATTTGATGAGACTGGATTTGCCATAGACAAATCTAATGGTAAAATAATTAACATCTTTAGGGCTAAAACCCAGAAGATGAATTCTAAGGATGCAATTTTGCTGTAGGCAAATTAGATGTGGCAAGTTATAGGACAAGATAAAGTTTTAGCTTTGCTGGAGCATAGCCTTAAACAAAGCAATATAGCCCATGCCTATCTTCTAGTAGGGCCGCCTCATGTGGGCAAAAAAACCTTAGCCCTTAATTTGGCCCAAGCTCTAAATTGTAATGGATCTGAGCCGCCTTGTGGTCAATGTCATTCCTGTCGCCGAATCATTGAAGGCAAGCACGCTGACGTTACCTCTCTAGGCCTGGATTCTAAAGTGGAGATTGGCATCGATGAAATTCGGGAACTTCAACACTTGGCCAACTTGCCACCGTATGAAGGTAAGTGCAAAGTGTTTATCATTGATGATGCTGAATATTTGTCTACTGAAGCAGCTAACTCCTTACTCAAGATATTAGAAGAGCCGCCACCTAGAGTAGTTTGGCTTTTGTTGGCTGTTGAGGAATCCCGTCTCTTGCCCACAATTATTTCCCGATGTCAGCGGCTGGAATTGAAACCTATGCCATTTGAGCAAATTCAGCAAATACTTATTGGCTCCTACAATGTTGACTTAAATAAGGCAAAACTTTTAGCTCGATTGTGTCGTGGTTGTCTTGGCTGGGCATTATCCGCTTTGGGAGACGAGGAAATATTAAAACAGCGATCTGAAAAATTAACTAGGCTATCTTCTCTAACAACTGCCAGCTTAGAGCAGAAGTTTGCTTATGCCCGAGAGTTAGCTACTCAATTTAGCCAGAATCGGAGACCTGTAACAGAGGTAATGGAGATTTGGCTCAGTTGGTGGCGTGATTTGATGCTTATAAAAGGTGGTTGCAAGGAAGCCATCACCAATATAGACTATGAAATGGTTCTGGAAAACCAAGCAAAGAGCTTGACCTTAAACGAAATTAAAAAGTTCCTTGCCAACCTACGCCAGGGGCAGGAGGGAATTTCTAAAAATGTTAATCCCCGCTTAGCATTTGAATGGCTAATGCTAAAGTTGCCAAGAAAAGAGATTATCCATGCCTAAGATAATTGGTGTTCGTTCTCAGCCCGGTGGCAAGCTATGCTACTGTGATGCTGGCGACATACCATTGCAAGTTAATGACTATGTAGTATTAGATACTAGCCATGGTTTGGATATAGCTAAAGTTATTACTTTTGAGGCTCAAGTTCATCCAAGCGACTTGAGCCAGCAATCAATGAGAGTAGTACGCCGAGCTCGGCTAGAGGATTTAGAAAAGGCTCAACAGACCAAAGAAAAAGAAGCCTTAGCTAAGTGCAAAGAAGAGGCAGCCAAACTGAACTTAAAAATGAAGCCTCTTGTAGCTCATTATGACCTCAAGGGTAGTCACCTAACTATATTCTTTAGCGCTCGGGAGAGAATCGACTTCCGAGCATTAGTTCGGAAACTGAGCCACAGCCTTGAAACACGAGTTGAGTTAAGACAAGTTGGACCGAGGGATGAGGCTAAACTGGTGGGTGGTATAGGCAAGTGTGGTTATCCTTTATGTTGCCAGAGCTTTATTACTGAGTTTCCCTCAGTGTCTATTAGGATGGCTAAGGAGCAAGATTTAGCCTTAAACCCCATGAAGATATCAGGCATCTGTGGGCGACTTCTTTGCTGCCTGGCATATGAAAGTAAAGAATATGCAGCCATAAGGAGGAAAATGCCTCAACTGGCTCAAGAAGTATCAACACCCTTCGGCAAAGCCACAGTAATTAGTGTCAACCTTTTGAAGGAAACGGTGACGGTAAAGTTCGATAGTGAGATAACAAAAGAGCTACCTCTGAATCAGTTAATTTAGGAAGGCAGATATTTTTGCCATTCACTATGATTATTGAGAAGGTGATAAGGAATATAGAAGCCGTCATTGTGAGGAGGACGCGGCTGACGTAACAGTTTCATCCCAGCTTCACCTGGCGTACGCCCGCCTTTGCGACGATTGCAAGGGATGCAGGCGCTAACTACGTTCTCCCAACTGTGCTCTCCATCTCGTCGCTTTGGAATGACGTGGTCTAAGGTAAGCTCCTTTGTTTGTCGACCACAATATTGGCAGGTATAATGATCCCGATTAAATACCTCAACTTTAGTCAATTTTCTCTGATGGCGAGGACGCTTAACCATATAAACGAGGTGGATTACCGAAGGTATCTGGAAAACCTGCTTAGCAGAATGAATTTCCCCTCTGCTATTCTCCATCACTTCAGCTTTGCCGCGAAAAACTAATACTATAGCCCGGCGAATGCGACACAAATTGAGAGGCTCATAGCTTTGGTTAAGAACTAAAACTGGAGAATTTACCATAGTTACATCCCTAATTAAATTGGCTTATTTTATCAGTCTTCCCCCCTGTTTGCAATAATTTAGCGCCCGCCCCTACTTTTCACCTGGACGGCTTAGCCCGCTGGATAGGTTTTATATTACCCCGATAATCAGGGGCGATGATATTGAATACTAGACTCAGCTTCGGGTCTACCATTCGTGAACTAATCCGAGGTTCAATTTCATCTAAGGAGAGGCATGTAGTGACCACCATTGGTAGCCTGGCGTTATAACGGTAATTAATTAATTGATATAGCTTTTCTTGAGCCCATAAAGTAGCTGATTGCTCGCCAAAATCATCTAGTATCAGCACAGGGCTCGTTTTAATTTCCTCAAAAAGCTCATCGTAAGATATTTTGCTATCGGGGCTGAAGGTAGAGCGTAAATGGTCAAGAAGGTCAGAAACAACCACGAAAAAGACTGGTTTGCCTTGCGCCAGCCGATAGTTAGCAATAGCTGCTGCCAAATGAGTTTTGCCACACCCATTAACACCCTGGAATGTTAACCAGCCCTCTGGGGAACGGGCAAATTCCACCGCCAACTGAAAGGCTTGCCGTAAATTTTGACGCTGTTCCAGGGAGAGATCTAGCCGTTTATGGTCAAAATTATCAAATGTCATATTTCGCAATAGCTCTAGATGCAAGCTATCCAAGTGCTTTAGAGATGATTTCTGTTCTATTACGCATACCTGGCAAAATTCATTATCGGTTAGCTTACCACCTAACCTTTCATCAAATTTCTCAATCGGCACATCTGTAGTAACCACAGTTGCCAACCCGTTATTGAAACGATGATTGAGAAGTTGTTCCAATTTTTCTTGTGCCCAAGCGGTAGTGCCTCCTGTAGTGAGATCATCAAGCACCAATAGGGATGTATTTTTTATTTCCTCAAATATCTCATCGTAGGTGATATTGCTTGCGGGATTGAAAGTCCTGCGGAGATGGTCTAATAGATCGGAGACACTGATATAAAAAGCTGGCCGCCCCAAGCTTAAACAGCGATTGGCAATAGCACAAGCTAAGTGAGTTTTGCCGCAGCCACTAGGGCCTAAAAGCACTAGCCAGCCTTTAGGATTATCAGCGAAGGCTTTGGCTACTTGGTAAACAGGAGCAAAATCGCCTTTCCCTTCAGGTGATAAATTATCAAAGGTAAACCGTGATAGGGGACCAAGATTACTATACTTCTCAAGATAACCTAACTTCTTCTTCTGCAGCTCCCCTTTCCTACATTGACAAGGCACTATCCGGCTGAAATCAGCTTGCCCTGAATCGAGAAGAGGATGAACAAAACCAGCCCCTTTACAAATAGGGCAAATTTCACCCTCACCCCGACCCCCTCCCATCGAGGGAGAGGGAGTATTATCTTTTGACCAGGTGTCCGTATTTGCCCCGGATATATTTGTTTGGGCCACCCTTTTTAATACTTGGTCTATTCTCTCCACCTTCTTTACCTTCGATAGTCCAGCGTTCAAGGATACGGGAGATATATCTCCAACTGCGCTTATTCAGAGCTACAGCTTCTTTAAAGGCGTCTCGAATCCACTGACTGGGATAAAGCTTCTCAGCCTCTTTAAGTTCCTCAGCAATCATCGGGGTTATCACGCCTATATTTTGCTCATAGAGAGCAAAAATATTTTCTTCAGGCATCGCCTTGCTCTTGATACCCTCGATGAGCTCCTTATCAGGTTTCGTATTGATGAAATAAGCTTCCTCAGGATTCCCATCTATATCTAAAGTTGCCCGTAAGATGGTGCCACGTTTTAGAGCTAAGCTTAAAGCGTGACGAAGTACCTCTTCCTCCATCCCCATTAGAGTGCTATAGGGCAATAATTCTCTATAGCAGACAAAGCGAGGATATGTCTGCTTGCGGTGGAGCAAGTAAAAGATATATAGTGTCACTTTAAGTTCAGCTATATCCTGGATTTGAGGCACTATCTGAGTAAACAAGGTATCAGGTAAAGGAGTGGATTCCGTTTCTGCTGAAGAAGGAAGCTTATTTGTCATGTTTTTACCTCTTGCTCCAAATTATCAAATTTAACAGTTCTACTCAGGAACCTCAGTTTAACTTGCCCTAAAGGACCATTGCGGTGTTTAGCTATGACAATATCGGCAATACCACGGGGATAGGGTTCCTTCTCAATGTCATGTACCTTGCTCCACTCCTCCGCAGTATAGTACATGTCGTCTCGGTAAATAAAAAGAACAACATCAGCATCCTGCTCAATGCTGCCACTTTCGCGCAGGTCAGCAAGCTGAGGTACGTGAGAGGCACGCCATTCCACAGCTCGAGTAAGCTGAGACATTGCTAACACAGGCACATTCAGCTCCCTGGCTAAGGTTTTCAAGGAACGAGTTATTTTACTGATCTCTTGGACCCGAGTTTCATTCCTGCCATCACCTTGTAGCAGTTGCAAATAATCAACAATTATTAGGTCAAGGGGATGCTCAAAATGAAGACGTCGTGCTTTGCTTCTAATATCTACAATGCGGAGCTGAGGAGAATCATCGATATAAATCGGTGCCTCAGACAGAATGCCACTGGCTTCCATGATTCTCACTTCATCTTGCTCACTAAAGCGCCTGAGACGAACTTTCCTAGAATCTACCCCCGACTCGCTAGCTAGAAACCTCTGAACTGTTGCCTCACGGGACATCTCTAAACTGAACATAGCAACACAAGCTTTCTGGTCAATAGCAGCATTTCTGGCAATGTTTAGGGCTAAGCTCGTCTTGCCCAAGCTAGGTCTGGCAGCTAAAACAATTAAGTCAGCCCTTTGTAATCCCCCTAAGAAATCATCTAAGGCAGTAAAACCAGTTAGAGTATGAGGTAATTCCCCTTCTCGGAATACAGTGGGCTGCCCGGCTTCCTCGAAGTATTGTCCCAGAGCATCATGAATTGAAATGAAATCTCGAGGGCCTTGCCTCGTTCTCACTTGAAAGAGGATATCCTCAGCTTTATTAAGGCTAGCCTCGATATCTGAATCAGCCTCGTAGCCAATGGCAGCAATCTGCCCTGCAGCAGCGATCAACCTCCGCATTACCGCCATCTTGGACACTATCTGAGCGTAGTATTCAACATGGAGAGAGGTAGGCACTATAGAGATTAAATGGCTTAGATAGGCAGCACCACCAATCTGCTCTAACCTGTTCTGACGCATTAATTCATGAGCCACTGTAATTTGGTTTATAACTTCGTTGCGTTGGTAAAGGGAAAAGCAAGCCTGATAAATCACTTGATTCGTTTCATCAAAAAAGTCCTCAGCCTTGAGAGAAGTGGCAACTTTCAATATAGCATCAGGGTCGATAAGCAAGGAGCCAATTACTGCTTCTTCTGCTTCAATATCATGAGGTGGTAATTTTTCCATATTTAAGTCTTCTCTTGCTCGATGACTACTGTTATTCGTGATTCTAAGTCTTTAGCTAATTTAATGGTTACTTCGTAGCTTCCTGCTTGGTGCAAAGGTTTGTCCATGTCTATTCTTCTCTTATCAATAGAATAACCTACTGCCCGACTTAACTCTTGAGCTATATTTGCAGCGGTAATAGAACCAAATAGGCGCTCCCCAGCACCTATGCGAGCCTGAAGATGGATTTCACTTCCTTCTATTTGCTTGGCTAGCTCAACTAACTTGGTTTGCTCCACAGTCTCTTGAGCTTTTTCCTTTTGAATACCTAATTCCGTTTCCTTCATAGCTGCTGGTGTAGCCGCTAAGGCTAGACCTTGAGGTAAAAGGAAATTCCTAGCATAGCCGTCAGCTACTATTTTTACCTCCCCTACCTTTCCTTTCCCCAATACATCCTTTAAGAAAATAACTTTCATCATCTCGCCATTGTAGAGGCGAAGCTTTAGCTTCGCCCTGTGGGTCTAAAGACCCACAGCTACATTATCAGGGCAAGCTTAGAAATCCCTCCTCAAGTCTAATAACAACAAAAATACCTATCACGTGTTTATAATATTAATATTGTAACATTTTACTCTTTTGAAAGATCTTAAGCTGCCCCTTCCCAGCGCTCACATCTTCCTCCCCACCTGGCCAGAACTTTATCATCAACAAAAAGCTGAGCAATCTCACATTGATTAGGGCAAGCTTTGCATATAAAAGAGGATACCTTGAAATTTGTTTGGCTAACCTCAAAACCTTTAAACTTTGTTTTATAACCGTTATTTCCAATTTCTTCTCGTACCAGAAGAGCAGCTCCAATGGCACCCATAAGTTCATGATGAGGAGGAACAATGACCTGGGTATCCAAAGTTTCATTAAGCGCCTTAACTATCCCTCGATTGAAGGCAACGCCGCCTTGAAATACCACTTGAGGCAGGATTTCCTTGCCTAAAGCAACGTTATTGAGGTAGTTGCGCACCAAAGCCTGGCATAGACCATAGACAATGTCCTCGGTTCTATGCCCCATTTGCTGCTTATGAATCATATCTGATTCAGCAAATACAGTGCATCTTCCGGCAATGCGCACTGGCATTTCGCTTTTTAATGCTTGCTCCCCAAAGTCCTCAATATTTATATCAAGGCGCGAAGCTTGATGGTCAAGAAAACTGCCAGTGCCAGCAGCACACACTGTGTTCATACCAAAATCAACAACTACATCATCACGAATTACGATGATCTTGCTGTCCTGACCTCCAATTTCGATAACAGTTTGTGCCTCAGGTATATAGTGCATAGCAGCAATGGCATGGCTGGTAATTTCATTTTTTATTAAATCAGCACCAAGAACAACACCGGCTAAATAACGAGCGCTTCCCGTGGTAGCTACCCCGCAGATTTCAGTTTCGGGCGGCGTATGCTCTCTTATTTCTTCTAGCCCTTCCTGAATCATAACAATTGGTTTGCCTTGAGTTCGTAAGTAGGTAGAGGCTACAAGCTCATCGCTTTCATCAAGCAAAGCTAATTTAGTGGTAACCGAACCAACATCAACGCCAAGATAGGCTTTCATATTCTCCTCCGTTTCCTTCTGAACTTCAGTAGATCTACGAAAGCCTCAAGCCTGGTTATCATTCCTGGCTTAGCCATTTGTTCATCGCAGAGAACGGTAAGCACCGGTATATTTTCCCTGGTTGATGGCATAATATTCTGAGCCACTATTTCAGGCATGCAGGTGAAAGGCGCTAAGTGAATTATGCCATCGTATCCTTCTCGGGCATGAACTATCTTCTCGCCCACTGATTCCCAGCCATCACCACCAACGTCACGCTTGAGGTAAGGCATAGCTGCCTTATGAACTTCCTTCCACTCGTCTATGCCCAACGGGTTAAGAAAGAGGCTATATTTGACCCACCGCGAAAGACTCATAGTTCGCTTCACCTCCACCCCCAACTTGCCTAATTCTAGCTCTATATCCATATTAGCAAAGGGGTCGAGAACAACAAATATCTCACCAACAATGCTCACTTTAACCGGGTCAGCCTTGGGGTCTTTAAGTACTCGGTTTAACTTTTCGATGTATTCTTTAGTTACCCTTTTAACTTCCTTGCCCTCTGTTGCCCCAGCAATAGCCCTAATAGCTTCTCGGTAAATTTGATTTGCTTTCCCTTTCTCTAATTCCACAGCCCTCAATTTGCGAACCACCTTCTCTACCTTATCCAAAGCGAATAGTTTGCTAAGACCGAAATAGCCAGCAGGGATAATTTTATGCCAGGGAGCATTGTTAGTCATGTCCTTTACCAGTTTCAAGAAACTCCAAATTTTGTGATGGGATACGTCAAGGTGAACAAAGCGGATATTATAGCCCAAATCATGAAGGATCTGTTCTTGATTCTTGGAGTAATAGCCTAGTCGGCAAATGCCAGTGCCTCTCGCCTGAACCAAAACTTCAGCTCCAAGCTCAGAGGCCTCAATTAAATTCCCTAAAGTAAGCTTGAAAGGCAAGCAAGCCTCCACCGGGGAGTACTTGACTCCAAGATCTAATGTTCGTTGACTGGTTGGTGGTGGGATTATTAGCTCTTTATCGCTAGCGCCTAGCTTTTGAGCTATAGCTTTTACCGGAATGTAGACATTACCAAAATGGGGTATACCTACACGCATATCCTTTCCTTCCTCTTGACCATATCAATAAAAGCCTCTAACCTGGTAACCAATCCCCCTTCACTAGTATGCTCATCCAAACTAAGATGGAGGAAAGGGGTTTTAAGTTCTCTTGCTCGGTGCCGCACTATGTCTATCATCATTGAATCGGGACCGCAGCCAAAGACAGCCACGCTAATTATACCATCGAGCTTTGCTTGTAAATAGTATTCTCCAGCACCAATTACATCAACTTCAAAGCTCCAATGAGGCTTGCCTACCACTTTTGCCAAAGCAACATCAAGTGCCTCCTGATGCGCCATCTCCGGAGTAAAAACCCTAGCTCTCATCGCCTCCACGCGGGAAATAAGCCGATGGTTAATATAATCATCATAAATAACATAGGGATGCCCGATAATGGCAATCTTTAATGGTGGGGACATATCAAGGGCAAAGTCTGTTTCTTCCTTGCTTCGATATGTCCCATCAATAGCCTCAACAGGTGTAATCGCCCTATTGGACATTTGCTTTTGATAGGCTAAATTGGCTTTTCGTGCCTCCTCGAATGCTTTTTTAATCTTGCCTTTATCGGAGGTGAAGTGATGCCCTAAGCTGTATATAACCTTCTGCAAATTGTGCCGCCCTTTATTGAGATCTATTTCTGGGTCGAGAATAGGAGGGCATTCGGGCACTACAGCTTTAACCATATCAGGCAAACCAAGAAATTTGGAGCAATGATAAGCTTTTTCTCCTAAACTACGAATTGCCGGGATGAACATGTAGTCACATTTGTCTGCTAAGGAAATAACATGCCCGAAAAAGATCTTTACTGGTAAGCAAGTTTCGGCAACTGCCCGGGGATTTCCCGAAGTAAATATAGCTTTGTTAGTCGGAGGTGACACCACTGTTTCTGCCCCTAGTTTCTCAAAAAAAGTTTTCCACGCAGGGTAATATTGATAGTAATATAAAGCTCGCGGAATGCCTACTTTAATCATCTTTCTGTCTTCAAGCTCTTCCACCTGCAACACTTGAAGCCTTTATAAATACACATTATACTTGGTATTTAACTTAAATTTCTAGGTGTTATTTTAGTCTAGCTATGACGAAGGAAGAACTTAAACAAAAGCCTCTCAAAGGGCTAATAAATGTGGCTCAGTTACTGAAAGAACCTGTAGGAGCCTGTCGCAGCTATGATATAAGTGAAGTAATGGATGAGCAAGCTGGAGGCTGTGTTAAAGGAAAGATAACGCTAATTCGCAGCGGCCAGGGGATTTTGGTTCAAGGTGAGTTAACTGCTGAAGTAGAACTACTATGTAGTCGTTGCCTCAATGCTTTCTTCTGCCCCATGCGTTTCAACATTGAAGAGGAGTTTCTTTCCACAGTTGATATATCTAGCGGTTTACCACTTTCCCCGCCTGAAGAATCGGCTGGCTTCACCATCGATAATGATCACCTACTTGACCTGGGCGAGTTAATACGCCAATATATTTTGTTAAATCTACCCATGAAACCACTGTGTCGACCTGACTGCGCTGGAATAAAGGAGGTAAGTTAATATGGCTCTACCTAAGAAAAAATACGCTAAGGCACGCCAAGGGAAAAGGCGCAGCCATCTTAAACTAGCTCTGCCTGTCCTGGATACCTGCCCCCAGTGCCATAGCCCTAAGTTAGCGCATCATGTTTGCCCTACCTGCGGCAATTATAATGATAGGCAGGTAATCGAGATTAAAACTCCGAAGAGGAAAAGCTAGCTAAGAGCATGGCTGAGACATCCAAGGTAGCTTATGTTTTCCCGGGGCAGGGTTCCCAGAAAATAGGAATGGGATTGGATCTGTATCACAACCATTCCTCAGCTAGGGAAGTCTTTGATGAAGCTGATGCTGCTCTTGGCTTTCCTCTTTCTCGCTTGTGCTTTGAAGGTCCAGAAGAGGAATTAAGAAAAACCAAAAATGCTCAGCCAGCAATATTGGTAGTTAGCATTACTTGCCTCAGGGCAGCTCAAGAAGTTGGTAATAGAGATTTACCCCCTCCCACCTTTGTTGCTGGACATAGTTTAGGTGAATACACCGCTCTTGTAGCTGCTGATGCGCTCAGCATATCTGACGCTGTAATTCTAACTCGGGAAAGGGGTAGATTAATGTATGAGGCTGGGCAGAGAAATCCTGGAAGTATGTTAGCTGTAATTGGGCTTGATGAACAGGCTGTTGAAGATGTATGTCTTCATAGTAAAACTGAAATCTCTAATGTAAACTGCCCTGGGCAGATTGTAATCAGTGGCGCTATCGATGCTTTAGCTGAAGCTGGCGAGTTAGCTAAAATGAAAGGCGCTCGTCGCCTTATCCCCCTAAAGGTTAGCGGAGCTTTTCATTCAGCTTTAATGGGTCCGATCATAGCTGAATTTAGCGAAGTTGTTTCAAGTTTCATATTTCACCCACCAGCAATTCCTATAATAGCCAATGTAGCCGCTCAGCCACTGACTGATAGTAAATCCATAAAGGAAGAGCTTTTAAAACAGCTTCGTAGTTGCATTCAATGGCAGAAGTCCGTCGAATACATGATACATAGTGGGGTCACTGCCTTTTATGAGATAGGTCATGGAACTGTGCTCACTGGATTGATCAAACGAATCAATCCCGAAGCACAAACCTTCAATATATCGGGAACTGAAGATATCATGCAGGTAATAAATTAGGCGGCTAAAACTTACTATGGCTGGCGTCAGGCGAAAAGCGCGGATTGCTGCTTTGCAGGCACTTTATGAGCTTGATTGTACTCAACATAAAGTAGAAGCAGCTTTAGCTCATCTAGCAAGTGAAGAAGCGTTATCACAGGAAGCAATTGGCTTCAGTGAGGAGCTTGTGCAAGGAGTACTTCAAAATAAATCTAAGCTTGACAACCTCATCAAGCATTTCGCTCCAGCCTTCCCTATAGAACAAATGTCCAGTATCGATAGAAATATCTTGCGTATTGCCATTTTTGAAATCTTGTTTAGTGATACTCCAGCTAAAGTAGCTATAAATGAGGCTGTGGAGTTAGCCAAAAGTTTTGGTAGCGATTCTTCACCACGATTAATCAATGGGGTATTAGGCTCAGTAGCAACCGAATATGAGACAAAAAAGCAAATCAAGAGAGCTTGATTAAGGGGGTAGTTCATGCAACGATTTCGGGGGAAAATACATACTGGGTTGTTGTTTTTAGTTTTCCCCTGAGCAAAGCTAATTGTGGTTTATATATCCTGATCCTTCCTTGCTCGCAAGTGACAGGCATATTAAGAACCTTTGATATGACCCCTTCCTCTACTTCTCCTTTGCATATTATTACCGCCTCGGCTTCGGGTAATCCCAGCTCTATAAGCAAGGGTAACAATAATGCTTCTCGCTCCTCAATATTTACCATGCTTGCAAGATACTCAAGCTCTTTCTTCTTAAAGGAGTGAGTGCTGCCATCGCTACATACTACATGAGGATACTCCTCATCTAGTAAATCAGATAGCGATTTTCGATTCCTTGGTAGTCCAGCATTCACTAGTCTGAGCTCGCCTCTCAAGCATTCCTGAAGCATTTTTTCGTAAGGTAACTCATCAGGCATCCTTCTACCCTCGTGCAACTAAGACCTTAATCCGCTTCAGCCGTGATTTCTCCTCTCTATCCCTCTCCTCAAACTTCATATTTAAGTAGTTTATCGTTACCTGTAACCCTGGGATTACTACACATTCTAAAGCGTTGACTATCCTTTTTGTCCTATTTATTTGCATTCCCAGCAATTCAAGGCTCTTTTGGGACTCAGCCAACTCAATGATGGCTTTGAGACATTTTTCCCACAGTTGGGCTGCGTGATCCAAGCATGAAGAGGTATCAACCAAATTATATCCTCTCATTAACCTTTTTTCACCCATTAGTTCAAGAGAGGGAATTCTCACGCCTGCTACATTTCTCAAGCCAGTAGCGACCTTTAAATCAGCCTCGGTGGCTATTAATTCCTTTTCTAACGCTATGTACCCATGATACCCAGTGGCAATTGACCACGCCTTATATGCCTCAGAAAATTGGGCCAGTAGTTTTCTTTTAGCTTCCACAGTTTCTCTTGCTGTCTGCAAAAATTCCATGGTTAGTATCGAAAGCCTATCCTTCACTATCCTTTGCACTCTTTCGGATAATGCAAGCCTGCGCTTCAGCTTTACAAGCTCAATTTTTGTAGGTCTAACTTTGAGTAATTGTGGCACTTTCCCCTACGCTTAACTCCTTTGAGTACTTAGGAAGGTACTTTTTGATGAATTCCTCACTGATTAGCTTTAAGTCTCCTTCAGGCAATGCCGAGAATAACCTCCAACCTAAATTTAGAGTATCTTCCACCTTTCTTTTTTCAAACTCACCTTGAGATATGAATTCCTTCTCAAAATTATCTGCATTCGTCAAGTATATTTTGTCCCTGTCAGTTAATGCCTCAGCCCCTGTAATGGTTGATATTTCCCTTAGGTAACATCCTTCAGAATAAGCAGCATACGACTGCATGAAGACGTTGTTGTGATCCTCCCTGGTTTTACCTGGCCCAATACCTTCTTTCATCATCCGCGAAAGGGACAGGAATACATCTATCGGCGGATATATTCCCTTCCTCTCCAGATCTCGGGAAAGCACAATTTGACCTTCCGTTATATAGCCCGTAAGATCAGGTATAGGGTGTGTTATGTC
>Ga0209121_10002670_pt1 | contig 17897 bp, 18 predicted proteins | sample Cruoilmetagenom3_FD_187292 | JGI IMG/M metagenome (GOLD analysis project Ga0209121, IMG submission 187292) | Oil polluted marine microbial communities from Coal Oil Point, Santa Barbara, California, USA - Sample 3 (SPAdes) (version 2) | ecosystem: Environmental > Aquatic > Marine > Oil seeps ... | reverse complement strand
TTCCTTAATCAAATTCTTTTGCCATTTTTGCAAGAATCCGAAGGATCAGCGAAGCTCATTCGAAGAATCAGCGAAGCTAATTTTACAATTAAGGAACTACCCCTTGCTTCACCGGAAAATGATGACTAAGACTGCTGACTTGCGGAAGAACGCTATCCTAAAACCTTTTCCTTGTCAACACGGAAAGCGGCATGGTTTTTAACTTGACAAGTGTGTTTAAATTGCATAGTCTTCCTCCTCTAACTTGGTAGGAGTTGATAATATTATGAAGACATTCAGTGCTAAAAAAGAGGAAATTGTAAAAGACTGGCATTTGATAAATGCGGACGGGAAGGTTCTTGGAAGGCTTGCCGGTGAAATAGCGAGGCGGCTGCGGGGCAAGCATAAGCCGATTTTTACCCCTCATCTTGATACGGGAGATTTCATAGTTGTCATAAATGCTGATAAAGTTTTACTGACAGGTAAAAAATTGACTGATAAGATGTATTATCACCACACCGGCTACCCGGGAGGGATAAAATCAACGTCGGCCGGGCGACTTTTGAATGAAAAGCCGGAGCGGCTGTTGATTAATGCTGTGAAAGGTATGTTGCCGAAGAATTCTCTGGGAAGGCAGACGCTTAAAAAGCTGAAGGTATATGCCGGCAGTGAGCATCCCCACAAGGCTCAGATGCCCCGTTTGCTTGAACTTTAATTCTATGGCGGAGTAATCAAATCGGTGCCCTGCAGCAAGTTTGTTCGTTTAAGGAGACTTTTTTTATGGCCACCCTGTTGATTGCCTGTCCCATTATGTTAAGCAGATAAGTTTTGCGGGAGGAGCAAAACGGCGGAATTCAAGTTTTGAAAGTGTAAAAACAGGTACGGGAGACAAATATGACGGAAAAGAATTATTATGCGACAGGAAAAAGGAAGACTTCTATAGCTAAGGTGTGGATGAAAGAGGGAGACGGTGCCTTCGCTATTAACAAGAGAAATTTTGACGACTATTTTACCAGAGACAGCCTCAAGATGCTTATCCGGCAACCTCTTGAACTTACCGGGCAGGCAGGGAAGTTTGATTTTAATATCAGTGTTAGCGGTGGGGGGAGTTCGGGACAGGCGGGCGCCATTAAACATGGTATATCGAAGGTTCTTCTGGAATATGATCCCACCCTGAGAGCGTCTCTCAAGAAAGAGGGGTTCCTGGTGAGAGACTCCCGCATAAAAGAGAGGAAGAAATACGGGCAGCCGGGGGCGAGAAAGAAGTTTCAGTTTTCTAAGAGATAGTATTTGTAGTTCCTTAATTGTAAAATGAGCTTCGCTGATCCTTCGGATTCTTGCAAAAATGGCAGAAGAATTTGGTTAAGGAACTATATCAAATATCAAAATGAAAAACGAAAAAGTAAAATGGGAAGCCAGCCGGGTTTTTTGAGATATCATCGCATTGTACAATCTCCTTAATTTTACCCTTAAATTTTCTATTTTGATATTTCCAATTTCCGGTTTCCGGCTTGTCCGGGTTAGGGTCTGTCATGAAATAAGGGGGGCTTTGCCCTCCTTATTTGTATGTGATGGCTGCCTGCAGACTTCGGTATCCCCCAAAGGCATTTCCTGCGATGTACCCACAGCCTGAACAACCTGAGCAGTTACTGTGCATGGAAGGGTATTATGTTAAAAGTTGGCATATACGGGGCCGGCGGATACACCGGTCAGGAACTTCTAAGGCTTCTGATTAGACACAGGGAAGTTGAGATTGTTGCCTTAACGTCGAGAAAATTCAAGGATATGCCGGTTTCTGATGTGTTTCCGGCCTTTGAAGGACTGGTCAGCGAGAGATTTATGGATGCATCTCCTGACGATGTTGCCGATATTTCCGATGTTGTCTTCTCAGCCCTTCCCCATGGCGTCGCCATGGAGGCCGTTCCCATCTTTTTAAGGGCGGGGAAAAATGTCATTGATCTTAGTGCTGACTTTCGCCTCAAAGATGCAAGCCTGTACGAGCGATGGTATAAAAAACATACGGCGCCGGACATGATAGGAGAAGCGGTTTACGGTCTTCCCGAACTATACAGGGATGATATTAAAGATGCGAAACTTGCGGCAAACCCCGGCTGCTATCCAACAGGCGTTATCCTTGCCCTTGCTCCTGTCCTAAAAGAAAAATGTATTGATAATACATCGATTATTATCGACTCTAAATCGGGCGTCAGCGGGACGGGACGGGAACCGCAGATCGGGTCATTATTTTGTGAGGTTAATGAAGGCTTTAAGGCATATAAGATTGGCAGCCATCGTCACACCCCTGAGATGGAGCAGGAACTCAGCCTTCTTTCCGGCAATGACATAAAAATCTCTTTTACCCCCCATTTGCTGCCGATAAGCAGGGGGATTTTGAACACAATATATGCGACACTTAGGAAGAATGTTTCTGAGGCTGACCTGTTAGACCTTTATAAAGAGTTTTATAAGGATGAAAAGTTTGCCAGAATTTACAAGACGGGGATGTTTCCCAATATTTCCTCAGTCAGAGGTTCCAACTATTGTGATATAGGGCTTGCCGTCGACAAAAGAACGGGACGGGTTGTGATAATATCTACCATTGACAATCTCATAAAAGGGGCTGCGGGCCAGGCGATACAGAACATGAATCTCATGTGTGGTTTGAAGGAAGACACCGGATTAGAGTTGTTGCCGCTGTTCCCATAATTTGAAAATCCATCATCTTTTCTCTAAAATTCTCCCCGAAACAGTAATGTCACCTTGTTGCGAGTATATTGAGTCCGGAGGTTGAAATGGCCTTAAGATTTTACAATACAATGACGAGACAGAAAGAGGAATTCAAACCTATTGAGGATAAAAAAGCAGGGATATATGTTTGCGGCATCACGGCATATGATGTCTGTCACATAGGCCACGCCCGGTCAGCGGTGGTTTTTGATATTATTGTCAGGTATTTGAGATACAAAGGTTACAATGTAATCTATGTGAAGAATTTTACCGATGTGGATGATAAGATTATAAAAAAAGCAAATGCCGAGGGAGTTGGCATTTCAGAGATATCAGAAAGGTACATTAAAGAGCATAATGAAGACATGGATTCGCTTGGTGTCGCCAGACCCACAATGGCTCCCAGAGCTACGGAAAACATAAAGGGCATTGTACGGCATATAACCAATTTACAGGCAAAGGGATTGGCCTATGTAAAGGAAGGCGACGTCTATTTCTCCATTAAAAGATTCAAGGGATATGGAAAACTCTCAAGAAGAAATCTTGAGGATATGTTGGCCGGTTCCCGCGTGGCCGTGGATGAAAAAAAGGAAAATCCCTTTGATTTTGCCCTCTGGAAGGCAAGTAAAGAGGGGGAACCATGGTGGAACAGTCCATGGGGAAGGGGAAGACCTGGGTGGCATATAGAGTGCTCTGTAATGAGTCAGAGGTTTTTGGGAGATACCTTTGATATACATGGCGGTGGAGAGGATCTGATCTTTCCCCACCATGAAAATGAGATCGCTCAGTCGGAGGGCGTTACCGGTAAAACCTTTGCGAATTACTGGATACACAATGCCTTTGTCAGAGTGGATAATGAAAAAATGTCCAAGTCTCTCGGCAACATTTTTACAATAAAAGAGTTGCTTAAGAGATACCATCCGGAGGTATTGAGATTTTTTATGGTACAGAACCACTACAGAACCCCGGTGGACTTCTCCAGTGAATCCCTTGCCGAGTCGAAGGCGGGTATGGAAAGGTTTTATGCCGCCTTGAAGAATATAAAGGATGCCGGTGTGTCCGATGTGGATATCGAAGGGATTTCGGAAAAGGATCTTTCCGAAAGGGATGAAGAGGTTTTCAGGCATATCGAGTCCCTCCCGGGCAGGTTTGTCGAAGCGATGGATGATGACTTCAATACTGCCATGGCCATTGGTTGCATATTCGATACCGTCAGATTGATTAACGGTTATATGGCGGACGGCAGGGCTTCTATGGCTGCAGAGAAGCTCTTTGTGCTGGACACCGCTCATAGATACATAAAAAAGACAGGAAAGATATTGGGATTGTTTCTTGAAGATCCTGACGAATATTTCCGGAAGGACAGAGACAGAGAGGCCGAGAAACGCGGGTTGAATGTAGAGGAGATAGAGCGCCTGATTAGTGAAAGAATACAGGTCAGGGCTGCGAAGGACTGGCAAAGGGCGGATGAGATCAGAGAAGCCCTTGCCGGAAGAGGAGTGGTTCTCAAAGATACTCCAACCACAACTACCTGGAAAGTCGGGTAAATTTTGCCGTGAAAGATATCTTGACAAAAGAGGTATGTTAAGATAAATATACTAACCAGACAGTTGGCATGGAAGGTAGTTGCAGGAAGTTTTTCTCTATGCTGTCAGTTGGCTGGCTGGACCATTCCGGATGCATTTTGAAAAAGATGGGTTATAGCGTGGGCCGATGTAGCTCAGATGGTAGAGCAACTGATTCGTAATCAGTAGGTCAGCGGTTCAATCCCGCTCATCGGCTCCGGAAAAATCCCCTCTGACGCTCCCTTTAAAAAAGGGGATGACGTTTTAAATTTTTTCTTTCGGAAGATCAGATCATGTCATTTCTCCCTTTTTTTAAAGGAGGTTTTCAAGCAGTTAAAATGTCGCGGATTTTGCAGGTCAGGCTCGGTACAGTATGGGAGTTTAAAAAAGATGCTCCGTATCGCCGTTGATCCGGCCAGTGTTTCTCCGATTCACTTTTTCTAAAGAGTCTATCCATGAAGAGTGAACTATGGGTATAACTGGAAACGGTTGTGCCTCCCGTGTTTGGAAGGAGAATTAGTTCGAGACCCTTGCAAATGTTCATTTTTGCCTGCCCGGTTAAATCCGGTTTTCTGTTTAACCGGGGTTCAGTCTCAGGGAAGGAAAGAATTTTAATGAGAGGAATATATTGGATATTCTGAGGATTAAAATTTGAACCTGCCCCCCCAGGGGGGGTGTTCTGCAAATGTCTTAATTCCTAACTAAATCTTAAGAGGAAAGGAGTGCGTTTTATGGATGTTACCAGAAGAGGTTTCCTGAAGATATCCGGCACGGCGCTTATGGCGGGCGGGATCGGCATCAGTCTAAAACCGGTGTCCGCTTACGCCAAACCGCTGAAGACCAGATATGCCAAAGAGACCACAACGATCTGTCCTTACTGTGCAGTCGGGTGCAGCATCATCGTATCCGCTCGAAACGGCAAGGTCATAAACACTGAGGGCGATCCTGATCACCCGGTCAACAGAGGATCTCTGTGCACCAAGGGTGGCTCCATTTACCAGTTGTCTGTCAACAAAAACCGGCTTGACAGACCGCTTTATCGGGCTCCCTATTCCGATAAGTGGGAGGAAAAACCCTGGGAATGGATGCTGGACAGGATTGCAAAAAATGTAAAGAAGAGTCGTGACAAGAGTTTCAAAGAAAGAAACGCCAGGGGTCAGGTGGTCAACCGGACGGATGGAATAGCCTCCGTCGGAAGCGCCGCCCTGGACAATGAGGAATGTTTCATCTATCAAAAATTCTTAAGGGGGTTGGGTCTGACTTATATTGAACACCAGGCCCGTATCTGACACAGCGCAACTGTAGCGGCTCTGGCAGAGTCGTTCGGACGCGGCGCTATGACCAATCACTGGATTGATATTGGAAACAGTGATTGTATTCTGATTATGGGAAGCAACGCTGCTTCCAATCATCCCATTTCATTTAAATATGTCACAAAAGCAATGGAAAGGGGCGCAAAGCTGATCAATGTTGATCCAAGATTCACCCAGACCTCTTCAAAAGCCGATATTTACGCCTCACTAAGATCGGGTAGCGATATTGCCTTTCTTGGTGGAATGATAAAATACATTACAGACAACAACCTTATTCAGGAAGAGTATGTCAAGAATTACACAAACGCTTCCTTCCTCGTTAATCCCGCATTTAAACTTCCGGGGGATAATGATGGCGTCTTTTCCGGCCTTATGGACGGCAAGTACGATAAATCCACCTGGTCATTCCAAAAAGACGGGAGTGGCGCTACCAAGAAAGACAAAAGCCTGAAGCATCCTGACTGCGTATATCAGCTCCTGAAGAAGCATTATTCAAGATATAACCCTGATCTTGTATCCAGGATTACCGGCACACCGAAAGAAAAGCTCTTTGAGGTCTATAAGGAATACTCAAAAAGTGGTCGGGTGGGGAAAGCCGGGACGATCATGTATGCCATGGGATGGACCCAGCATACGGTTGGCGTTCAGAACATAAGGACCATGGCCATGATCCAGTTGCTGTTAGGGAATATGGGCGTCGCCGGCGGCGGAGTCAACGCGCTGCGTGGCGAGTCCAATGTTCAGGGCTCCACGGATCACTGCCTCCTCTTCCATATCCTTCCAGGATATCTCAAGACTCCAAAGGCATCTCTTCCCACGCTGGCTGCATATAATACCAAGTATGCACCCAGGACAGACGAGTCCAAGAGCCTTAACTGGTGGAAGAACTACGCTAAATACTCGGCAAGCCTGCTGAGAGCGCACTATGGAACTAATGCCACACTGGAAGAGGCATATTCGTATCTTCCCAAACTGGATGACGGCAAGAATTATTCCTGGCTGACCATCTTTGACAAGATGTATAAGGAAAAGTTCACCGGGTTCTTTGCCTGGGGTCAGAATCCCGCCTGCAGCGGCCCCAGCTCCAACAAGACGAGACAAGCCATGGCAAAGCTGGACTGGATGGTAAATGTCAACATCTTCGACAGTGAAACCGGTTCATTCTGGAAGGGCCCCGGTATGGATCCGGGCAAGATCAAGACCGAGGTTTTCATGCTTCCATGCGCCGCCTCGATAGAAAAGGAAGGGAGCATCACCAACAGCGGCCGCTGGATGCAGTGGAGATACAAGGCGGTCAACCCGCCGGGAATCGCCATGCCCGATGGTGAAATCATTACCGAGCTCTTCTACAAGATAAAAGAGCTTTACGAAAAAGAGGGAGGACCTCTTAAAGAGGCCGTTACAAAGATGACCTGGGATTATGGCGCTAAAGGCGCTGACGGAAAGGTCAGGCATCTGGATACCCATGCCATTGCAAAAGAGATCAATGGTTACTTCCTGGAAGACAAGACGATTAAAGGTAAACTCTATAAGAAAGGGACGCTCGTTCCGAGCTTTGCCTATCTCCAGGATGACGGCTCCACCTCTTCCGGGAACTGGCTCTACTGCAATTCCTATACGGAGAAGGGGAACATGGCCGCCAGGAGAGGCGGGAAGGACAGATCAGGCATAGGACTTTACTCCGAGTGGGCCTGGTGCTGGCCTGTTAACCGGAGAATCATTTACAACGGCGCCTCGGTTGACCTGAAAGGCAGACCCTGGGACAAAGAGCATCCCGTCATCACGTGGAACGGCTCAAAATGGGTGGGTGATGTCCCTGATGGCGTCGCGGCGCCCGGTTCCGGGAGGCCGCCATTCATCATGAAACCCCATGGCGTCGGCAGTGTTTTTGGGCCGGGACTTGCTGATGGACCATTTCCGGAACATTATGAGCCCCTGGAATGCCCCGTTGAAAAGAACTTTATGTCACCTCAGATGGTTAATCCGACTATCAAGAGATGGGATAAAGAGGGAACAGGAACAGATGTGGATGCCAGAGCAACGTGCGATCCGAGATTTCCCTTTATCTGTTCTACCTATCGAGTTAGTGAGCATTGGCAGACCGGTCTCATGACGAGATGGTGTCCCTGGCTCGCGGAGATGCAGCCGGAGATGTTTGTCGAGATGAGCAGGGAACTTGCCAAGATGAGGGGCATCAAGAATGGCGGACGAACCATTGTAAAATCGGTAAGAGGCGAGGTCGAAGCAGTTGCCATTGTTACAGACAGGTTCAAACCCTTTAACCTGAATGGCGCCGTTGTTCATCAGGTCGGCATTCCCTGGCATTATGGATGGGTAACGACAAATATGAGGAAGTATGTCCATGGCGACAAGAAACCGGAGGTCTTTACCTCCGGTGATTCAGCCAATCTTCTCACGCCATTTATTGGGGATGCCAATACCATGATACCTGAGAGCAAGGCCTTCATGGTGAATGTTGAAAGGAAGGGGGTGTAACAGATGTCTGAGAAAATAAAATTGTATGATCTTTCAGAATGCACCGGCTGCAGGGCTTGCCAGTTGGCATGCAAGCAGTGGAACGGGCTGCCGGCGAAGCAGACCTATAACAGAGGGACATATCAGAATCCACCCGACCTTCAGCCAACTACATGGAATCTTATCAGGTTCCAGGAAGTTTCCGATGGAAATGGTGGTGTAAAATGGTTGTTCAGACATGATTCCTGCATGCACTGCACCGATGCCGCATGTGTCAAGGTGTGTCCCAGCGGCGCCCTTTACCATACGGAATTTGGGACGGTCGGCATTCATCATGAGAGGTGTATAGGCTGTAAAGAGTGTATCCCGGCATGTCCATTTGAAATTCCAAGGTATGATCCCGCGACCGACAAGGTCTATAAGTGTGACATGTGTCTCAGCAGAATAGCGAGTGATCTGGAGCCTGCATGTGTCAAGGCATGTCCCACCGGTGCTCTTAAGTTTGGAGACAAAGACAAGATGGTGAAACTTGCTTACAAGCGGGCTGAAGAACTTGGTGGAGATGCCTCTGTGTATGGTGACAAATTCGTTGGGGGGACTCATATGATATACGTTCTTCCTGAGAATGCGTCTGTATATGACAGGCTTCCTGAAAAACCAAGGGTGCCGGCCTCAGTCATTGCCTGGAAGGACTGGCTGAAGCCTGTCGGTCTGCTGTTGCCGGGCGCGGTTCTGGCGGGATCCTTTCTCCATTACATCACGCACGGGCCTAAAGTTCCCGATGAAGGGAACGAGGCAGGCAAGGGAGGAGGTGAATAAGATGATAATAGAAAAAGGGATGATTAAATCAACCGATGGATTCGAGAGGATTGTGCACTGGTGTCTGGCTGCCTCCTGTATTATCCTGATCATAACCGGTCTTGGGATGATGTACCATTCATTCCATTTTTTAGGGACGATCTTAGGCGGATTGAAGAACCTGAAGCTAACACATAACTATGCCGGGATAATCTTCATCATATCCGTTCTCTTCGCGATAGGGATGTGGTGGAAAGAAGCCGGGAAGTTTGAGCTTCCCGAGGACCTGGAATGGATTCTGTGCGCCGGAGGCTATCTCTGGCATGTGGATAATGTTCCTGAGGTGGGGAAGTACAACCCAGGTCAGAAGGCCTTCTTTCTGGCCGTGGCCGTCTTCGGGATCATCATGGGGATAACGGGGCTGATCATGTGGTTCCCCTTAAGCTTCTCCGCCGGACTCGCGGGGTGGATGTATCCTCTGCATGCCCTTGGGTTTGTGATCATCTTCGCCTTCTTCATCATACACCTCTATCTGGGGACCATAGGCTCTCCGGGCTCCGCACCAGCCATGTTTACAGGCTGGGTGACGAGGGCCTGGGCGAAGAAGCAGCACCCGAAATGGCTGAAGGAGATGGAAGAATCGGGGAAGCTGGAGGTTTACGGAGAGTAGAGTAGTAAATTAGAGAGAGCGAAGTTAGCCTCTGAAAACAACAAAAAGACCTGCTCTAAAATGATGAGCAGGTCTTTTTTTATAACGATTCATGTGGACTGAAATTACTTGACAATTTTAAAAATTCCCCCGGCTTTCTCATTTTCCGCAGTCTTAAGCAATTCGAACGGGGCAGTTTTCGTGCTTGTCAGACTTGCGCCGCCGTCATTCATCTTCTTTAGAGTTATATCTATGTCTCTTACTGTTCTTGAAGATACGGTGTCTGCTACAATCAGCATATTGCCTAAAAGTCTCTTTACGAAGGTTCAGGGAGAAGATGGTTTATACATAACACGACCCCGGGCACAGGCTTCTCTCTCCGGCAAGTTCATGCTTCAGTGCCGGTCAGGCATTGCTTTGATTGACAGTTCCTGGTAAGGAGGGCGAGGAGATAAAGAGTTGGACAAGAGACCCGAGACCATAAAAGAGATGTTTGACCGGATCGCCCCAAGGTATGATCTCCTGAACCGCATTCTTTCCCTTTCTGTGGATACTTTATGGAGGCGAAAGGCCATAAGGCGGCTTGGGATCAAGCGGGGAGATTCAATTCTGGATGTCGCTACCGGTACGGGTGATCTCTTCATGCTTGCGCTAAAAAGAAACAGGGATTGCCGGATAGTCGGAATTGACATTTCCAGTGAGATGCTCCATATTGCCTCACAAAAGAAAGTCAGGGGGGGTTACAGGGGACGGTATTTCCTTGTTGCCGGGGATGCCTGCGGTATGCCGTTTGGGGGGCATGCTTTTGACCATGCCATGGTGGCATTTGGCATCAGGAATATGTCAGATGTTGAAGACCTTTTTAAGGAGGCGCGCCGGATACTCAAAGATGGAGGAAAGTTTGCGATCCTGGAGTTTTCCATCCCTGAAATCCATTTTATACGTAAGATATACCTCATCTATTTAAAAAAGATAATCCCCCTCATAGGAAGGCTTCTTTCGGGAAGAACAGGGCCTTACGATTACCTGATGAATTCGATTATGACTTTTTACAAACCGGAGGAGATAAAGGAGATGTTGCGGGGAAACAGCTTTGCGATCATTGAATCGTCTCCGCTGTGGTTTGGTATCTGCCATCTTTATGTTGTGGAAGCTGTTTAACCGGAAGATATTTCCCTTGCAATATACAATATATGGTATTAAACTGAAAACAGATCACAATATACTGTGTTTTTATATGGTCTAAAATGGAGGAGCGAGTTTCATGCATAGCAGGATAAGAAAAAGAGACGGGCGGTACGTAAAATTTAATGCCGAGAAGATCGCAAACGCGATAGCAAGAGCGGGAGCAGCGACAGGTGAATTTGATGTTAAGATGCCCGGGAAATTGACCATAAAAGTCCTGAGCCTGGCGGAAAAACTTTTTGACGACAAGATAATGGGTGTTGAAGATGTGCAGGACATCGTTGAAGAGATTCTTCTCTCATCTCCCTATCGAAAGACAGCCAAGGCGTATATAATCTATCGTGAGCAACATGCGAGACTCCGGGAAATTGCCAACAAAATGGAGGTTGATCTGGTCGATCAGTATATAAAGAAGATCGACTGGAAAGTTAATGAAAACAGCAATATGGATTACTCTCTGCAAGGGTTGAACAACTACATCTCCTCTGAAGTCAGCAAGGTCTACTGGCTAAATGAAATTTATCCGCCGGAGATCAGGGCAGCGCATTTAAATGGCGACTTTCATATTCACGATTTAAGTATTCTCTCTGTTTACTGTGTGGGTTGGGATCTCTTTGATCTGCTGATGGAAGGATTTAAGGGGGTATCAGGAAAGGTGGAGAGTAAACCGGCCAGGCACCTTCGCAGTGCCCTGGGGCAGGTCGTTAATTTTTTCTACACACTCCAGGGGGAGGCGGCAGGGGCGCAGGCCTTTTCAAATTTTGATACCCTTTTAGCTCCGTTCATAAGATATGATAACTTGAGTTATAAGGATGTCAAGCAGGCCTTGCAGGAGTTTATCTTCAATATAAATGTTCCGACGAGGGTCGGATTTCAGACACCATTCACCAATGTCACCCTGGATGTGAGAGTTCCGAAATACTACGCCGATCAGAATGTGATAATCGGCGGCAAGCCGCAAAAAGAGAAATACGATGATTTCCATGAAGAGATGGATCTCTTCAATAAGGCCTTTCTTGAGGTGATGGTGGAAGGTGATGCCAGCGGGAGAGTGTTCACTTTCCCCATTCCGACGTATAGTATAACGGATGAATTCGATTGGGAGAGCCCTAATCTGAATTATCTCTGGGAGATGACAGCCAAATACGGTGTGCCCTATTTTTCTAATTTTATAAATTCAGATATGAATCCGGAAGATGCAAGGAGTATGTGTTGCAGGTTGCGTATCGATAACAGGGAACTTGCGATGAGGGGCGGCGGCCTCTTCGGCTCCAACCCGCTGACGGGTTCTATTGGAGTGGTGACCGTCAATATGTCCAGGATCGGCTATTTGAGCAAGACCGGGGACGAATTTATAGCGCGTCTAAACAGAATGATGACGCTTGCCAGGGAGAGCCTTGAGACAAAGAGAAAAGTCCTCGAAAAGTTAACTGACGGCAACCTTTACCCTTACACAAAATATTATCTCAGAAGTGTGAAGAAACGCTTTAATGAGTATTGGAAGAATCACTTTTCAACCATCGGTCTGGTGGGAATGAATGAGGGCTGTTTGAATCTATTGGGCAAGGATATCGGCTGTCAGGAAGGTCGGGAATTTGCAAAAAAGGTCCTGGATTTCATGAGAGGTAAATTGATAGATTTTCAGAGAGAGACAGGGAACAATTATAATCTTGAGGCAACTCCGGCTGAAGGCACATCCTACAGCCTGGCTTCGCTTGACAAGGAAAAATATCCTGACATAATATGCGCTAATGAAGACGAGTACAAAAAGAATAAGGTTCCTGTCTTCTATACAAACTCTACACAACTGCCGGTAAATTTTACAGATGATGTCTTCGAGGCTCTCGATATACAGGATGACATCCAGACGAAATATACAGGGGGGACAGTATTTCATGTTTATGCCGGTGAACGGATCGACGATTCTGCCGCCGTTAAGGCGCTTGTGCGCAAAATCTGTGGAAACTACCGTTTGCCATATCTCACTTTCACTCCAACATTCAGCATTTGCCCTGTTCACGGTTATTCGAAAGGAGAGCAGGAAACGTGTCCAAAGCCGAAGTGCGAAGAATCCTGTGAAATATACTCACGTGTAGTGGGTTATCTGCGTCCTGTAAAGCAATGGAACAAGGGAAAGCAGGAAGAATTTAAGACAAGGAAGGTGTTTAGGTTGTAGGCTAAACAACCTGAGTAGTGACTAATGAATATTGGCGGTCTGCAAAAGGTTTCTCTGATAGATTACCCGGGGAAGATATGCGCCATTCTGTTTGCTCAGGGATGCAACTTCAGATGTCCTTACTGTCACAATCCTGAGCTTGTAGATCCTGCTCAATACATCGAATGTATTCCGGAAGATGAGATTTTTCCCTTTCTTGAGAAGCGCAGGGGAAAACTTGACGCTGTCAGCATCACCGGAGGCGAACCGACTATCCAGCCGGATTTGATTGAATTTATTGAACGTATCAGAGAGATAAACTACCTGATTAAGATAGACACAAACGGATCATTTCCCGATGTGCTGGAAAAACTGATCGACCGGAAACTTGCTGATTATATTGCAATGGATGTGAAGGCCCCGCAAGAGCGGTATCGTGAGACTGTAAGATCGAATGTCGATCCTGACAGGATAAGGCTCAGCATCGAAATGATCATGAATTCCGGCATAGAGTATGAGTTTCGCACAACGGTCGTGAAATCGCTTTTAGACAAAGAGGATTTACAAAAGATCGGGAACGAAATTCGAGATGCGCGACTTTATATCCTGCAGAGATTTGTTCCGTCAAAGACCCTTGATGAAAGATTTTTGAAGGAGACGACCTACTCGGATGAAGATTTTAAGGCCATGATGAAAATGCTGAAAGATTGTGTTCGGCGTGTGGTTGCGCGATGACTTGTATGTTATCGAACTTCAGTTCGATACTTGCCCGTCCAGGTAAGATTGAACTCGAAAGAAGATTTTTTCATATTTTTTATGATGCAGGGCGCCCCTGATCATCTTTATATACCCCCTTTTTTGAACAGATTGAACGTAGCCGGCAAACCGGTTTTCAAATCCGCCATCTCTTCACTCATATCTTTCATCGATGATTTCTTCCGGTAACCTGACCTGCAACCCGGCGATTTCTCGGCCTGTTATCGAAATCAAGGAGGATTATCTGCTGCCAGGCGCCGAGCCGCATCTCTCCATCAATGATGGGGATCGCAAGGGACGGGCCCGAGAGAGCCGCTCTAACATGGGAATAGCCATTTCCATCTCCCCACTTAGCGTCATGCCTGTAGAATATTTCCTTTGGCGCAAGACGTTCAAAGGCTTCCTTGAGGTCTTCAATAACGCCGCTTTCGTACTCGATTGTGGTCAGGGCGGCGGTTGAACCGGGTATGAAAAGCAGGACATGTCCCTCAGATATGCCTGTTTCGGAAACCTTCTCAGACACATGGCGGGTAATATCGATGGCGTCGGTATCGGCCGTTGTGGAAAAGGCAAGATAAAAATTTGAAATTTCAATGGCCATTTTTTCTCTTCATCAGAAGATATAGGGAAAGATGTTCTTTATTACCGTTTGGAAGTTCTCCTTGACATTATCGTTCCCCTGGACAATCCCCATATGGCCGGGGAGAAGATAGTCAATATCAAGTTTCGCGAGGGTCTGTATGCTTTCTTTAAGGAGGGCGGCATCGCCTCCCGGAAAGTCTGTCCTGCCGACATTATGATCAAATATAACATCTCCCGAGAACAGGATCTTCCCATTTTCCTGATAGAGACTTATCGAGCCGGGTGAATGACCGGGAGTAAGCAGTATCTTAAAAGTCTCGTCTCCAAGGGTGATACTCCCCTCTTTGAGAATGATGTCCGTCCTTATCTCAGGGGGATTCAGGCCGAACCACCTGAACATCTCGGCGCCTGCCATCTCAAAAAACTCCATCTCCTTATCATTCAGTCCTATCTTGATATCAGGATCACTAAACGACCCGGACGCCTCATAGTGATCAGGGTGGGAATGGGTGTTGATGATATACTTCACATCACCCGCATCTATTCCATCTTCCGTCATATTTTTGAGGAGACCCGGCAAATATTCCTCAAGACCGGGGTCAATAATCGCTCGAACATTCCCCCCTATATAGTAGCTGTTGCAGTTGTTGGCAAGTGGGTTTGTCCATTCATAGACATAAATGTCGTCTAATAGTTTCATCATAAATCCTTTTGGAAATAATCACCTGTTATGCGGCCCTTTAATATAGTTGAAAAATTTCACATCAGGGGAAATCACCAGCGTTGTATCATTTTTCATAGTCTTTTTGTAGGCCTCGAGGCTCCTTGTAAATTCAAAAAAATTGACATCTTTTTTATAGGCATCGGCGTATATCTTTACGGATCGAGCGTCCCCTATTCCCTTGTTTTCTTCCGACTCCCTATAAGCCTTTGCCAGTATTATGGTTCTTTCCATCTCGGCCTTGGCCTTTATCTTTACAGATTCCTCTTCACCTTCGGATCGATACTGTTTTGCCTGCCTTTCTCTTTCCGCCTTCATCCTGTCGAAGACATGCTTCTCGTTCTGTTCAGGGAGGTCCGCCCGCTTGATCCTCACGTCAATAACCTCTATCCCGTAAGCTTCCGCAAGAACATCGGATTTACGGGTAACAATCTGCATAACCTCGTTTCTCGTTTTTGAAACAATATCTCCTAATTCATGTTGACCTAACTCAACCCTGAGCTGCGCGTAGACAATATCGTCAAGCCTCGACTGTGCCCCGGTCTCACCCTTGACGGTCTTGTAAAATCTCAGCGGATCAACAATTTTCCATTTGGTGTAGTTGTCCACCACAAGATTCTTCTTGTCTTTGGTAAGGATTTCAGCGGGTGGCGCATCGTACAGCAATATCCTGCTCTCAAAAAAGACAACCTGCTGAACAAAGGGTATCTTAAAGTGAAGTCCCGGCCCGGAAATCTCTCCAACCGGCTTCCCCATCTGGATAACAATGGCCTGCTTTGTCTGATCCACCGTATAGACTGCGGATGAGACAACAACGATAACAACCAATACGACAATTATTCCGAATGCCCCTATTTTTCTCATTGCTTCCTCCCGAAAACTAAAGCTGCATATTGGCAACTCATTTAAATTACCTATTGTCTTTCAATGTCTCTTTCTTCAATGGAAGATATGGCAGGACATTACCCCCTATCTTTCCTTCAACGATGATCTTATTTACAGTGGGCAGTATCTCCTCCATCGTTTCGATGTATAGTCTCTTTCTGGTAATCTCTTTAGCCATCCTGTATTGCTCAAGAACCTGCAAGAACCTGCTTACGTCTCCCTGCGCGGAAATGATCTTTGACTCTTTATAGGCGATTGCATCATTGGTAATCTGGGCCGCTTTTCCTTTTGCTTTGGGCAGAATTTCGTTGCGGTATCCATGAGCCTCATTGATCATCTTGGCCTTGTCCTCCTTGGCGCTGGCAACGTCTTTAAATGCCGCCATAACCTGATCGGGCGGATGGACATCCTGAAGTTGAACAGCCACCACATGTATCCCGGCGCCATAGCCGTCCAGTATCTCCTGAAGTCTCTGCTTTGTTTCCTGCTGGACCTTGAATTTTCCCACCGTAAGTATATTATCTATCTCATTTTTGCCCGCAACCTCTCTCATCGCCGCTTCGGCCGCATCCTTCACCGTCTTGTTCTGCTCCTTTACATTGAAGAGATAATTCATTGCGTCGCTTATCTTATATTGTACGATGAAGGTCATGTTCACTATATTCTCAGCCTTCGTGAGCATCAGACTCTCAGCAGGAACCGTCCTGTAACGGCCTTGCTCTTTGCCGCCGATTGTCCTGAAGCCCACCTCTATCCTCTGCACCTGCGTTACCTTCGGTCTCAACACCACTTCAAGGGGCGAAGGGAGGTGATAGTGGGGACCAGGGGTTGTGGAGCGCACCGCTTTCCCAAACCTTTTCACCACTCCCACCTCGTCGGGGGCCACAAAGTAAATCCCCGACGCCAGCCACAATAAAATTACAATCACTACCACCGCGGGAATAAACCCATGCTTTCCCAAAAACGGGATTTTCAGATTTTTTATCTTATCAATTACCTCTCTGAGGTCAGGCTGCTCTCCATCTCCCCAGGGACCGTTCCCGCCACCTTGCCCTGCCATGATAACACCTCCAAAAACAATAAATTAGATCAGTAAAGTTGCGTTTAACACTCTCATCTGAAACTGTCAATGTTTATCGTAACTAGTGCCTGAACGAAAACCTCGTTCAGGCACGGTTTTGAGTTTTGGGTTTCGAGTTTTGAGTTAAAAAAAGAAACCAATCTCAGCGAGTTTGAATTTTCCAGACAAAATTGAAAAACCATATTTCAGGGTTTTCGTTCAGGCACTAACTACTCAGGTTGTCAGGTTCAAAGGTTAGAAGGTTAGACAGCAACTCTGAACCTTGAACCCTGAACCCTGAATCTGAGCAGTTACTGTTATCATAATATCCTGTCGAAATAATCCTCTATCATCTGCTCATGGTCGAACATGAGAGGGCGGGGAATGTTATCTCTGTTAAATATGCCGATTTCGCCGGCATCGTCCGCCGCAACAGGCGTTCCCCTTCCCCTGGCAATGAATACGGTGGATATCGTATGCTGCCGCGGATCTCTGTCCGGTTTTGAGTATGTGCGCATCTGCCCCGTGAGGATGACATCGAGTGATGTCTCTTCCTTTGCCTCCCTTATTGCCGCCTCCTCAAGAGACTCTCCGTAATCCACAAAACCTCCGGGGATTGCCCACCCGATGGGCGGATTTTTTCTTTTGATGAGAACGATCCCCCTGCCTTTCATCTCGATTATTATATCAACGGTTGGCAGGGGATTTCGATACGACTCAATCTCCATACCGCAGTTGGGACAGACAATCCTATTTTTTATAGTCATGATAAAAAAATGAGGGAAAAGATTTTGTTTCCAACTCAGACTTTGCGGCAGATCGCTACTGTAAAATCTGAGTTCAAGGTAATTTTATGATGAAAGACGAGCATATGTCAATGCCCAAATCCACCGTCCAATCCAATACCGTTTCCTTTACTTGATGCTTTCGTGAAAAGTCGGATTTCGCTAATGTGTCATTTCGACCAACGGGAGAAATCTTATCTTTTCAATAGGCTGCAGTAAGATTTCTCCTATCGTCGAAACAAGGATTTCTCGTTTCACTCGA
>Ga0209121_10002668_pt1 | contig 17908 bp, 19 predicted proteins | sample Cruoilmetagenom3_FD_187292 | JGI IMG/M metagenome (GOLD analysis project Ga0209121, IMG submission 187292) | Oil polluted marine microbial communities from Coal Oil Point, Santa Barbara, California, USA - Sample 3 (SPAdes) (version 2) | ecosystem: Environmental > Aquatic > Marine > Oil seeps ... | reverse complement strand
GTGATCCAGCCGGTGATCCGGCGTCAGCGGGTCAGTTCGCGCATGCCCTGTTCCAGCCCGGCCAGGGTCATCGGCACCATGGACCCCTCAAAGATTTCGCGGATCATGCTGATCGAATGGGTGTATTCCCAGTATTTCTCGGGCACCGGGTTGATCCACAGGTTGGAGCCCCACTGCGCGCGCGCGCGGGCCAGCCAGACCTGGCCGGATTCGGCGTTCCAATGTTCGCCGGCCCCGCCCGGATAGGCGATCTCGTAAGGCGACATGCTGGCGTCCCCGACGAAAATACATTTGTAGTCAGGGCCATAGGTGCGCAGAACTTCGTGTACCGGCGTCTGGTCGTCCCAGCGCCTTTTGTTGTCGCGCCAGACCCCTTCGTACAGGCAATTGTGGAAATAGAAATATTCCAGGTGCTTGAACTCGGTCTTGGCGGCTGAAAACAGTTCTTCCACCACCTTGATATGCGGGTCCATCGACCCCCCCACATCAAGAAACAACAGCACTTTCACGGCATTGTGCCGCTCGGGCCGGGTTTTCACATCAAGATAACCATGCTCGGCTGTGGCGCGGATCGTGCCGTCAAGGTCCAGTTCCTCGACCGCCCCCTCGCGCGCCCAGCGGCGCAGGCGTTTCAGCGCCACCTTGATGTTGCGCGTGCCCAGTTCGACCGTGTCGTCGAGGTTCTTGAACTCTCGCTTGTCCCAGACCTTGACGGCGCGGCCTTGGCGGCCCTCTTTCTGGCCGATCCGCACGCCTTCGGGGTTATAGCCATAGGCCCCGAACGGCGAGGTGCCGGCGGTGCCGATCCATTTCGAACCGCCCTGATGACGCCCTTCCTGTTCTTTCAGGCGCTCGCGCAGTTTATCCATCAGCGCCTCAAAGCCGCCAGCGGCCTCGATCTCGGCCTTTTCTTCAGCCGTAAGGTGCTTTTCGGCCATCTTTTTCAGCCAGTCGGCGGGGATGTCCACGGCCTCAAGCACCTGATCAAAGCTGATCTCTTCCAGCCCCTTGAAGCTGGCAGCAAAGGCCTGGTCGAACTTGTCGATGTTGCGCTCGTCCTTCACCATGGCGGTGCGGGCGAGGTAATAGAACGCCTCGACGTCATAGGTGGCCAGCCCGGCCTTCATCGCCTCAAGAAAGGTCAGATATTCACGCAGCGACACCGGAACCGAGGCTTTGCGCAGGTTTTCAAAGAACGGAACAAACATCGGCTCAGACCGCCAGTCGGTGGACTGCCACCGTTGCCAGCAACCCGAGTAATGCAAAAGCGATGCCAAAGCCGGCGGAGTATTGGGCGATGTCCGCCCCGCCGCCACCGCGCTTTTTGGCCGTCAGCCCGCCCAGAACCGCACCGATCAGCGCTGCCGCAATTACGATCATATTGTCATCCGCCCGTCGTGGTTAGCGGGCTCAGGGCCGAGATCTCCTGCATCTTGGCCCGTACCGCCCAATCCGAGCCAAATCCGTATCGTGCCCAACCCAGACTGTCCAGTCTGACGGCACGTGCCTTTTCGTGTTGACCGGTCAGTTCAAGCGCTTCGACCTGCAATAACATCAGCGTCGACAACAGCGAGGCATTCTCGGCCCGCTTTGCCACATCCAGCATCGGCCGGATCTGGCGCAGGGCGCTGGCTCCGTCGCCGGTGGAGATGGCATAGGCCGCCGTCTGGGTGGTGACATAGGCGCGGTGCAATTCGGTGCCGGGGGTGGCGGCAAGGTAATGCAGGGCGGTATCGTAATGGCGTTGCGCCAGATCCGGGTCATGGCCCTGGGTCATGCGGCCCAGCATATAGTGGCTGAAAGCGCGGCGATGGTCCTGCCAGCGTTGCGACTGGGCAATCCTTGCGGCGGTGTTGGCCGCGTTCTGGCGCGTGGCCAGATCGGCACCGGGGCCAAGCGCGGTCTGCACCGCTTCGGTCCAGCTGCGCGGGGTGGGCAGGATCGTGTGCGTCGCGATCGCGGCCCCGCGCGGGTTCATCCGTGCCAGGATCGACGGCAGGCGGGCGGCGACCTCGGCGCGGGACATGCCGCTTTGCAGTTCCGGCGCGTAGGTGGCGCGCAGAACCAGCATGTCGAACCCGGTCAGAACCGTGTGGACATTGTCATCGTTGAACACCGAATCCGGCAGCCGGTAGAGATCGTTCAGCGGACCGATCGCCTGAGCCAGTTCTTCGTGCAGGCAGTCGCGCACTTCCTGCGGGCTGGCATCATAGGGCAGGAAGATCGCCAGCGTGTCGCGGTCGCGCAGCAGCGACCAGTTGGTTTTGGGCCGGCGGCGTTCGCGGCGAAACTCGGCCAGGCTTGATACGTTGGGCACCACGAAACAGGCGGCCTGGGGCAGGGCGGCGCGAATTTCGGCGCGGCTGACTGCCTGAATGGTAATATTTGCCTTATCCTGTCCCTGTCGCCGGCCGATCTGTTGGATGTCAATGCCGGCTTCGTTCTTGAGGCGGCCCAGCAAGTGGACAAGGTCGTTCTGAAGGCTGGGCGGAGGTGAGCCGGTGACCTGAACGGTGATCGGCCCCTCGAACCGGGTAAACACAGGTAGAACGCGACCGCTTTCCAGCTTGAAATGCAGGTCAAGGAAATCGGCGGCAATATTGCCGTTGGACTGCACCGGCGCGGCGGGCTGCGCACCGGAAAAGGATTTCATGGGCGGCAGGGTACTGTCGGAAATCTGCGCCCGGGTTGGCGTGTCGACGCGCGGCGTACTGGTGCAACCGGACAGGGCGGCCAGGCTGGTGGCCAGAACAAGCACTACAGGACGGATCATGGGCGATTATACCGAATAAAGGGGGACAATACCCCGATGCGATCATAAAGCTGGCGGGCCGTGGTGTTGAAATCCTGGGTCAGCCAGTAAACCGAAGGCGTGCCGTTGGCGTCGGCGGCGTGGTACACCGCCTCGATCAAGGCACGGCCAACCCCGGTGCCGCGCGTTTCCGGGCGGGCGTAAAGGTCTTGCAGGTAACAGGTGTTTTCGATCTTCCAGGCGTGGCGGTGGAACAGGTAGTGGGTCAACCCCACCAGCCGTCCGTCCGCTTCGGCGACAAGCCCGTGAAATTCGTGTTCATCCTCCTTCAACAGCCGTGCAAACGTGCTGTCAAACACTGCCTCGGGCAGCGAGGTTTCATAGAACGTCAGATAATCCGTCCACAGCCCGGCCCATTGGGACCGGTCGTCAGGGCGCAGGGCGCGGATCAGGGGGGCGGCTTTTTTCGACATGAATCCCACGGTGGCAGACAGGGGCAATCCGCTCAAGTTAAAATGAGATCCTGACGATTGTGTGATCAAATTCGGGCGAGACTGTGGCCAAGAGGCCCAACTTGTGTGTTTTTCAAGGAAAAAGGCGGCCCGCAAAGAACCGCCTATGCCACATTCTCTTCAACTTTCTGTCTAACGCTGGCCACGTGCCATGAACGCCAGCTTCTCAAACAGATGCACATCCTGTTCGTTCTTGAGCAGCGCGCCATGCAGTTTCGGCAGCGCATTGGCCCCGTCGCGTTTCAGATCCTCAGCTGTCAGATCCTCGGCCAGCAGCAGTTTCAGCCAGTCCAGCACCTCGGAGGTTGACGGTTTTTTCTTCAGCCCCGAGGTTTCGCGCAACTCGTAAAACTGGGTCAGCGCGGTGGTCAGCAGGGATTCCTTGATGCCCGGATGATGCACATCGACGATCTTGCGCATCGTTGCCTCGTCCGGAAAGCGGATATAGTGAAAGAAACAGCGGCGCAGAAACGCATCGGGCAGTTCCTTTTCATTGTTCGAGGTGATGATCATGATCGGGCGATTTTTGGCTTTGACGGTCTCGCCGGTCTCGTAGACAAAGAACTCCATCTTATCGAGTTCCTGAAGCAGATCGTTGGGAAACTCGATATCGGCCTTGTCGATCTCGTCGATCAGCAGGACAACCCTTTCATCGGCCTGAAACGCCTGCCACAGCTTGCCTCTCTTGATGTAATTGGCGACATCATGCACTTTTTCCTCGCCAAGCTGGCTGTCACGCAGACGTGATACCGCATCGTATTCATACAGCCCCTGCTGGGCGCGAGTGGTGGATTTGATGTTCCACTCGATCATCTCCATGCCCAGCGCCTGTGCCACCTGACGGGCCAGTTCGGTCTTGCCGGTGCCCGGTTCGCCCTTGACCAGCAGCGGGCGTTCCAGTGTGACGGCCGCATTCACGGCAATCGTAAGATCGTCGGTGGCCACATATTCCTGAGTGCCCTGAAATTTCATGTTTTCCAAACCTTTGCTTCATTGATCGCGCGTACGCCATGTTGGTCGCGCTTTTACAGCAAGCGGGCGGCAATTGTGTAGTGACAATCTCATATGTGTCGGATAAACGCTGCGGCAGAGGGGGCCAGATGTCTGAGGAATTGCTATGACGGACGTCGCTGGCCAACCTGAGGGAGTACAAATGAAGCAGGAAGTTTTTCTGCCGGATGATTACCGCCCGGCCACAGACGAACCTTTCATGAATGACAAACAGCTTGAATATTTCCGCCGCAAGCTGGCGGATTGGAAACACGAATTGATGGTTGGCAGCCGCGATATGATCGAGACATTGCAGGACGGTACCCGCAATATTCCCGATGTGGCCGACCGCGCCAGCGAGGAAACCGACCGCGCGCTTGAGTTGCGCACACGCGATCGCGCCCGCAAGCTGGTCTCGAAGATCGACGCCGCCTTGCGCCGCATCGAAGGTGGCGAATACGGCTATTGCGAAGTCACCGGAGAACCGATTTCGCTGAAGCGGCTGGATGCAAGGCCAATTGCCACGCTAAGCCTTGAGGCCCAGGAACGCCACGAACGGCGCGAAAAGGTACACCGGGATGACTAACCGGGACGAATAAGCAGTTACATGCGACAATAGATCAAAGCGCCGGGGCATGTTTCCCCGGCGTTTTTGCGTTATGGGGGTGGCATGGGACTGAATGGACAAAAGATCATTGTTGTGGGCGCGGGCATTGGCGGGCTGAGCGCGGCGCTGTGTCTGCGCCGGCAGGGGGCTGAGGTCACGGTTCTGGAACAGGCCGAAAAAATTTCCGAAGTCGGGGCCGGATTGCAGATCAGCCCGAATGGCGTGGCGGTGCTGCGTGCGCTCGGGCTTGAGGACGGGCTGGCGGCAAAGGCTGTGCGCGGCCAGGCGGCGGTGCTGCGCGATTGTCGCGGCGGCGGCGAGGTGCTGCGGCTGGACCTGACCCGGCTGGACAGCGGGCAGGCCTATTACTTTGTGCATCGGGTCGACCTGATTGACCTGCTTGCGGATGCGGCCCGCCGCGCCGGGGTAAACATACGCCTCTTGCAAAAGGTCAGGACGGTCGAGACCGGGCCTGAACCGGTTGTGCATCTTGCCAGCGGGGGTCGCCTCAGCGGCGATCTGGTGGTTGGGGCCGACGGGCTGCATTCGCGCGCACGGGTGGCGTTGAACGGTGAGGACACGCCGTTTTTTACCGGCCAGGTGGCCTGGCGGGCGGTGGTGCCCAATGATCCGGGGCTGGGCGCAGAGGCGCAGGTCTTCATGGGGCCGGGGCGGCATCTGGTTGCCTATCCGCTGCGCGGTGGCGACCTGGTTAATCTGGTGGCGGTTCAGGAACGCAAGGAATGGGCCGCGGAAGGCTGGCACCATTTTGACGATCCCGACAACCTGAGGGCGGCGTTTGCCGGGTTCGGCGGCACTGCGCGGGCCCTGCTGGCGCAGGTGGACGAAGTGGGGCTTTGGGGATTGTTCCGGCATCCGGTTGCGGCCAACTGGTACGGTGAGGGGCTGGCGATATTGGGCGATGCGGCGCATCCGACCCTGCCATTCATGGCGCAGGGGGCGAATATGGCGCTGGAGGATGCCTGGGTTCTGGGCGATTGTCTGGCGCGGCACGGGCTTGGTGAGGCCGGGCTGATCGCCTATCAGGCGGCGCGCCGCGACCGGGCTGTGCGGATTGTGGCTGCGGCCAATGGCAATGCCTGGAAATACCATTTGCGCCCCGGCCCGGTCCGGGCGGCGGCGCATCTGGCATTAAAGCTGGGCGGGGCCGTGGCACCGGGGCGGATGATCCGTCAGTTCGACTGGCTTTATGGGTTCGATGTTACCGCGCGGGGCGCGGCACCGTGATCCGGATGAGCGCCTGCGGCGCGCCGGTTTTCCTGATTGGCGCGTTCGCAGAGGCAGCGCGTTTGGTTCGGGCGATGCTTTGGTGGTGACGTGGCCGGGGCTGCGGGCTCACTAAAGCAAAGATTTCAGATGTCGAGGGTAATGCAGACCGGGACATGGTCCGAGGGTTTCTCATAGCCGCGGATTTCGGCGTCGATATGGGCGTCGCTCAACAGGTCGGCGGCCTGTGGGGTCAGCAGGAAATGGTCGATGCGGATGCCGTCGTTGCGGTTCCACGCCCCCGCCTGATAATCCCAGAATGAATAGTGGCCGGGGCCTTGGGTTCGGGCGCGAAACGCGTCGGTAAAGCCAAGGTTAATGATGCGGCGCCAGGCGGCGCGGCTTTCCAGGCGAAACAGCGCATCATCCTTCCAGACCTCGGGGCGGGCGGCGTCTTCGGCCTGCGGGATGATGTTGTAATCCCCCGCCATCAGCGCCGGTTCCTCGGCCGCCAGAAGGTCGGTGGCGCGGGCGTGCAGGCGCTGCATCCAGGCCAGTTTATAGTCGTATTTCGGCCCCGGCACCGGGTTGCCGTTGGGCAGGTAAAGCCCGCAGATGCGCAGCGCCTGTTCGCCGATCACCGTGGCCTCGATCCAGCGCGCCTGTTCGTCGCTTTCATCCCCCGGCAGCCCGCGCTGCACATCCTCAAGCGGCAGTTTCGACAGGATCGCCACGCCGTTGAAACCCTTTTGCCCGTGGGTCTCGACATGATAGCCGCGATCTTCGAACAGCTCGCGCGGGAAACCCGCATCGACGGATTTGATTTCCTGCAAAAGCACCACATCCGGGCGCGCCTGATCCAGCCAGGCGGGCAGGGCCGATGCGCGGGCCTTGATGCCATTTATGTTGAATGTGGCGATTTTCATGTGGGCCCCTCGCGTGGGGACGGATGTCCCGTCCGATAGCCGATCTATTGCCCAAGGGCCGCAAATGAGCAAGGGCACAGCGCGAATCAATCGGCTTATCTCAAAGGTGATTCCCGGCCCAATGTTGGAAATCCCACAGTGATTCGCGGTCACAATTGTTTCCGAATCCGGGAAAAACTGTTTCAAACCGGCCCTGTGGATAAGTTTTTTTACCCGGCCACGTGTCAGGGGCTTTGGGTTGGGGGTCAGTTTATTGCCGGCCAGAGTTCATGTGGATAACTCAACCAGAATACATCCTTTGGTAGAAAAACATGTTTGCTACTCGCCTTTTGAGTGCAAGCGTTGAGGGGCGATCAACTTCACAAACGAGGACCAAAACAATGACTGCACTTCGCAAAGTTTACGCCACCCAAGAGACCGCTGCCACAACAACCGCTGCCACAACAGAGGCATCCAGCCTGTTCGATGGCGACGCAACCGCCCTGTTCACCTCCGGGTCGGCCCCGCATTGCACCTCTGATGTACTGGGCGGCGATGCCACCGAAATGTTCACCTCGGGCTCGGCCCCGGTTGCCAGCGGCGATGTGACCAGCGGCGAGGGCACACAGATGTTCACCTCGGGCTCGGCCCCGGTTGCCAGCGGCGATGTGACCAGCGGCGAGGGCACACAGATGTTCACCTCGGGTTCGGCCCCGGTTGCCAGCAGCGATGCCAGCACCGGCGAGCGCACTGAAATGTTCACCTCGGGCAGCTAAGCGCAAGCGCGCATTCTGAAGTTGGAAACGGGGCGTTCAGACCGACGCCATTTGAGAAAGGGAAACCAGATGTCAAATGTTATTGAACTGAACGTTCCGTCCCGGCTTCAGAGCCTTGGCGCAAAGCGATCCGCCCTGATTGCCAGCTTTGCCAGTCACCGCCGCTTTGGCGATGACGTGTTCTGGCTCAAGGAGAATGCCGAACTGCTGAACATACTGGAATGTAGCGATGCGTGCCTGGAAACCGGTGCGCTGGCCCCGCATGAGGGGTTTTATGCCCAGGTCGAAAAGCGGCTGGGGTTCTTCCCGCAATATTACCGGTTTTTACTGTCGATCTGCCTGGATCTTGAGGATCTGGGAATGGCGGGCGACAAGGGTGAAACCCTGTGCCACTGGGTCGCCCGCGAGGGGCTTGCGGACGCCGAATTGTCCGACCTGCAACGGGCCGAGGCGCGTCGCCTGATGCAGCGGCGCGGCATTGATCCGCTGCCGGACGATACCGGGTTGAACAGCCGGCTGCACGGGTTCATTGACCGGTCGGAAACCTTTGCCATGCCCAACAAAAAGGCCGCCTATGAGTTGACCCATATCGTGTTCTACCTAAGCGAATATGGCCGGCGCGACCCGCAGCTTTCGCCGGCGGCGATCACCAGCCTCGAATTTGCCGGGTTGCTTGCCTATCTGGATCAAAACGCCGACCTTCTGGCGGAAATCTGCGTGGCGCTGCGGTTTGCCGGATTTGAACCTTCAGATATCTGGGAGCACTGGCTGGAACAGGAGGTCCATCGCTTCAGTGTCGCCACCGGACCACAGGCCAGCACGGGCGACGAATATCACGACTATTTCGTCTGTAACTGGCTGATGACGGTGTCCGGGCGCGATGCCTTTGTCAAAGAGGCCACGCACGAGCGCATGGCGTTCCACCGCGCCGAGCCTTTCATCGGGCCGCTGCGCGCGATGTCGCAATGTATGTTCGACCTCGAGGATCAACGCTCGGGCGACTGGCAGGCCATGCGCCCGCATATCGAAGACACCCTGAGCGAGGTCGGGTTTGAAATCCTGTCCGAAGCGCAGGCCAGCAGCGACAAGTTCGAAGCGTTTTTCGCCGGGTTTGCACGTACGGGGCTGCGAGGGGTGGTCCTGTGAGCCGTCTTGTGAATCCTCCTGTGAACCGTCCTGTGATGCGGCCTGTTGTGGGTGCGCGCTTGGCCGGGATCGGCGCGGGGCTGGCGATTGTCTATACGGTGCTTATTTCCAGCGCCGATGCGATTACCAAACTGATTGCCGGGGGCTACGGCGCACCGCAATTATTCGCCCTTTCCGGCGCGATTGTCGTGGGGTTAAGCCTGTTGGCCGACCGCCATCCCAGCCAGCGGCGCGGCATGAAAACCTGCGCCCCGCGTGCCATGGCGGTGCGGTCGGGGGCAACGGTGCTGGCGTGCCTGTCGTTTTTCCAGGCGTTTCGATATCTGCCCTTTGCCGAGGTGTTCCTGTTCATCGGCCTGATGCCGATCCTGGCCGGGCTGATGTCGGGGCTGATTCTGCGTGAACATGTGCGCCCGGCGGCCTGGGTGGCGCTGGCCGCCGGGTTCATTGGCGTGCTGTGTCTGTTTCCGGACGGGTTGGCGGCGGTTTCTCCGGGCCATCTCTGGGCTTTGTCGGCGGCGGTATTCGGAACGCTTTCAATGGTGATGGCGCGCTATATTGGACGGTTTGAAAACAATGCTTTGGCGCAGGTTCTTTATCCAAATATGGCGATATTCGCGACCATGGCGATGGCCTTGCCGTTTGTCTGGAAACCGATGCCTTTGGGGGATCTGATCTGGGTAGCGGTCTATGCGGCGCTGTTGTTCGCGGCGCGCTGGGTGCTGGTGGTGGCGTTGCGGATGCTGGCAGCCTATGCGGTGACGCCGTTGATGAACCTGCAATTTGTCTGGATGGTGGGCCTGGGCGCGGTGTTCTTTGGCGAATACCCCGCATCGGGCACCTATCTGGGGGTGGGAATTGTCATTGGCACGGGGCTGTATCTGGTCTGGGACCAGTTCGCGCCAAAATCGGCCCGGCTGGCGTGGCCGCGCTGGATTTCACCTGCGGGTAACTTTAAGACAGACCCATAATGCCGTGAATTACATCGAAAATGATGTGCCGCATCCACAGGACGATGTGGCGTTCGGATTGTTGACGACAAACCGCGCGCCAATCAGTTCTTCCGAAAAATCAATCACCGCGTTTTCCAGGAACGGCAGGGAGACCGTGTCTACCACCACTTTCTCGCCCTGTCCTGTCAGCACCAGATCATCACTTCCCGGCGCATCCAGGGCGATCTCGTATTGAAATCCGGAACAGCCGCCACCCTCGACCGCCACCCGCAGGGCCTGGCCCTGATCGGCTGCACCGATTTCAGCCAGACGGGCAAAGGCGCGTTCTGTGACTTTCGGGGGCAGGTGCATCCGTGTTCTCCAGGTGGTTTTCATGTCGTGTCGGGTGCAATATAGAAACTCTTGGGACACCCGGCAAGGACAGGACAGCACATGCGCGCATCATATGCCTCGGATCCGGCCACCAGCAGGGGGCGTTTGGTGACGGAACAGGAAAGCAGTTTCCGATCCTGTTTTCAGCGCGACCGCGACCGGATCATCCACGCCAGCGCCTTTCGGCGCCTCAAACACAAGACCCAGGTGTTCATCGAGCACGAGGGCGATTATTACCGCACCCGCCTGACCCATTCGATCGAAGTGGCACAGGTGGCGCGTACCATCTGCGGTGCCCTGGATCTGAACCCCGAACTGACCGAAGCCGTTGCCCTGGCGCATGATCTTGGCCACACGCCGTTCGGTCATACCGGCGAGGACGCTTTGCACGCGCTGATGGCCCCCTACGGCGGGTTCGACCACAACGCCCAGGCGATCCGCATCGTCACCCATCTTGAGCGTCACTATGCCGATTTCGACGGTCTGAACCTGACCTGGGAAACGCTTGAGGGTCTGGCCAAACATAATGGTCCGGTTACCGGCGATCTGCCTTGGGCCCTGGCCGAATACGGGCTGCGTCACGATCTGGAACTGGACAGCTATGCCAGCGCCGAGGCGCAGGTTGCGGCAATTGCCGACGATGTGGCCTATAATCACCACGACCTGCACGACGGGCTGAGGGCCGAGCTGTTTTCAACCGATGAACTGGCCGATCTGCCGATCCTGCGCGGCTGTTTCGCCGAGGTGGATCAGCGCTATCCGGGGCTGAATTACTATCGCCGCCGCCACGAGGCTTTGCGGCGGTTCTTTGGTGTGCTGGTCGAGGATGTGATCGTTCTGGCGCGGCGCAATCTGGCGGACCTGGCCCCGCAATCGGTCGGGGATATCCGTCTGGCCGGGCGGCCGATGGTGCAGTTTTCGCCACAGGTATTCAATGATCTCAAAGAGATACGCGCCTTCCTGTTTGACCGCATGTACCGCGCCCCCAGCGTGATCAAGATGCGCGCCAAGGTGACACATGTGGTGGACGACCTGTTCCCGTATTTCATGGCCCATGCCGATCAACTGCCCAGGCAATGGCGCAAGGATGTCGCGGCGGCAAAAGGCGAGGTGGCTTTGGCGCGGATCGTGTCGGACTATATTTCCGGCATGACCGACCGGTTTGCCTTGCAGGAACACGCGCGCCTCTTGGGGGGGGCGATTGAGGGATAAGGGCGCACCTGCTTGGCGCGCCCTCACGGTAGTTTGCAAGGTGATTTACAAGGTGGTTTGCTCTGGCGAATATGCCAGTTTCAGAACGGTTTCTCCACTTGCCTCGTGAAGATATTTCTCTGACCCACGAAACCCGTAAGCCTGATAAAACCGCCGTCCTATGGTGTTCTTTTCAAACACCTCGACCCTCAGCGGGCCTTTGCGTTGAAACGCCAGATCCACCATCGCCCGTCCCAGTCCCTGTGCGTGAAAAGACGGGCGCAAAAACAGGCCGGCCACTTCGTTTTCCACCAGCGCGACAAATCCTACGACCTCTCCGTTCACCTCGCAGACGGATGTTTCGGCGAAACTGAGGTAAACATTGCGCAACGCCTCGGCTTCGCGTTCGACGAAATCCTTGTCCAGAAACGGATGGGCCAGCGCCGTTGCCGCGCGCCAGATGGACACCACTGTGTCGGCGTCATGTGGTTGGTATTCTCTGATCATTGTCAGACACTTCTTTCTTTTGCCTCCGGATACTCCGGGGCCTGTACGTCATTTGGGAATAGCGCACTCCGCCAGGGCTGATCCGGCTCTGCGGTCAGTCTGATCTGTCTGGATTGCGATGGCCGGCATAATGGCGGCCCGGTCTTAAAGGGACATTAAATCTCCGTGCCTGACGACAGGTTATCATATGTCCCGCCATCATCACAAGCCGGCACGAGGTGAGTTGACCGCACATGCAAGGATGATAAACCCGCTCTTAACCCAAAGGACGCTATAATGAACCTGTTTGCCGATATTCGTACCCTCGTGCTGGAAGCCCTGAATGCCATGGTCGCCGATGGTGCGCTGCCGCAAGGTCTGTCGATGGCCAACGTCACCGTCGAACCGCCGCGCGATGCGGCGCACGGGGATATGGCGACCAACGCGGCGATGGTGCTGGCCAAACCTGCCGGCATGAAGCCGCGCGATATTGCCACGGCGCTGGCCGAAAAGCTGGCCACCGATCCGCGCATCACCAGCGCCGAGGTGGCCGGGCCGGGGTTCTTGAACCTGCGGCTGGCGACAAATGTCTGGCAGGGGGTGCTGGGGCATATTCTGACGGCTGGCACCGACTATGGCCGCTCGGATGTGGGGGGGGGCAAGAGGGTAAATGTCGAATTCGTCAGCGCCAATCCCACCGGACCATTGCATGTGGGCCACACCCGTGGCGCGGTGTTTGGCGATGCTTTGGCCAGCCTGCTGGCCTATTCGGGCCATGACGTGACGCGCGAATATTACATCAACGATGGCGGCGCGCAGGTCGATGTGCTGGCCCGGTCGGTCTATCTGCGTTACCTTGAGGCGCTGGGACAAGAGGTGGCCTTTCCTGACGGCACCTATCCCGGCGACTATCTGATTCCGGTTGGTGCGGCGCTGGCCGAGGAAATGGGCGAAGTGTGGGTCGATCAGCCCGAAGATGTCTGGCTGGCCGAGGTGCGCGCATATTCGACCGACGCGATGATGGATCTGATCCGCGCGGATCTGGGCGCGCTGGGTGTCGAAATGGACGTGTTCTTTAGCGAAAAGTCGCTGTACGGCACCGGGCGGATCGAGGCGGCGATTGACAATCTGCGCGCCAAGGGGCTGATCTATCGCGGCACGCTTGAGCCGCCCAAGGGCAAGCTGCCCGATGACTGGGAGCCGCGCGAACAGACCCTGTTCAAATCCACTGAACATGGTGATGATGTTGACCGGCCAATCCAGAAATCCGACGGCGGATGGACCTATTTCGCGCCCGACATCGCCTATCATTATGATAAGATTTCCAGAGGCTTCGACGCACTAATTGATGTGTTTGGCGCGGATCACGGCGGCTATGTCAAGCGGATGAAGGCCGCCGTCAGCGCGCTGAGTGACGGTGCTGTGCCGCTGGATATCAAGCTGACGCAACTGGTCAAATTGTGGAAGGACGGCCAGCCGTTCAAGATGTCAAAACGCGCCGGCACCTTTGTTACCCTGCGTGATGTGATTGATATGGTCGGCCCGGATGTGACGCGGTTTGTGATGCTGACGCGCAAGAACGACGCGCCGCTTGATTTCGATTTCGACAAGGTGCTGGAGCAAAGCCGTGACAACCCGGTGTTCTACGTGCAATACGCCCACGCCCGCGTGCAAAGCGTGCTGCGCCGTGCCGAAGAGGCCGCGATCGCGGCTGACGAGGCAACACTGAGCGCGGCGGATCTTAGCCTGATCAACCATGACTGCGAACTGGACGTTGCCAGAAAACTGGCCGAATGGCCGCGTCTGGTCGAGATCGCCGCGCGCACCAACGAACCGCATCGCATTGCCTTCTACCTCTATGAACTGGCTGGCGAATTCCACGCATTGTGGAACCGGGGCAACGAATTGCCCGAACTGCGGTTCCTGCAACCGGACGATCCTGCCACAAGTCAGGCAAAAATGGCGCTGGCCCGTGCCGTTTGCGTTGTTATTTCCGCAGGTCTTGGTATTCTTGGTGTCACACCGGCGCAGGAGATGCGGTAACAAAACCGCCCGAAACGCCGGTCCGAGGCAGAAATCAAAGAAGCCCGACCGCCGTAAATGGCGTAAAACCGGGGCAGTGAGGCGGACATGGCAGATACTTCTTACACGGGCGGCGTGTATTTTCCTGACTCCAGGCAACAAGAATTGCGATCCCCGGACCCGGTATCTGAACCGGACCTGACCGGGGGGGCGTCGTCGTTTGGCGGCGCGGTCAGAGTAATGGGCGCTGCGGGTTCAATGGCGCTGATGGTCGGCATTGGGGTCTGGGGCTACAAGCTGGTGATGCGCGATGTCAGCGGCGTGCCGGTGGTGCGCGCACTTGAGGGTCCGATGCGGATCCAGCCGGAAAAGCCCGGCGGGTTGCAGGCGGATCATCAGGGTCTGGCCGTAAACGCGGTTGCCGCCGCCGGTTCTGCGGCCCCGACAGCAGATCGCCTCATGCTTGCGCCGAAACCGGTTGAACTGTCCGAGGAAGACAAACCAATCGGGCAGGTCGCCCAACAGGACAGCCCGGACGCCGTGCAACCGGCCAAAGCGGCCGCATCGCCCGAGGATCTGGCATCGCTTTCGGTCGAGGCGCTGGTTGAACAATTGTCGGGCGGCACGCAATCTGCGAACAGTACCGAAACTGCCACCGAAACCGTCACCGTCACCGACACTGACAGTCCGGCGGCGCAAGACGCTCCGGCCGGGCAGCCCGAGGTGATGCAGGCCGACACGCCGATCACCGAGGTCGCGCCGGACTATGACGCGCCGGACGCCGACAATCCGGATGTCGAACTTGAGGTGGCCCCGGCCATTGTGACAGGGCCAGGGGTGCGACGCTCGTTGCGGCCGCTTGCACGCCCGGCCCGCGCGGTTTCTTCGGGCGGCACCAAAGGCACCGATACAGTCCTTGCCACGGCCATCAACACGGCGGTCGATGCGGTGGCCAACCTTGAGGTTGGCCCCGAGAGCCTTCCCGCCGGCACCCGTCTGGCCCAGCTTGGGGCCTATGACAGCGTCGAAGTCGCACGCGAGGAATGGGGCAGGATGAGCCTTAAGTTTGAAGAATATATGGAGGGAAAGCAAAGGGTTATCCAAAAGGCCAGCAGCGGAGGGCGGACCTTCTACCGCCTGCGCGCCATGGGCTTTGATGACCTGAGCGCTGCCCGCCGGTTCTGTTCTGCGCTGGTGGCGGAAAACGCCGATTGCATTCCGGTCACCACCAGGTGAGCTTTGGGGCCAGTATCCTCGATGCGACGGGGCTGCGGCTGACGCGCGAGGAAAAGGCGCTGTTTCGCGATGTGAACCCGTTTGGCTTCATTCTGTTTGCCCGCAACATCGAAACGCCCGATCAGATCCGTGCCCTGTGCGATGATTTTCGCGCCGCGGTCGGGCGCGATTGCCTTGTGACCATAGATCAGGAAGGCGGGCGGGTGCAGCGCCTGCACCGCCCTCTGGCGCGTGACTGGTTGGCCCCGCTGGATCATGTGGCCCGCGCCGGAGACGGGGCCGAACGGGCCATGTACCTGCGCTATCGTCTGATTGCCCATGAGTTGCACGGGCTTGGCATCGACAGCAATTGCGCGCCGATGCTCGATCTGGCCCGGCCGCAGACCCATCCGTTTTTGTTGAATCGCTGTTATGGCAATGACCCCGACCGCGTGGCCGCCCTTGGCCGGGCGGTGGCCGATGGGTTGCTGGATGGCGGCGTTGTGCCGGTGGTCAAACACATGCCGGGCCATGGCCGTTCGACGCAGGACAGTCATCACGACCTGCCGCATGTGATCGCCGATCCCGAGGCGCTTGACGACACCGATTTCGCCCCGTTTCGCGCCCTGAATGACCTGGCGATGGGCATGACCGCGCATCTTGTCTATGACGCGATCGACCCGGCACCGGCGACGGTTTCGCCTGTTATGATCGGGCTGATCCGCGATCAGATCGGCTTTGACGGGCTGCTCATGACCGATGACATTTCGATGAAGGCCCTGGGCGGGGCGCTGGGGGATATTGCGCGCGATGCAATCCATGCGGGCTGTGACGTGGTGCTGGCGTGCAACCGGTCTCTGGCCGAGCGCCGGGAGGTGGCGTTGGCCGCAGGCGAGATGGGGCAGGTGGCGCAATCGCGCGCCGAGGCCGCGCTGGCGACCCGCCAACCACCCCGCGAACTTGACATTGCCGCCGCCGAAGCCGACCTTGCACGCCTGATGGGCGGGCAGGCGTATGACGGATAATCTGTTTCAGGAAGACGCACTTTCGGTCAGCGACCGGCTGGCTGCCGAGGCGCTGATTGTCGATGTCGATGGCTTTGAGGGTCCGCTGGATCTGTTGTTGAGCCTGTCGCGCACCCAAAAGGTCGATCTGCGCCGGATTTCGGTGCTGGAACTGGCACGTCAGTATCTGGGTTTCGTCGAACGGGCCAAGGCGCTGCGGCTGGAACTGGCGGCGGATTATCTGGTGATGGCGGCCTGGCTGGCATTCCTGAAATCGCGCCTGCTGCTGCCGCCCGACCCGACCGAAGAAGGGCCAAGCGGTGAAGAGCTGGCGGCGCATCTGGCGTTTCAGCTTGAGCGGCTTCAGGCGATGCGCGATGTGGCCGCGCGGCTGATGGCCTGCGATCAGCGGGGCCGTGATTTCTTTGTGCGCGGCCAGGGCGAGGACGTGACCCGGATCAGGACGGTGACCCATTCCGCGACCCTGCTGGACCTGATGCAGGGCTATGCCCGGATCCGCACCCGCGACGAGTTCCGGCCCTTCGCACTGGACAGGGAATCGGTATTCACCATGGAACAGGCGCTCGAGCGGATGCGCGGGCTGATTGGCTATGGCGGCAGCTGGACAGACATGGCCACGTACCTGCCCGAAGGTTGGGACAATGACCCGGTGCGCCGCCGCTCGGCCACGGCCGCGACCTTTGCCGCCTCGCTTGAACTGGTCAAAGAGGGTCAACTGGAAATCCGCCAGTCCGAGGTTTTCGCGCCGATCCACCTGCGTAAAGTTGATGGAAGAACGTGATGCAAGACCCTGAAGAAGCAATAGAAAGCCTGTTCGAGGCTCCGCCGATGGGCGAACAGGAACGCATGTGCGAAGCGGTGCTGTTCGCCAGCGCCGAACCGGTCAGCGTGCGCGATCTTGAGGCGCGAATGCCGCATGGCTGTGACGTGCCCCAGGCGCTGGAACTGTTGCGCAAACGCTATGAGGGGCGCGGTGTTCGGGTGGTTCTGGTGGGCGATGCCTGGGCGATCCGCACCGCCCCCGACCTTGGGTTTCTGATGCAAAAGGAAACGGTCGAGACCCGCAAACTCAGCCGCGCGGCGATCGAAACGCTGGCGATCATCGCCTATCACCAGCCCACCACCCGCGCCGAGATCGAAGAGATCCGTGGCGTGTCGGTTTCACGCGGCACGATTGATCAGTTGCTGGGGCTGGAGTGGATCCGGCTGGGCCGACGCCGGATGACACCGGGACGGCCGGTGACCTTTGTCGTCACGCCGGTGTTTCTGGATCACTTCGGGCTGGAAAGTGCCCGCGATTTGCCGGGTCTGAAAGAGCTTCGCTCGGCCGGATTGCTGGAAAACCGGCCGCCGCCGGGCACCCCGCCGGGCGATGGTGACACAGACGACACGTCGCAGCCCGAGCTTTTTGAAGACTAGCCCCAAGTTGCCCCGAAAATGTCACAATTGGACCATAGGATGGCGTATCGGCAGAAAAAAAGGGATTTGGCATGAATATGAACCAGATCATCAACATGGTCATGCGCGTCATCATGCGCAAAATGATCAATTCGGGCATCCGCGCAGGTATGACTGCGGCTTCGGGGATGGGGCGTAAGGGCCAGCAGGACGGCGACGGCGATGCGCCCCGCCAGATGTCCAAAAACGAACGTGCGCAGCAGCGTCAGATGCAGGCAACCGCAAAGCAGGCGAAAAAGATGGCCCGGGTCTCGCGGCGCATTACCCGGTC
>Ga0209121_10002666_pt1 | contig 17916 bp, 11 predicted proteins | sample Cruoilmetagenom3_FD_187292 | JGI IMG/M metagenome (GOLD analysis project Ga0209121, IMG submission 187292) | Oil polluted marine microbial communities from Coal Oil Point, Santa Barbara, California, USA - Sample 3 (SPAdes) (version 2) | ecosystem: Environmental > Aquatic > Marine > Oil seeps ... | reverse complement strand
TAAAAAGTAATTGACACTGTTGGTGTCGTAGTGTAGGTATGCCTTGGGTGCCGCGATTTCAAACCGCCACCCGCCGCGATTTTACTCCGCCCTTTACAGTAATGGAATTGGTGGAGGGTATCCATCTGGATAAATACGTGCAATCGAAGAAACTCGATTCCTATGCAATACTCTGCCTGATGCATAAAATATGTCACACGATTGAATTCGCTCACGATTTGGGTATTGTCCATCGCGATTTGAAACCCTCGAATATACTGGTTACATCAGATGGCGAGCCGCATGTTCTGGATTTCGGCCTGGCAAAGGCTTCCGCCGGAGACGACTGGAATGTAACCATCTCTCTCGATGGAGAAACCGTCGGAACACCGGCCTACATGTCTCCGGAACAAGCAGCGGGAAGCGTAAAGGACATCGACGAACGCACAGATGTATATTCCCTGGGTGTTATTCTTTACCAACTCCTCACCGGCCATTTACCCCACGATATGTCGGGCACGAAGTATCAAGTGCTTAAACGAGTAATTGAAGAGGAGATAACCGATCCCTGTATGAAGGCGGCGCAGATCGATACGAGATTAGGGCTGTTGTTGCGGAAGGCTTGCGCAAAAAACTTGGAGGAGCGATATAGAACTGTACGCGAACTTAGAGAGTCGATTTCTGAATGGATAGAGGATCAGACAGCATCCCTTGGACATCGCGCAATAGCACATGCCTTAAAGCCTGTGGCTGCGGATCGATCTATTTCTGGAACCAGGTTGATTTGTCATGCTCAAAAGGGAGATATTACGGAAACGGCTTCATTGTCACTCAAATATAATGGACGACTTATGAACTATGTTTTGTTGGCCAAACGCTCAATAGAGCTCGGACGGCGTAAAACGTATGACATCGTGGCACGTCTTCTACCAACTAATGAGCAAAACGATCAGTTGTCACTCAGGATTGCTTCTTCCAAACCTCAATGTGTCATTGATCTGTCTCAGGATGGTGTCTATATTAAAGACCTTCATTCTTTGAACGGCACTCAACTTGATAATGAAACCATGGATTCAGCCGGCAGATATATTGACCACCGTTACCACAAGCTAAGCCTGGCGCATGTGTTAGACCTTGAAATTCGATGTTATAGAGGGCAGGAATACTTGGATATGTCAGGTTATGAGTTCATCTTAGGTAATACTAAGGCAAGCTTGTGGGCCAAAGCCTCAGCTTCACAAATGAATTCATTAGTACTGCGGCGCATAAATAACCTGGGTATTCAGGACTCGAATGGTTGTGAGAGTTATTGTGTTGTATATCGGATTGCTACCATTGGCTCCAATGACGACAACACCCTCTGTTTTTCAGATAAGGGTTTAAAGCCATGCCATGCAGCCGTTGTTTATTTGAAAGGTTGTTTTCATCTGCAGAATCTTTGTGGTGTGACGAACGTTATGATTAATGGCCAATTATTGAACAGGGGGCAGTTGATGCCGTTGAGTTTTGGAGACCGTATTCGGATTGCAGAACTGGACATGGAATTCTGTCGCAAACATCAACTCTATATAGATTGAACGGGTAGTCGTGAGGTCACGCGCCTCACTTTTGTGACCGTTTATGAGGAAACCAATGGATCGTTCAATAGGCGACATGCCAACCTTGCCGGGTGGAAGTGAGCATTCCTGGAAAGGAATTCTTCAGCCGGATTCATCATTTGGGCGATACAAGGTCCATCGCTTCCTCGGGCGAGGAGGGATGGGGGAGGTTTACGACGTTGAGCATGAGTTGGACGGCACGCATTATGCGATGAAAGTTCTGTCCTCTGAGATTCGTCAGACACCCGAAAATATACGCCGTTTTGAACGCGAAGCGCAGGTCATGGCCCGGCTGCGGCATCCGAATGTTGTGAGTGTGGACTATTTCGACGAAACCGATGGGAAATACTGGTTTCGAATGGAATTGGCCAAGGGGATTGAGGAGGGTGTAGTCACATTGGGCGATCTGGCCGCAAAGAATGGCGGAAGAATCGGCCAGGGATTATTGGTCGGTTTGTTTGAGCAGATTTTGGATGGGCTGTCATGCGCCCATAAGGCAGGAGTAATCCATAGAGATCTGAAGCCCGGCAACATCCTTTTAGTTTTATCAAACGAAACAACCGGGAGCATTATCCCTAAAATATCTGATTTCGGATTGGTTAGACTGGTCGGACAGGATTGGCTGTTGAAAAAGACGCTACTTTCTACTGAACTGAGTCAGAAAGAAGGACTAATTGATGGAACGATGGATTCCCAGGGAGTGTCAACCCAATCACTCGTGGGAACTTATGCTTATATGTCTCCTGAGCAAAAACAAAGGAAGGACATCGACGCGCGTAGCGACATTTATGCTGTGGGCCTGATGATCTATAGACTATTGACGGGCTATAGCAATCCCGGCGAGAAAATTCGAAACAAAGATTCAACCTTGCATGTCTTTTGGCAGAGGATTATCGATCAAAGCGTTCGCGAGGATCCTGAAGATCGCTTTTCGGATGTGGCCGCCATGCTTGAGGAGATACAGCGAGGTCGCAGAGTGCTGGCCAGTTTAGATGGCAAGGCATCGTTGGAGAAGTGTCACATCAAACTCCAGGTCAAACATTATTATACGGCGAATCGCTATCTGGACGAAGCCGTCATGATTTTCCCGAATGATCCGGAAGTTCTTGAATTTCAAACATTCATGCGATGACAGTTGAGCCTCTTGCGCGAATTGAAAAACAAGATGCAGGACTTGAGACGCCAGAAAAAGTACGACGAGGCTCTGGCTGTTGCTGAACAGTTCCGTTCTGTTTGCATTGAGGATGAACATATCAATAAGTTTATCAATGAATGTCCCCAATTAATCGCTAAAGAACAGTTAAGACAGCTTGTCGAGAAAGCAACGCGTTTTCTTGAGGCCGGGGAATACGAAGCGGCAAGTCGAGCTGCCCAAAAAGCTTTGTCACTCGACCATGAGAACAGTCAGGCCAATAGGATTAAAGATCAAGCCGTGACTATGCTTAAAAAACTGCAAATTGAGCATACCCGGGAACAGGTTAATCAGGCATTACAAAAGACGTATTCATTGCTCAAGAAGAAACACTATGCCCAGGCGCTGGAAGCACTTAACCACTCGCCTTGTTCTGACAGTAACCATCCTAAAGTGGTTGCTTTGCGAAATGCGTGTCAAGCGGGATTAGAAAAGGTCAAGCGATATTGGGAAGGAGCTGAAAAAGCCAAAACCTCCTCCGATACCCAGGGCGCTATGGACTTGCTGAATGAGGTGCTCGAAAGTATAGCTCCAGAAGATCCAGGCACACTTGAGCGACTCAATCAGATTAGAAACGAGGTCAAAGAGCTTTCCGCCGCCGAAACCAATATAGATCGTGCCTGGAAGAATAAATGTTACAAGAATTGCCTTGAAGCGGCAGATCGCATTTTAGCCATTAAGTCGGGGCATACGAGAGCACAGCAGATTAAGCTTGCTTGTCTTAAAAAAATCCAGTCCATACGATCGTTTACCGATAAGGCAGAAAAATATTATCGAAATCAACAATATGACGAAGCTATTGCCGCATTCGAACAAACAAAACAGTTCTATTACATGGGTAAAAGTCGTTCAGAAGGTGATTCGGAATTAGAAACACAACATAGCGTCTATTCACCCGAATATAAGGAAATCCGGGACCGAATAGCTGTGGCTCGTCAGGCAAAAACATCCATGGAACAGGCACTACAGAGGGCAAGAGAAGCACTGGAAGCTCGAGATTTAGTTGAGACTCGTCTGGCCCTGAATGATTACTTTGAACTACAAGCTAACGGCGAAGGGGGCTTGCTACTTCAACATGAATTAAAGAGCCTTCACCGTCGTGTAATGATTATGAGAAAGCTGCGCAAGATTGTATTTTATCTCTCCATTGCAGTCGTATTAGGTTTGGGTCTGACCTATGGCGCGGCAAGTCTCATAGTGACCCACAGAAAACAAAAGGCATTAGAGGAATCCTGCACAGCACTCACATTCGCGAATTTGAAAACGACGCAAAACGAGGCCGGTTTGCAACTGGGCCAACTACAGCGATCTCGGTTTGCTCCGCTGTTTTCAATTGATGAGAGGTGGAAACAATGGAAGGACACCCTAAATAGAAGCAGACATGCCTACGAAGACTATGCACGTGGCGCATATGAAGAAGGTCGAAGCAAAATTGAGAAACTCCCACTTACCGAGTTTACACCGTTCATTCGACATGCATTCGAAAAATTCATACAGGATACGAATGAATTATATATCACCGTGAATGACCAAATTGTCGAAGGAGATTATGACACATGTGTTGAGAATTGCAATGCGTTTCTGCTTGATTATCCTCAACACAATCCATTTCTCGATTTGCTTCAGAAAGCAAAAGAGGGACAGGAATTAGAGAGGAGTATCTCCGATCCCAATGTCGAGCTGGCAGATCTAAGCCGCAATTTGCGTGCTTTGTTGGAAGAGATTTCCCCTTTACACGGCGAAAAGCTGGAGTTGGAAGAACAGTGCATCAAGAGGTTGGAATCCGAATATGATTTTCTGAATAGACCTCTTCCGACTGATGCGAATGATATCGAAAAAGAGCTTGCAATTTGCCGTCACGCTCTCGAAGAAAAAATAATTCTCTTCGACAAGTGTCATGGCTACGAGATTTTCCGTCAACGACTAACTGACCGAGCGGAAGATCTTGAAGGTGCGATAGACAACTTAGACGTTCTGGCCAGGCTGGCTGAGGCAAAACGTTCGATGGATCGGAATTGCTGGATGGAGGCCAAGGAAAAGCTCGACCGCATTACTGAGGACCATGAGGAACTGTCTCAGGCAAAGGATTTTGTGGAAGAGAAGATCAAGATGCTGTTTGAGCTTGTCGAAACCGCTCATGAGCAGGCAGAACAACAAGATTGGCTTGTTGCCAGGGGCACTATGAAACAACTGTGGAGCATCTGGAGTGAAGATGACAAATCTGATCTACTTACGGAAGCTACGGCACTTCAAGCCAGAATTCACGGGTCCATACAAAAAGAGAGCGGCGATATTCGCTCTTTTGCAGAAGCGATTGACCAGAAGGACCACGAACAGATTAGTAAATTTGTTCGGGATCACATAGATGGTACATCTGATCTAACACCGATCTATCTGAAGTGGTTTCCCAGATTGAAACGAGATGTTGAAGATGCTTTGGCGCGGAAGAATATAAATACGGCACGGGACCACCTTCTCCAAGTTCTGAAATATGAGGACATCAAGGACGATGTAAACTACGAAAATTCAAGAAAGCTATTACAATATCTGGAGGGATGCCAAGCAAAAGTAGATAGGATATCAAGTGAGACTCAGGGACTAATCAACAAGGCACAAGCCTTACAGAATATACAATTTGTTGAGGCACTGTGGTATGTCCATCAAGCTTTGGTAAAGAACTCGGAATGTGAAGATGCCCAAAAACTGCAGACAACCTTGCAGTCTAAGGAACGTATTGCGGCACAGAAGTGGCGAGAAGCTAAGTTATGGTATGATGACAAATGCTACGTTCGATCCAATTTAATTCTGAATCCAGTAATAAGGGATTTTCCAGGAGATGCTCGTGTAACTGCATTGTCACATGATATAGATACGAAGTTAGAAACTGCTGAACAAGCTGCAAAAGATGTCAAAAACGGAAAGTTACGGGTGAAGGAATTCTATGATAACTACCTCGATTTTAGCCTCCCTTCTGATCTGGATCACAGAATCAAAAAGGAAATCCTAAAAGATCTAAAGGATCGAATTGCAGATCCTTCCCAGCAAGAAAGAATGAGCATCATCCTGTCATCAAGACAACAGGTTTTGATGGACGAACCAGAGTATAAAGACCTTGCAAGCAAGTACACTCCAACGATGAGACAAACACTATCGAAAATAGAGAGTTTGCCGGAAACCGATTGGTGTCGAATTAGCTTTTCTGAAGCTCCTAAGGGAATTGATGTGACTATTTACATTGAGGGACACAGATTGAAGGTACCTGGCACTTACTTTGTCCATTCTGAGGATAGAGTATCTATAATGGTTTCCAATACGGACTGTTCGAGAACTCAAGCGATCAATATCGAGCCCTGGGAAGCATATCGAATCAATCTAAAAGATGGCTGTCTGAATAGGAAAGAGGCTGAAGTACAGGTGACACGAAAAGGATTGTTGTTCAAAAAATATGATTTCGAGGCTATGGTCGACCAGATCACGAAGATGCATCTGATTGACAACGAGCGAGCCAGGAGGAGTCTTGAAGCTGAATTAGATCGAACTAAAGACAAAAAAGACCTCACCACACTGCAAGTGCCCCTGATAGATTGCTGGGAAAAAGAAGAACTTATGGAATTTCGTATCGAATAAAAAGGCATCTGTGCTTATGAATCGCCAAATAGTCGAGCAGGAACAGGTGGGACATAATATGGTTTTCAGAAACCACGTGAGACACCTATAAGCATCAGGCCGACCCAGTGATCTGAAATTTTGGGAAAAAATCTTCGTCGCGCGCAGGATTAGCCGCCTCTTTTCGTACCTCATTGTGAAAGGAACCTGAGAAGATAAACTGCCGGGATGGCAAACAGTCAGAAATCAACGGAACCTTGGAAAGGTTAGCTGAAAGACGTCGAGACTGGATTGAATTTCTTAATGCTGAGTTGAAGATATTGAGTCCAAAAGAGACTTGAGCTATAGGAGAACCCAAAAATGATCAGTATATGTCCTGATTGCGGAAAGCGATGGAAAATAAGCGACGATTTCGTTGGAAGGCGAATGACCTGCAAAGCGTGCAAACAGATCTTTACAATTACAGAGGTTTCAGCAACTGCTGTGCAAAGACGACAGAAGATCGATACGGCTCGATCAACAGGACATGCCACACAACTTCGCAGTAAACAACAATCGCATCCGATACGTTCATCTTTGAATTCCAAGACGATGGAACGTGTTTCTCCGCCGTTTTCAACAGAGACTGCCACTGCCACATCAATCCATGACGCAGGATTGCCATCGAAAAATCAGGATCACTGGGCAGGGCTGAAACGTGAACAAGTGCCGCGATCCATTGGCACTTCAACAACCACGATATCCCCGGTTATTGAGAAGGTCATAGCTAAGTGCCCGCATTGCAGTAAGAGGTTCAAGGTAAATCCGAAAGTTCTGGGCTTACACGCCAAGTGTCCAGTCTGCAAAAAACCATTCAGGGTAAGTGCGATTACCAAGGCTCCGATTAAAGTCTCTGGAGGTGGCCTGAAACAAAACCAATTTAGGGAAGCTATAGAGCAACCGGAAAGAACCTCCAAAACGTCTACAAGAACAGCCCCACACATGATGTCTGATGAAAAAGTCTCCATCAAGACCAAGACTATCGACACACAGTCAAGAACGACAGGGAGCAATGATACGGATCGATCCTCCGGTTTAATGTTAAGGCCAGATACAGGACTGTTGAGCCTTATGCCGATTGCAGAGATGAAGATCAAAGCAGGTATTGCTATTTGGACGATGCTCATCACGGCGATGATGATCATCGTTTATGACTTGTGGGAGGCTATGGGTATCTATCATGCTGTGACGGCCATAATGATTGCCCTAGCCGTGTATGGCGGAGGCACCTTTGTGTTCTTGAACCGTCAAAGAGAGTGGATCACTAGCGACCATTAGGACAAGCAAAAGCTTCGGATATTACAGCGCATGAGAGCTACGGCTTTAAAGGCAGGACTTGCGGTTCCACAGATTGCCTTGGCAGAGGACGACCCTGATGTGAACGTAGTCACATACGGCATGAGTACCGATGCAGCTAAAGTGGTTGTCACCGGACCATTCATGGAGCATGTTAAGCCAAGTGACGAAGAATTGGACGCTGTGTTGGCCCATGAGCTTAGCCATATACGACACGGCGACTTCATTACCTCGACACTGCTCAGATTCCTCCTCTGGTCGTTGCACAAAATACTGCTTTTGATCCAGATCCTCCGCTGGATAGGCACTCAGTGCTTTGCGATATTTGCCCAGATAGCTGGAGCATTTGGGATCATCGGTTTGTTCATGATTCTTGCAGGGGTTGTAGTATTGTTCTATTTGAGTGTGACGGCAGCAATAGTTGGAGCGGCCATTTTTATTTGTACGCTGGCGTTGTCGGCGTTCGAAAGAGAACGGGAGTATCTGGCGGATATGTATTCTGCGAGGTTGCTGGGTTCTGCCAGGCCTTTGCAAAGCGCGCTTGCCAAACTGAAGCAGGCTGGTGAACGAGTACAAAAGGAATTGGAGAAGCGTGCCGAAGTTGCTCCAGAAGGCGCCCAGATCGATATGAATGTGAAAGCTCCAGCAAAAGCGTTTATATCGGATGGCTTTGTCGCCAAGGCGCTTCAGCAGAAACCTGACATGATTAAAGCCTTCATGCGGGGAGAATTCTTTATGAGTCACCCGATTACAGAACACAGAATCTTCTACTTGGAGAATCCAATGGAGCGGATGCGATTCGTTTCAAATCTCTGGAACAAGCTAGTAGATAAGGCAAACAAACGTCTCGGAGCCGTGCCGAAGGCATCGTCTACGCTAAAGACGGTGATCGTCAGCTCACTGTTAGCCGGGATTCCCCTGGCAGCATTAGGAACTGTGAAACCGTGGATGATGTACGCTAGCACTTCGACGGCCGTGGTTGCGGCAGCCATGATTCTTGGACTTGGCGCAAAACGCCACCAATGGTCAGGCGAACAGTTTGTTGCCGCCATGGTTCTATGCTGTTTTCTCTCAACGACTATCATGTTTGTGCTTGGGATATTGCTCCTAAATCCGTACTCATTCTATTTCCCCGCTGTTTTCGCTGCTGCCCTACCCATAACATGGTTTATAGGCTTGCTATTTGCCGGTAAAATCACCCCGGAGGATGTTGGTAGTAGGAATAAGCAATGATGAGAACATCATCAGGCATAATTCTGATTGGCTTTTAGTGCGGCGTAATATATATGAGGAAAGATATCCCGTACGGTGCAAAAATGTTCACCGTGTAAATCCTTTTATTAGTGATAGTTAATGTCGCCATGGACGAATATATTTGCCTGTTTGAGTTGGATTCTGTAGCCTGTCAAGGCACCATGGGACCGCTGTAAAATTGCGGAACACACCGAAAGGTTCCTTGATTGGTTCACAATTGGGATAGTTTTGACCAGTTCGATGTCTTAACGGTCAATACAGTTCTTGGGCTTCGGCAACAGGTTTGAGTGGACACAAGATTGACTTTAGATTGGACTAACCTGAGCCTGTGATCTGCAACAAAACTTGCAACAGAAGTGCACTTTTATCACTCGATCGGCAATCTGTTGCATCTCAGCCAGCCTTATAAATTGTTAATTGACAAGCACAAAGCGATTTTCAACAGTTCTGCAAAAACTGCACACTCGGATCAAATCTCCGTTGCGCCTTGCACGCCGACTACTTGAAACTAACATGTGAATACATACGGAAAACAGAGCGACTCTCGATTATTGAAGAGCCACTCTTAAGCGGTAATAACAATGTTTGAAAAACAATCAGAAACAATTGGCCGAGACGCTCAGCTTACTTTGCTACTGCAGCACAAATGGCAGGCTGAGATCGAGAAGGCTGTTGATAAGGTGAAACTTGGCGTTGTTCCTGGTAGGAAACGAGCTAAGACAGACAATTGGTTCAGGCGACAATGGTTTAGGTCAATGATGAGGGATAGGAAGATAAAGGTAAGATTTGGGAAGCAGCAAATATCCCGGACCGAGCAATCTCAGGGACTGTCCACATGTCAATGAATCTTGATCGTCACGCCACCGGGATTGTTTGGAAACTTCAAAGACACAATGTCACCGTGTTTTTGCACAGTGATTTTGACGGATTCTCCATTGCTGCCGGTTGCAGTTACTTGGGGATGTTGAGAATCGGGCACATATAGTCTTGCAGTTGCGGGAGTTTTTGCCGGACCGCTGATACTGAACTGCAAGTTTCCATTCTTGTAGTCTTGTGAAGTCAGGCGATGAGTGGTGTGCAGCAGACTGGGTCTATCTTCATTCATCTTATCTGCGACATCGCGGTAGAGGCCGCTTTGTCCCGGAGCAAGCTGGATCGTATCGCGCAGACTCAGTTTCGGATCAAAAATATCAATGAACCGGCCGGAGAGCCTGATGCTGTCTGCTTCGGCATGGGCGATAATGAAGGGACCACGCCGCATGACGAAGGAGTTGGGCCTTTCCATTGTGCTTTTGCCGGCTTTTTTCAGGGCGGTATCGAGCAGCGGAAGGTATGTTTGCTCAACCACGGCGGGATTCGCAAACTTCGCAGGTGAGATATCGTTGCGAATCACGCAGCCGGCGCCAAGTTCCCAATCAGCATTCGGCTTGCCCGGAGACTCCAACTGGACAAGCAGATGATGCAAAGGCGAGTCAAAACCGGCATCATGCCACCAGAAATCTTCACAGCGGTCAAGTTCATCTCCATCTTTGCCAAGGACGATGAGTGCCCCGCCGCTTCTTACCCAGCAAACCAAGGCGGTATTCACCGAGGCACTGACAGGCTTGAAGCTTTCATATGACACCACGATAACATTGAAACGGGACAGGTACGCCTGCTCATCGACTCGCTCCATGATGAAGGAGGAAACTGGAACGCCTCTTTCGACCAGGGGCAGCAGCATACTATAGACACCCTGCAATCTTGGCTGTTTGAGCTGCTGCCACATAAGAGTATCGCTGATGGCAATTCCAATCCTTTTCCTGGAATTCGCACCCTTAGGCCCGAGGGGCCGGGCATTGGATATCCATGTGCCGCCGGCAGTTATCTCCTGAAGCACCTGCGTTACCGTCAGGATGGTGATACGATAATCCTCCGGGGCGGGAGTACCGCCACCCGTACCGTGCCCCGGCAGGAATATACGGTCGGGCCAGGGCATAATCTCATAGGAATCGACATCATCCATCAGCAGCATGGCCACGATGCAGTGCTTGTACCATTCCGCGAATTCGCTCCATTTATGATCAGGGTTGTCCTCGACGGGGTCTACCAGCAGCCAGAGCTTCTTGTCGCTCTCAACTGTCAATTGTGTGAAGTAGTCGTATAGCACGTATGCAGAAGCGAAAAAGCTCTTACGAGGCGAGTCATAGCAACCCAGAGCCCAATTGACCGGACCCGTCCATATCTGGCCAATGTAGCCGTCTATGCCGGAAAGGTTGGCGGAAGTGCCCAACGGGGCAACGAGCTGAGCAGCGATGTTACTGTAGAGAGAATGGATTGGTAGGATAAAGGCAACATCTTTGTGAACAGACTTTTCGAAGTGGTCTGCCCGCCGAAACAAACGCTCCTCGAGCTTGAGGTAGAGCTCGTTCTTCAGTTGAGCGGTCAGGAATCGCGCTCTGGCCGAGGCATGTTGTGGTTGCCAGGGCTCCTTGTATCGATCCTCCCAAAGTCGCTGAAAACTCTCCTCATAGCCCGTGAATACATGGGCCAAAGGTTCTTCGGGAAGAATGGCAGTAGCGCCGGCGGCCAGGGATTTGTCGGTCATTTCCTCGAGATATCGAATCCAGCCTTCCGTTGGAAGCATATAAGGGCGAACCCCGGCGCACTTGACCACTTGGCCGGTTCTATCGCGTTCGACCTCCTCGGGATGTGGCGTGCCATCCCACTTGCCGGTCCAGTACGCGTTGGCGGCATCGGAGTCGGCGAAGAACATGCGACCTACAGCAAATCCGTTCTGTTGCCAAGACTCTACGGCTCGCTCAAATGGAAGACCGTGGCGGTGTACGATGACGCCGTCTGCGGCAATAGCGATACGTGGCTCATAGGCGTGGTTTGTCTGAAAGATAGTCTTCGCCTGGAGGAAATCGGAAGATCCCTCTGTTTTGCTACCAAAGGCCAGATTCAGTGTCCAGAGAAGAGCAACGGCTACAGTGCAGGCGATGCTCTTGTTCAGGGTTCTCGAATAGTCACGCATTTAGCTCTCCTGATCATTACATCTGCTGGCCGGCAACGGCTACGACGGCCGAGCGAGCTCAAGAGGTTGATTTCAGTTCTTGCAGTCGCTCCTTCAGCAATGTTATCCGTCGCCTGGAGTCCATACGTTTTACTGCAATTTCCAGTGGAGCGAATCGACAGACAAGATATTATCTGCACGGCTTTAGATATATTCAATAGGGAACTTCCAGGGATCGCGGTATTCTGGAATAGACAGCCGCGAGGCTTCATCATCGCTGACAATTCTTTCTGCAGTTGGATCAAAGCGAATTGCCCGGCCCAGTCTCATCGAAAGGTTAGCTAAGCAGATCGGCACATCAATCTTGCAGTGATAATCCGCGTTGCAGCTTGGCTGCTGCCTGCTCTTGATACAGTCGAGCCACTCACGTTCGTGCCCAGGCGACGGCGGAATCGACTTCTCTGGGGGATTAGTGTCTTTCAACCAGTCACCTTCGGGTACGACCTGATGCATGCCGTAGTTGGCATACAATGTGCCGTTGACGCCGTGAAAATAGATCCCTAATCTGCGGGCAGGTTGCCCACGGCCGAAATCAAATGCAAAGCTGTTGACGAGCGACATCATCCACGTCATTGTGAAATCCGGGTATTGCCACACAACCTCCTGCACATCAGGCGCATCGCCCGCATCCTTTATGAGATAACGCCCGCCAGAACAGTAGGTGGTTTCCGGATAGCCCAGGTCCAGTGCCCAAACCGGCAGGTCGATTATGTGCGGAGCCATGCCCGGTGTCCAGCCGCCGCTGCAATCCATAAAGGAGCAATGGGTATAGGCATCCTGGACAATCAGTGAGTTGAACGATCGCATAGGACCCGGACCAACCCAGAGGTTCCAATCTATCTCCGGAGGTGGATCACTGTTAGGCGTATTGCCGATGCCACCAGGGCCTTGATTCATCACATTGAATGTTCGTGAGACACTGATCTTACCTAACTTGCCCGAGCGAATGAACTCTACTACCCGGCGGTAGTTCTCGCTGGCATGAATTTGTGTGCCTATCTGGCTGATCCGCTGGTGTCGACGAACTGCATTGCGGACAGCGAGACTTTCGCCGACGTGAAGAGTCATTGGTTTTTGCAGGTAGATGTCCTTGCCTGCCCTGCAGGCATCGACCGCCATGCGACAGTGCCAATGAGGGGGTGTGGCGATGATCACTGCATCAATGTCTTTTGCTTCCAGCATCTCGCGGTAGTCATCGTAAGGTTTGGCAGTGCTCTGGTATTGAGCGACTACCGCATCCCTGCGGGTTTTCCAGATGTCGCAGGCGCCGGTGACGACCACATCAGGCGAATTGGCACAGTTCTTCAAGTTGCCTCTCCCCATGCCTCCGCAGCCGATCAGGCCCAGGCCAATCTTGTCGTTTGCGCCCGGCTTACCTTTCTGGCCCAAGGCATTCGCCGGGACGAAGTACGGGATCGCTATCCCTACCGCACCGGTAGTGGCCATTTGACGAATAAAAGAACGTCGTGAAATCTGCTTTGGCTGGGACATTTGTATTTTCTCCTACACAAACACTAATTGAGCCCTTAATTCTGTTTAGGCTTGGGTTGCTATTCTCGTTACATCTCCCTTTGAAATACCATTGAAGGTCACCTGTTAGTGCATTACTCAGTAGTGTGTTCGTTCATCCTCTCCCTCATTATCCGTCCCATCTTGAACTTCACTGTCCGTTTTGCCGGGACTTGGACTTTCTCCAAAGTTCTGGGATTCTGAGCCGTTCTTGCTGCTCGTTCTTGGACTTTAAAGACACCAAAGTCACGAAACTCCAAACGGTTACCTTTGCCAAGCTCTGAGGCTATCTCGTCGAGGAATTGCTGCACTATTTCTTTGGCAGTAATATGCTTACATTGCGTCTTCTTTGTGATTCGGTCGATAAGTTCTTTTTTTGTTATTGTCGCCATCAGCAAATCCTCAATTCAGATTGTTTTATAGATTGCCCGACACAGTATATGCGAGAGATTGTATTGAATCAAATGGTTTGTTGGAGAGAAGAATAGCGTATCGAAGCAATGGCAGTTCGCCCCTTACTGAGCGAACCGCCATTAGAGTGGTTTTGCTGGAAGAGTGAAGATAGAACGTGAAGCTAGCCCACAATTAGTAGTATCTATCGCAACATCGGGCTCACATCGATGGATTGGCCATTCACATACATTAAGCGGATACTTCTGTCCTTTTCGGTGATGGTCAACACACGGTCCTCGGTTCCGTCTTGGAGCGGTTGCAGTACGGTCAGGAAACGAATTGGATTTGCTGACCGGCGCTCGTAGACAACAGTAGGAATCGGTCTTACACCCCGGATACCATGACCACGTGGGAGCCAACCTTGGACAACAGGGGCCTCTTGACCTTGTATGATATTGGTCTTCAATTCTCTATCAGACAGTGGAACGATTCTGATGTTGGCAGTGTCAGAATCTTGCGTTTCAACAATACCACGTTCTTTGTCAACATCGAGATGCAGGGTGTCGAGGTGAAAGAGTGCCTGGTAAAAATGCGGCTTGCCATCGAGAGACTCCAACGTGTCTCGTATAAAGAAAATGCGTGCCTTCTTGAGAAAAACAACTTCACGTACATGCCGGGCTGGGCGTTGTGCTTTTTCACCGAAGCCCTGCTCGTATACTCCTCGGGCATAATCGTAGTGTTCGTCCGAATGGAAAGCTACATCGAGTGGTTCCTTGCCCACGTATTGCTGGCGAGGTAGACCTCGGCGCACTTGGCCTTGGCCGTCAACAAGGATTACATTGTGGGCGTAAGATGAAAGAACATAACGGCGCCACTTTGATGCGTCATAAGCATAGCTTCCACCCTCGACCAGAAGTTCCTTGCCATAGGCGAATATTACAATGCCAAGTTTGTCTTCATGCTGATGACCATAACCAAAGGGACCGGCTTCAAAGCCTAAGAAGAGTGAATCTCGCTCCCAATCGTACCGCATGACCACTTGTCCCGCATAGGGGAAGAAGTGCGAGGTGTGGTCGGGCGGATTACCATCTTGGCCATCGGTAACGATCCATTGAAAGTCTTTTCGATGCGGAAACAGAGCTAATCCTCTCCTTAGTGTACCAACAACGTCGACATGCCAGGAGTCGTTCCAGCGAGGTGTATCCCTATCAGGACGCATGACCCACATGTTGTATGCAAACATCCGTACAAGTTTGGCTAGGTATTCATCAGGCAGATGGTACTGGTAGGCCTCGGCAACATCCACAGGTCCAAGAAAACTACGCAATGCCACATTGTGATAACCAGGTGTTAACTCTATTTGTGCTCCATCAGGATAGACTTGGGTATCAAGTTCGGATAGTAACCGTGAAACAGCGAAGCGGCGCCAGTCACTCGCATCCCGAACAAAAGGAAGAAGCACCCCAACATGATAAAGGCCATTCATTTCCATAGTAAGCCAGTTGCCGGATGTCGGATAACGGCGCAAATAACGTCCGTGCTCGACCATAGATTTGATTATTGAAATGAGCGTCTCATCTTTAATTGAAGTAGATTTTCGAAAGATTGTGAAGATCGATGGCCATGTCCAGGACATGCGGATACCTGCCTCGATAGTACGCCACTTAGAGTACGGCTGCTGGTTGGCGCCGTTAACCGGAATGGGGCATTCTTTAACCCAATCTGAGAATTGCGAATCAAACTCCCTCGCAAAGCGTTCATCTCCGGTAGCCTGATATGCTCGAGCGAGTGTAACCCAGGCACCGTGACGGTTTAGCTGCCAAGTCCATTCATGGTCGCGATCTAACTTCGAGCCAAGCGCAGTTGTTGGATTGAAGCCCCAGTTGATATCCTCTCCAAAGGTGTGCGGTATGCCCACAACTACAAATTGGTGATTAAGGACACTTTCAGCTCGTGACTTATCGACATACGGCTCTCGTTTAGCCTTCTGTCCAAAGTCGGCCGGTTCCTCGCGTGTACGGACAAAAGCTGCTAGCGCAGAAAGAGCAGAAGAGGCATCACCGCGGTCTCGAAAAGCAATGATCCGGTTCAAGGCTGGAAAGTTAGGATCGAGCGAACCGAGCAGTTCATTATCCGATAGGCGGGGACCATGGTCAGTCGTAGATGCAGTATCTGCAGCGTACACAGAGTTTGCAAGAGTTACTAGTGTACAAACACAGATTTTCCAGGATAAGTTGGTCATATTGAAATTCTCCGAATGTGCAATCAATCTAATACTATGACTATTTTAATCGACTTCCTCAGTTGGCAACGCGCCATTGAGAAACGTTCATGTCTCTTGATCCAATGCTATGCCTCTTGCAGCGCCGCGAACTGTCGCGTGTATTGAGCGTTCTGGCGGATTTGGTCATGATACCGAGGATACATGCCGACGATAACACCATCGGTGGGTTTGACATGTTCGAAGGCGAATTTGAACGCTGCCTCCACTTTATGATCGCTGCTGCACATTCGGCCTGCCGCCAGGATCTTGAAGCACAGGCAAGGCTGGTCGACCTGCCGGACCACTTTGGTCATAGCCATCGGGTCAGCGGCAAAGAACGGATAGCCGACCTGGAGCGTGACGACCGGCGGCATATTTTCAAGTTCCTCCTGCGTCCTTGTAAGGTAGTAAAAGCAGGTCATGAAAAGATCGACAGGCCAGCCCTCGTCGGCAATCTGTTTGATGCAGTCGGGATTGTGTGCCGAGACGCCGGCCAGCACACCAGAGTCTTTCACGCGTTTTACAAAATCCTGTACCTCACGGTTCTTGCCCTCCCGGAACAGCCTGTCTGTGACCCCACCGTGATGGACGATGGCGATAGGCTGAGTTTCATTTACCACCTTATCGACCGAAATGTGCTGCGGCTGGCCGGAGTGAAGGCAGATAAACTTCATATTCGACCCCCGCTCCCTCAACTTTCTAAAGATATCACCCATTTGTTCAGGGCGGCTGAATTGGTGGGTATTGATGCCCTGACGTTCACAATTCCAAAGGAATTCGGCTATTCGCTCGGGCGTGAAATACTCCTGCATGTGTCGATCCAGAATAGGGCCCATATATGAGTATCCGCTGATTGGATTCGAACCTACGACCAGTCGGGTTACTCGATGGTCACCCAGACGTATCGTGGGCAGCAGCGGCGCGGGCGATAATGTATCTTCTGCCGATGTACTCTGCCCTCGGGTAGTCGCAAGGGCCAGAGTCGAGCCTGTCACTGTCATTGAGAGTTGTGAAAGAAACTCTCTACGTCCCATTCCTGGTGCTTCGTGTTTATCTGAATCCATGTTAGCCTCCCAAAGCCTTGAATCCGGTACATTGCCGCTGAACGCAGACCTGCGCTGCTATCACCTTCCCGACCAAATTTCGGGCTTAATCACCAGCCCATTATACCCGCTATAGGAACTTAGTCAACAAATAGCTCATGAAGGTATGCAGGCCTGCTGAGTTGGTGTGAAGCTCTCTCTGCCTTAGGTTCGGCAGGACCAAATGTTTATCGAAGGGGCCGCTTACCAAGTCTGTGTGCTGGATACATGGCGGTCCGCACCTTACAGCAGCCCATGCGCCGCAACATATTCTTCTCTTATCCTCCAGAAAACGGCTAAAACCGGCGAGTTTTCTATCTTCTGGTCACCCGTATTATTAGCCCAAAAACGCTAATTTATTGACAACGTATTCAATGGCCGCTGTCAATTAGTTAGTGACGTTAGCTGTTACTTCGTGACATGTATTCATCAAAGAAAATTTTTGGAAGCGCCGGGATAAACCGGCATGGAGTCGAGAATGAAAGAGTCTTACACTGAAGGCTTAGCCAGCCACAGTGACCCCGAGTCATGTGGCGGCGTCCGTAAGGACGGTACGTGTTTAGCCAGATATTTTAGTTTTTATGGCGATACATCCGATAACATAATTAGCAACGATATGCAGAGCATGTTATGGATGATCGTATAAAAGC
>Ga0209121_10002665_pt1 | contig 17916 bp, 17 predicted proteins | sample Cruoilmetagenom3_FD_187292 | JGI IMG/M metagenome (GOLD analysis project Ga0209121, IMG submission 187292) | Oil polluted marine microbial communities from Coal Oil Point, Santa Barbara, California, USA - Sample 3 (SPAdes) (version 2) | ecosystem: Environmental > Aquatic > Marine > Oil seeps ... | reverse complement strand
TTAGCTACCAAAATTGCCGTTCTTTTAATGGGCAAACATAAACCGACTTTTGCAGCCCATTTGGACAGCGGCGATTATGTGGTAGTCACTAATTGCTCTCGAATAAGAGTGACGGGTAAAAAAATGAGAGATAAAATTTATTACTGGCACACGGGCTATATGGGAGGATTAAAACAAGCTCGGTTGGAGGAGCTGATGACGAAACACCCGGAAAGAGTAATTTGGTTGGCAGTAAAAAATATGTTGCCGAAAAATAAACTTAGAAAAGGGCGTTTAAAAAGATTAAAAATTTTTACTGACGGAAAGCACCCCTATGAGGAAAAATTCAAGTAAAAAGAAATATTTTTACGCTATTGGTCGAAGAAGAGAAGCGACAGCCACAGTTCGACTTTACATTGGCAAAGGAATGAGTTTAGTTAATGATAAGCCGATTGCCAAATATTTTTCTGGTGCGGTTAATAAATTTCACTATCAGCAACCATCTGTTTTGACTAAAACGCTAACTAAACATTATGCTACTTTTAGGGTTAAAGGCGGCGGGCCTCGAGGGCAACTGCAGGCAGTTGTTTTGGCATTAAGCCGGGCTTTGCAAAAAATTGATCGGGAAAAATATCGGCCAATTCTCAAAAAAGCCGGTTTGTTAACGGTTGACGCGCGAGCTCGAGAGCGGCGCAAGGCCGGTCAAATGGGCCGTGCTCGTAAAAAGAAGCAATCTCCAAGAAGATAGAAAAGAGAAGGGTATTATATTTCCAGAAAGCCGGAAACAATCAAATTAATGGCTTCTTTTTCGCTTAGGCCTCGACTTCTTAAATAATTTAATTGTTGATCGGAAATTTTGCCGATTGAGGCCTCGTGGGTAAGTTGCGCCTTTGGATTTTGACAAATAAGCCGGGGAATTAAATCAATAACTGCCTTCTTGTCGATCAACAAACCCTGGCAATCAAGATGGCCAAAGCCGGCTTTTTGGGCCACGATCTTGCTAGCCGCTTTTATTTGGCTTTCTTTTCGGCCTACTAATCTTAGTTGCAGAATTCCCCGGGAGTCTTTCCCTTCCAAAAAAATGCCCTCTTCGACGCTAATTTTCGTCTTAATGCCGTTAATCGTTGTGGTTAATTGGCAAGAAGCGCCTTTTTTGGCGTGGATAATTGTTTTTAATTTTAACTCCTTTGGCGGCAAGAGGTTTTTGTAAGTATAAGTTAGCTGAGAGTTTTTTCCCAAAATAAATTCATAATTTGGATTGACAAAATCATTTTTACCCCATTGATGGAATTGGTTGTAAATAAGCACTGCTCCTTCTTTGAGAATTAACTTGCCTTTAGCTTGATGAATTCCATAGAGATTATTTTTAGCGGCGTTGCAAACTACATTGGCTTTCACCTTGACATTTTTTTCAACAACTAAAAGATTAATTAAATTTTGTTGGATTTTGGGAGAAGCGATAGTGACGCAGGTTGTTAGGGGAACGCCAGTTTCTTTTTTTACCCAGACAAAATACCCTTCGGCCGGCTTTTTCGCAAAATGCCGTCGCGTCCAAGGAAATTTATCATAGGCCTCAGGACTAGGCAAAATAATAGTGCCGTTTCTTTGATTAATTGCCTTTATTTGGTGATCAATTTGCCGGAAATGGGCACTTTTTACATTTTTCATAGCCATATTTTTTAATTGTTTTGAGAATTTTTTGATAGTTTTTTTCTCGGCAGACAATTTTGCCCTTGACCATTACGTTAGTGATTTGCGGTTTTAAAAATTGGAGGATTTGCCCCCAATGCGTGATAAGGAGAACAGCGACTCCTTTTTTAATTAATTTATTTTTAATTATTTTTGCCGCCTTAGCTAATCTTTTAATGTCTAAGCCGGAATCGATTTCGTCGAAAATAACCAATTTTGGTTTTAAAGCCAAAATTTGTGAAAGTTCGGCCATTTTCTTTTCTCCGCCGGAAAAATTAACGTTTAATTCCCTTTTTAACAGTTTGGGATTTAAAACCCTTTCATTTTTGATTTTTACCTTGGCAATTCTGTCTAAAAATCGAGAGAGTTTTACTCCTTTTATTGCCGGCGGCGACTGCCAGCCGAGGACTATTCCCAGTTTTACCCTTTCTTCCGGCACTAGTTGGGTGATATTTTTGTTTTCGAAAAGAATTTCCCCGCCGGTTATTTGGTATTGGGGAATTCCAGCGATAGCGGCGGCCAAAGTGCTTTTGCCACTGGCGTTAGGGCCGAGCAAAGCTTGGATTTCTCCCGGCTGTATTTCCCAATTGACACCTTTTAGTATTTTTTTGCCCTCGACTTTGACTTTTAGATTTTTGATCCTTAAAAGCGTCATGAATTAATATTATACTAGTTTATGTTTATTAAGGTAAAAGTTTTTCCCGGTTCAAAAAAGCGGGCGGTAGTTAAAAAAGCCAAAGATGGTTTTGATATTAAAGTTAAATCTAAGCCGATCAGAGGCGAGGCCAACAAAGAAATGCTTGGTTTATTAGCCGCCTATTTTAAATTGCCCGTGGGCAAACTAAAAATAATTAGGGGTTCCCACCAAAGGAATAAAATGATAAAGGTCAACTGCCAAACAGATTGGTTGGATTAATCAGCCAAGTTGGTATTTTCTTCCGTTTCCCCAACCCCCCCTTTTTTTGCCCCTTTTTTTTGCCAAAAAGTGCGGCCTCTACACCGAGGACAGGCTTGCCTTGTTGCTACAGCTATATTTTACCATCGCCAGTGGCTGTTTTGGAACCTTACCCAAAGATATGAGACTAGCTTTTCTTGTTAGTTATACCGGAGCTGAAATTATTTCATATAATCATATAGGATTTGGTTTAATTAGGAATTATATTGTTTATAAAAATCCCTAGGTTTGTAGAGATGTAAACCTCCGAGCTTTGTTCTTCTCTTTTAGAGGTTCTGCAACAAAAAAAACAAGATCACTTTAACCTTTCGGTACTTGCTGATGAGAACAGCAAGCTTCGCCTACGGCGAATCGTGATCTTAATTTACCTCATTTATTCAGTTGTTTGGTTCTTTTGAGCGGGCTTCTACGGAACGGCTCTACGAAAAGCCTCTAGGCTTTGTGGGCTACTCTCTAGGGGCCACTTGATGTCTTCGAATTCCCTTGCGTGATCTTTATTAAACCACACGAGGGCAACAACCTCCTCGCAACTCCTTACGTATTGGAACATCTCTGCTATCCACATTGCTTTGTCATCAGAAGAAGAGCCTTCTCCAGTTGCTACCTCGACAAAGATAACAGGCTTTCCAAATGAAAGAAGATACTCCCTTTGAGGTTGATATAGCTCTTCGAAGCTGCGCCATCTCCACCACTTAGGCCTCAGGTCAAACTCGTTTCTCCAGAAGTTGAGCACTGTCAATCCTACATAGTCGACGTACTCCTCTCCCGGGTAGTAGAGAAGTGCATCTGCATTCCCCCACGCGGGTGACCAGATCCATTTTATATTTGGTGCTACTACACGACCGATGCCAACTACTCGTTGCCAAGCGGCTATGTAGTTATCCGGATCACCCTGCCACGGATACCAGGAAATAACTCCAGGCTTTGTGTTCATTTCGTGGTTAAACCGAATCAACACAGTACCAGAGCAAGTGCTCCCGATATCTTTTAACTGAGAGCGGATGATTCTATCGTAGTCACCAGCAGCGATTTCGGCAAGATCATATGGGATCCCCCCTGCCTTCCTGCCACTCCACGATTCCCAAGTGATTAAGGGAATTATGCCCCGCCTGCAGGCAATCTGCAGTTTGTTGCTTACCGCAGGTTGGTTCCAATTCTGGAACCAAGTAACAATATCTAGTTGGCGATTTATTTTTTCCTCGAATCCGTTGAGATTCCTCTCTGGAGGAAAGTCGGGCAAAAATGCACCAACTAGTAAGTTATTGCCGATGCTGGGTTGAGGCTTTTGCGTGGGTTTTTCTGTAGGCCCCAAGGTGGGTTCCGGGTTTGCCGGTTTCTCAGTTGGCTCTTCAATTGGTGTTGGTATCCCCTTAACCTTTGCTACAGAAACCATGGGGATTACAGGGGTTAAGGTAGCTGTTGGTATTTCTCCTTGTCCTTTGGTTGGCACAACTTGTGGGACTGCAGCAGCTATTATCGGTAAACCTTGGGGGATGGCATTTCTCTCGAGCTTGCTATACGTAAACAACACTAGTACCGTTAAGGCAACCGTAAAGACGAGAGAAAGACGCCTTTTTATTTCGTTCTTTCCCATTTCAACCCTTCCTCTTGTTAACCAACCCTGTTCGTTCATGGTGAACAGAGCGTACCATCGAACGGTGGTCAAAATAAAGAGGAAACACGGCACCATTAAGGGTATTCTAAGCAATCTCCGTGGCTTTTTTTTTAGCCATCCCACTCCTCTTAGGCTTCTTCCTATACAGAACCACGCAAATAGGCAAACTAAATACGGCCATTGACCTTCCCATATCGAGTACAAAAGGCCAGCTACGCAGTTCACGAAACCCAAGGGAATTATAACTGAGGCAAGCAGCTCAACTAGGAATCGCCAGTTTTGGTGCCAAAACCATCCCTGGAGGATAGAACTAGCATATCTCCTAAAGGTATTCCGATTACAGCGAAGCCGGTGGTTCAGAAACTTTTGCATTCCCTCGGGCAGGGTAGTGTGAACAATGGACGTTGCTTGGAATACAGTTCCATATCCCGCTCTAAGGGTCAGGAACGTCAGTCTTCCATCGTCGCCGCTCTTACACCGTTTACCCAGAAAGATTTCATTGCTGAAATCATCCACGAAGGAGAGCACCATGTTTTTTCTGTATGCAGCTGTTCTTCCCCGAAGGCATGAAACACACTGCTTTACAGACTGGAAGGGCGTTCCGGTACTCATCCCCAAGTAAGTAAGCCAGGAACCTAATGTTGTCCAAATGGATGCATCTGCGTTATCAATCACTTGGTTGGTGCAGACGCCTCCTACGTGTGGGTCTTTGAAGGGTTTGATTAACTCCCTTAGAGTATTTCGTTCCCAGATTACATCCGAATCAGCGAAGACCACGAGCTCGCTTGTGGCTTCTGCCATTCCGAGCGCCATGGCATATCTTTTATCCGCCGTGTCCTGGTGTAGAAACTTGACCCCAAAGGAGTGTTTCCGCTCTATCCCTTCATATCCATGTCCACCATTGAAAACAACTATAATCTCTGTCGGATTGTTCGCTCTAATGCTGGTGATACACTGGTCAACGACAGAGAGTTCCTCGTCATAGACTGGAACAACGACGCTCGTGGTTGTCCAAAAGCTACGTGTCTCAGGCGCGTAGCCTCTTGCGAGAAACTTTCTTATAAGCCACAAGCTCCAAAAGAGCAATCCAAGAACCCCCATAAACTTCATTTTTTTCCCCTTTTTTTCTGTCGTCGCCTATTTAGCGACGAAGTGGTCGCCTTGAAGATTGAAAGGCGATGGGCCAATACCCTTTGCCAACATGGCTTTATCGCGGAAGGACAACCGCGTTATTTCTTATCCGTTATTAACTTGTTAAAGAGCCCCCGAATCTTCGGGATCAAAAACTGAATATTTCTAAAGCATCGTGTTGGTTTTTTTGGCGCTTTTGCCAATCAACCATTCGCTTTGCTTTGAGAAACCTATAATAGACCCCAAAAAATGAACGCTTAGTGCTCATTTTTGGTTATTAGAATGTTATCATTTTTGGAGAAATTTGTCAATAAATAGTCTTATGCTATAGGCTTGAGTTTAAACACTAGCTTAAGCAAGCTTACATTCTAAATTGAAGTGCACCATTTTCTTCCTTTTCTAAATTACCAGCAGGTAATTCTAATGATTCTTCTTTGATCGGATAGCGCCATTGCCTGGTCATGATTATTTTTCGGTCAGAGGTAAGGGCAATTATGACGACATAGCCATTAGATTCTAAAACCATGTATTTTCCTCTTTTACCGGCTGGAGTGATAACATCATCATCTCTTAAGATGTAACCGAATTTATTTTGGTAGATAATATTTTTTTTAATAGTTTTCCAAGGAGGGTCAGTGCTCATTTCTGTTCTATTTTAACAGCAATATGCAACTAGACCAAATTTAAGAGTAGTGTTGCTGGTGCTTTTCCCTCTATAATTTGGCAAAAAATACAATTGTCCGTGCTTTGAAAGTTGGATAAGGGCTAAATTTATTTCACATAACGTTTCGGTATATCTGATGTCTCCGCCGATACCTTAGTTTATTTTATCAAATTTCGGCGGGAGATGAGAGAGCCCCGAGTTGAGGGGCGGACTAGATATACCACGTTAAACGACCTGACGACTGGAAGAAGGAAAGTGCAACGGGGCCGAACGACTGAAAGGAGCGAGAAGTATATTTTTCCTTAATTTCTTTTTCAGCCAGTTTTTTATTTCCCTCAATATGAAGTTTTAATTCGTGAATTTGAGGGTTGAGAGGATCTGGTCAATAGTCTCTCCATACTTTGGCCAATAATTTCCTTGTTCAAATTCATCTTCTGTAACCCACTCTCCATAAGTTACTTTAACCTCCATGCCCCGATTTAGTAATATTATCTCTCTGCCTATCAATATGGGCTTTTCCCAATCAGGCTTAGGTGCCAACGACTTGCCAACTATCTGAAATCCAGGAAGATTATTAACTATCATTTTGCCTTCTTTAAGAATCTCTTTATATTGGTATTTTATAAGCCAGGCTTCTTCATTTTGCTTCTCGAGTAACCAAGCTTCCTCTGGAGTATTTGCTTGGCTATTTTGGATTTGAGTAAATCTTAAACAGTAACTGGGAATAGCCCCCGCTTTTTGGCCTTCTTTTGAGTAAACCCAAACCTGAGGAGGGCCACCACTTTCAAATTTTTGTTCCTCAGCCTTCCATTCCTCGGGATACTTAAATTCAAATCCCATATACTCGTAAATTCTCCAGCTTTCAGTTGGATCGTTTGCCGGTGATAAAATCGGTGCCGGTGATGGGCTGGTTGTGGTTACTTTGGCTGGTGGAACAGAGGAAGCTGGTTGCTGATTATCTGTTTGCTGTTTTAGTTCATAATATTTGTAAGCAAACACACTCGTAGTCCCAAGTAGTAAAACAATTAAACCAACTAACAACCAGCTAGCAATTGGCTTACTGGTAATTAGTTTTTGGGGAGTCGGCACTTCGGTTGCCGGTGGGGTATTAGTCTGTTGTGGGTGAGAGATCGGTTCATTCATTTTCATCTTTAATTCATTCTATCATACTTTTTTATTTCTCTTGATATAAATTTAAAAGTGGAGAGGATAACGAAAGTTCAAAATGTAAAGTGCAAAGCTCAAAGTTAATCTAAAAACTCAAAGGTGGAGAGGGTGACTACCTTAATTTAAGCGAATTTGCCATCTTCTCATAAATAGTCACAGTAGCAACTTTATCTTCGCCGAGATACTGACCTACCAACTCTAACAAATCGCCACCTTTGTTGTTGACAAGCCAAACGATTTCCCCATCTCCCTCTCTTTTCTCTGTGATCTTGTAACCAGATCTATTTGCGATTTGGGCAAATTCTACATTAAAACCTGCTCCTGCGCGGCCTTCGCGGTATTTGTCAATAGTAATATCGTTTCCATGGATGACATTAAGGAACGGCATGTGCCCCGTCTTTGAAAAAGAAACCCTACTCACTTCATAACCCGTATCAAGTTCTGTCGCTTTCCAACCTGAAGGGTATTTAATCGAGTATCCGGATTTCTGACTGATGTATGTTTTCCAGTTTGCTGTTTCGTCCTCAACAACAGGCATCAGTGTGGGAGTTGGTGTCGGTTTAGAAGTCGGGGTTGGTTGAGAGACGGCAGCTGGTTTTTCGACCGTTTGAACTTGCTGGGTTCCGTACCAGTAGCCGGCGTAGGCGGAAGTGGCCAAGAGACCGAGACCCAAAACAGCAGCCAGAATAATCTTTGACCAGTTAGTGGACTTGGATCCGGCGCTCGGTTGTGTTGGTTGTGAGGTTTCAATTGTTGTTGGATTATTAACTGTCTGTGGATTGGAGGTTTGTTGATTTGGACTAGAAACTGGTTCGTTTACTTGTATGGTGTTTTCAGTATAACACAATTTAAGATCTTTCTTCCCTCTTTTTATTTATAAAAAGCTGAGCAAAAAAACGAACTTTTGTTTAGATAATTAAGTATCTTGGTCGGGGCGGCCGGACTCGAACCGGCGGCCTTTCGCACCCCATGCGAACGCGCTAGCCAACTGCGCCACGCCCCGTTCCCCAATTTTAATCGCTGAACCGGCGGCCTCCCCGCCGGTGGCGGGGCGCGCTAGCCTCGTCCAGAGGACGATGGGCCTCTGGCCCAAACTGCGCCACGCCCCGTCAAAATGCGCTAGCCTTGCCCAGAGAACGATGGGCCTCTGACCTAATGCGCCACGCCCCGTTTGTCTCTTGTATTTTAACACAAACAATGTTAAAAATAATGTAATGGCCAGTAAAAAAAATTTGAAATCGCAGAAACTTCAAGCAGTGCAGACGGCGATGGAGCAGATTGAAAAACAGTATGGCAAGGGAGCGATTATGCGTTTAGGGGGGAAGCGCGAACGATTAAAAGTCGATGCTGTTTCCACGGGTTGTTTAGGGCTAGATCTTGCTTTGGGAGTAGGCGGCATTCCTTGCGGCAGGGTTGCGGAAATTTTTGGCCCCGAGGCCTCGGGCAAAACCACTCTTGCTCTTCATGTTGTTGCTGAAGCCCAAAAAGCGGGCGGGGTGGCGGCTTTTGTTGACGTTGAACATGCTTTGGATCCCAAGAGAGCAGGGTCGATCGGTGTTGATTTAGAAAATTTATTAATTTCTCAGCCGGACACCGGCGAGCAGGCCCTGGAAATTGTGGAAACATTGGTTCGTTCTGGTGGTGTTGATGTAATTGTGATTGATTCAGTGGCCGCTTTGGTACCGAAAAGTGAGATAGAGGGAAACATGGGCGATGCTTCTATGGGGACCCAAGCAAGGTTAATGTCCCAGGCCCTGCGGAAGTTGACGGGTGTAATTTCGAAATCAAAAACGGCGGTGATTTTCACTAACCAAATTCGCCATAAAATAGGAGTGTTTTTTGGTAATCCAGAAACAACTTCCGGCGGCTTGGCCTTAAAGTTTTATTCTTCAGTGCGGATTGATTTGCGACGCAAAGCCACGATTAAAAATGCCCAGGGTTTGGCCATTGGTTCCCACCACCGGGCGCGAGTGGTGAAAAATAAAGTGGCGCCGCCTTTTAAAGAGGCAGAGTTTGATATTATGAATGTCGGCGGCATTTCCAAAGTCGGCAGTTTAATTGACACAGCAGTTCAATTAGAGATTATTATTAGGAGTGGAGCATTTTTTAAGTATGGGGAAGTGGTTTTAGGCCAAGGAAAAGAAGCGGCCAAAAAATTTTTGGTTGAAAAACCCGAAGTTGCTAAAAAGATAGAAAAGAAAATTTGGGCTTTGGTCAAAAGTGGTGCTTCTCCAATTTAAAGATTTGTAGTAAAATACTCCTATGCAAACTTATAAAATGATCTTTTCTGAAGGAGGTTTCTATGTTCAAAACAGTTTTAGGGAAATTAGTCAAATTATTGGGCAAAAAAGAGAAGGAAGTTGCTGTTTTGCCCAAGAAAAAAATATTACCGGTTAAGCCAAAAAAGGTTCTTCCCAGAAAATCCCCGGAACAAAGACGACTTTTGGATCTTCTTGATGGATTGAAGCGACGCGAGAGAGCTCTTGACAACCGGCTTCGAGCTTTGGAAGAAAGAGAACGTTATCTTCGCAATAAGGAAGTTGCTTTGGCAGAGCGAGAGAAGGGAGTTCAGCAAAGAAATGCCGCGGTGGAAAAATTGCAAAAGGAAGAAAAGGCCAAATTAGAGCAAGTTGCCAATTTGAACCAGGAAGAGGCCAAAAAACTAGTTATTGAGAGCGCGGAAAAAAGATTAGTAGTTTGGGTGGCCAAAAAAACAGAAGAGGCGAAAGAGATGATTAAAACCCAAGAGGAAGAGTTGGCCCGGGAAATTCTTTTGGATTCTATTAGGCATGGCGTTGTTGATTGGGTGGCTGAGTACACTGTTTCCACTATTCGCCTTTTGAATGAAGATATTAAGGGAAAAATAATTGGCCGTGAGGGGAGGAACATTAGATCTTTTGAGCGAGCGACTGGGGTAGAGTTGGAAATCGACGAGACTTTGGATGTTCGACTTTCCTCTTTTGATTCAGTTCGGCGAGAAGTAGCCAAATTGGCTCTGCAAAAATTAATTCGTGATGGTCGAATCCGGCCCTCTAGAATTGAGGAGGTGGTGGTTCAAACTCAACAGCAAATGGATAAAATTTTGCTTAATGAAGGCAAAAGAATCTGCCAAGCTGTTGGCGTTTATCATTTGCCGATTGATTTAGTGAAATTAATTGGCAGATTTAAATATCGATTTTCTTATGGACAAAATTTAGCTCAACACACAATCGAGGAGACGAAAATTGGCGTTGCCCTGGCTTACGAACTAAAGGCTGATGTTAAAAATGTTCGCTTGGGATGTTTGTTTCACGACATTGGCAAAGTGATTACTGACAAAGAGGGCGGTCATGTTAAATTGGGGGTGGATTTGCTCAAGCGCTATCGTTTTCCAGAGTCAGTAATTGCTGCTGTTGCCGAGCATCATGAGGACCGTCCCTTTTCCTGTGTTGAATCAGTCATTGTTTGGATTGCCGATGCCGCTTCCGGTTCTCGCCCCGGAGCCCGTTACGAATCTCATGAGCACTATCTCGAGAAAATGGAAAATGTCGAACAAATAGTTAAGAGTTTTAAAGGCATTGTCGATGTGGCCGCTTATCAGGCGGGTAGGGAAATTAGAGTAATGGTTAAGCCGAAAGAAATTTCTGATGACGAGTTGACTGTTTTGGTCCAGAAAATAGCGGAGAAGCTTGACGAAGAAGCCAAATGGGCTGGCCAGATTAAAATAACAGCGATTAGGGAAACTAGAGCTACGGCGACGGCGACAGCCAATCGTCGTGGTGTTGACAATTAAAGAAATTCCCGTTAGAATGCTGTTAATTAATCATTAATTTTAAAGGAGGTGAAGAAGAAGAATGACTAAACGAGAACTGATAGAGATTTTAGCCAAAAAAACGAAATTGACTAAGAGGGCAGCCAAAGAAGTGGCCGAGACATTTTTAGAAGAAGTAAGTCGAGCGCTTTCGCGAGGAGAAAAAGTAAAGCTTTCTGGTTTCGGCGTTTTCTTTACTAAGTTGTTTAAGGCAAAGGAAGTATTGCCGATTGGTGGTGGCGCAAAAAAGAAAATTGGCGCTCGGAGAATGCCCCGTTTCACTCCCGGCGTAGCTTTGAGAAGAGCAGTGAAGTAATTAATCATTTTTTGGTAGCATGGACACGATTATTGTTTCTCATTTGAGGAAGTATTATTCTGTTCATAAAAAAGAGCCGGGCCTATGGAAGTCTTTGCGGTCGCTGGTTAAAAGAAAATACGAGACGGTAAGAGCAATTGATGATATTAATTTTAGGATTGGAGAGGGAGAATTAATCGCTTTTATTGGTCCTAATGGTGCGGGCAAGACAACAGCGCTGAAATGCCTTTCTGGGCTTCTTTATCCTGACTCCGGTTTTGTTTCTGTTTTGGGATACACTCCTTGGGATCGCAAGCCCGCTTTTTTAAAAGAAATTGCTTTTGTAATGGGACAGAAAGGTCAGCTTTGGTGGGATTTGCCGCCAATGGAAACTTTTCTCTTAAATAAAGAAATTTATGAGATTCCCCCTCCTCAATTTAGACAAACTTTGGATGAATTAACAGAACTCCTTGAAGTGGCCGACATTTTAAAAATTCAGACCCGGAAACTTTCTTTGGGCCAGCGAATGAAATGCGAATTAATCGCCTCTTTACTTCATAGGCCAAAAGTTTTATTTCTAGACGAACCGACGATTGGATTGGATGTAGTGATGCAGAAAAAAATCCGCGATTTTATTAAAAGTTATAATCAAAAATATCATTCGACTATTATTCTTACCTCGCATTATATGAGTGATGTTAGAGAATTAGCCAAAAGAGTGGTTGTTATTGACAAAGGAGAGATTATTTTTGACGGTCGATTGGTGGAGATTGTCGAGAAATATACTGATCATAAGTTGATCTCGGTTATTTTTAGTAAGAAAATTGATAAAAGGGAACTGAAAAGAATTGGCCGCATTAAGAAATTTAGTTACCCCCGCGCGGTGGTGATAGTTAGAAAACAACTTGCTTCACTGGCGGCGGCAGAATTATTGAAAAGTTTTCCGGTTGAGGATTTGAAAATTGAAGAGCCGGCAATCGAAGATGTTATTCGCGCCTTGTTTACCGGCAAAAACAGTGCTGAATGAAAAAATATTGGCTGATTTTCAAACTAACTCTGATGGAGTATTTTGTTTACCGCCTTAATTTTTTGTTATGGCAATTTCGTAATGTGGTTTCCTTTCTGGCGCTTTTCTTTTTTTGGCAGGCAGTTTACAGCGGCCGGCAGGAAATTTTCGGTTACCAGCGGGAGCAAATGCTAAGTTATATAGTGGGGGTTAGTGTTTTACGGGGAATTGTTTTTGGTAGCCGAACTGCCGATTTGGCAGGGATGATTAGATCCGGCGATTTAGTCAATCGTTTTTTACTTCGTCCTTGGAGCATTGTCAAGGCCTTTTTCTGCCGTGATTTGGCTGCTAAGTTTTTGGATATAATTTTTATTACTTTGGAAATTTATTTAATTAGCCGGTTGATGCGGGTAGAGTTATTTTTGCCTAAGAGCTGGGGAATGATAATACTTTTTGTTATTGCCTGTTTACTTTCAACACTGCTTTATTTTTTTATCAGTTTTCTTCTTTCAACGATTGCTTTTTGGGTAGATAATGTCTGGGCGCCGCGTTGGCTTTTTGGGATAATTTTTTTAGAATTTATGTCTGGGGCATTTTTTCCCTTAGATGTTTTGCCTTCGTTTGTTTTAAAGATAATTAATTTGACTCCGTTTCCTTATTTAATTTATTTCCCCTTGAAAATTGGTTTGGGGCAATTGGCATTTGGCAAAATAGCTAGTGTTTTAATGATAATGGTTTTCTGGTTAATTTTGGCTGTTTTGTTGACTGGTTCTGTTTGGCGAAAGGGCTTAAAATCTTATTCTGCTTATGGTGGTTAAATCAAAATGAAGCGATTATTAAAAATTTGGTTCTTGATGGCGAAAATGGCTATCTTGCCCGATTTGCTTACTCCTTGGGCGGCCCTGTTGTTTATCATTGGCAAACTTGTTAGATTCGGTTTTTTCTTTGTTTTTCTTTTTTCGGTCCTCTCTGGAACTGGTGGCTTGGCCGGTTATTCTCGCGAACAAGCAATTTTGTTTTTTTTGGTTTTTAATCTTATCGATATTGTTATTCAGTTTCTTTTTCGCGGCGTTTATCATTTTCGACCGCTGGTAATTTCCGGCGATTATGACTTGGATCTTTTGAAACCCTTACCTTCGTTTTTTCGCCCTCTCTTCGGCCATGTTGATGTTATGGATTTTGTTACCTTGCTGCCGCTGATTATTTTTATGATGTTTTTTGTGGCGAAAAATAATTTAATTAATAGTTTTTTAGATATTTTTTTATTTCTGATTTTATTTTTTGCTAGCTTGCTTATTGGTTTTGCTTTTCATCTTTTTGTTTGCGCAGTTTGTGTTTTGACCACAGAAATCGACCATTTGGTTTGGATTTATCGCGATTTAACGGCAATGGCGCGTTTTCCTACAGATATCTACCGTGGCCTTGTTGGATTTGTCTTGACTTTTGTTTTTCCGGTTGTTTTATTAATTACTTTTCCGGCCAAGGGTTTAATGGGCCTGCTTTCTTTTGATAAAGTTGCTTTAGCCATTTTAGTTAGCGTCTTAACTGTTTATCTTTCTCTAAAGTTTTGGTACTGGAGCTTAAAGCGTTATACTAGCGCTAGTAGTTAAATGAAAAAGAAAGTTTTTACTTATCAACTGAGGGAATGGGTTTACCGGGTCTGGGAGGAGGTTGCCGGCAAAGAAAAAAATCTTTTGGGTTTTGAAGATATTGTTATCGAACATCCGGGCGATCCTAATTATGGTGATTATTCGACTAATGTGGCCATGGTTTTGGCGGGCAAATTAGAAAAAAGGCCGTTAGAAATTGCTAAGTTGTTAAAAAAAGAGCTGAAAAAAATAGTCGGGAAAGAGATTGGTAAAATAGAGGTGGTTGCCCCAGGATTTATCAATTTTTGGCTTTCTAAAGATTATCTTATTGATAAAGCCAATCTCATTCAAAAAAAAGATTTTCTTAAAGAAATTTCTAAGTTTGGTAAGGGAAAGACAATGGTGATTGATTATTCCGCTCCTAATATTGCCAAATCGTTTGGCATTGGCCATTTGCGCTCAACCAATATTGGTCAAGCGATTTATAATCTTTACCAAATTTTGGGTTGGAAAACGATAGGCGATAACCATTTAGGCGATTGGGGAACTCAGTTTGGAAAATTAATTGTTGCTATCAAAAAGTGGTGGAATAAAGATCTCCAAAATTTAACCGTTAAAGAACTTGAAAAACTTTATGTTAAGTTTCATAAGGAGGCAAAAGATAAGCCAGAATTAGAAGATGAAGGCCGGTTCTGGTTTAAAAAGTTGGAGCAGGGGAATAAAGAGGCAAAGAGAATTTGGCAGTTTTGTGTTGATATAAGTTTGAAGGAGTTTGATGAAGTTTATAAGCTCCTCGGAATAAAAATAGATTGTGCTTACGGCGAGTCTTTTTACCATTTTAACGGTTGGATGGACAAAGTTTTAGAAGATGTTAAGAACAAAAAGTTATTAAAAACCAGCCGGGGCGCCAAAGTTGTTTATATTCCGGGGTTAAATGTGCCGGGAATTTTAATTAAGTCCGACGGGGCGACGATGTATTTATTAAGAGATCTGGCCACCGTCAAATTTAGGGTGCAAAAATGGCAGCCCGATTTGATTGTTTACGAGGTTGGCACCGATCAAAAACTTTACTTCCAACAGGTTTTTTCAATAGCCGAGAAATTGGGATATATTTCTTCAGATAAACTAATTCATATTGCCCATGGGTTAATTCGTTGGCCTCACGGAAAATTTTCTACCAGAAAAGGCGACACCATTCACCTGGCGGATATTATTAAAAAGGCAATTAGGCGTTCGGAAAAGTTAGTTAATAGTAGCCAGACTGGTAAAGTTTTATCCCAAAGTGAAAAAAAGAAAATTGCTAAAGCGGTGGGAATTGGCGGAATTAAATTTAATGATTTAAAGCAGGAACCGCAAAAAGATATAATTTTTGATTGGGATAAAATCCTTTCCATCGAGGGATATTCGTCTCCCTATCTTCAATACACCTACGCGCGGTCTATTTCCGTATTAACTAAAAGCGGGAACGCCGCTGGCGTTTTAGTGAAAAACTATAAGTTTAATTTTGAAGAAATGGCTTTATTAAGAACTTTTTATCAATTTCCGGAAAAAATTCTAGTTTCGGCCAGTGAATTTTCGCCTCATATATTATGCCAATATCTTTTTGATTTGGCGCAGAAGTTTAATCTCTTTTATCAAAAGCATCGAATTCTTAATTCCAAACCCCGATTATTTTTAACTCGGGCAACAGCTAATGTTTTAAAGATAGGGCTTGGCATTTTGGGTATCGAAGCGCTTGAAAAAATGTAGATTTGTTAATCACACCTTAGAGATGTGGCAGGTTCACACCTTGGGGTAATTGGGTTGTTGGTTCACTTTGCTGCCGACAATTAAAATTTCTGGTATAATCAATTTATGTCTTTGTCGGTAGGGATAGTTGGGTTGCCAAACGCGGGGAAGTCGACTTTATTTAACGCTCTTTTAGGGCGGCAGGTGGCTAAAGTTGAAAGCTATCCTTTTTGCACGATTGAACCAAACACGGGAGTGATTGAACTCCCCGATGAAAGATTAAAAGAAATTGTAGGCCTTGTTGAGCCCCAGAAAACTCTTCCCGCTCCAGTTAAATTTGTTGATATTGCCGGCCTGGTAAAAGGCGCTCATAAGGGCTTGGGATTGGGCAATAAGTTTTTAGCTCATATCCGTGAATGTAATGCTATTTTGTATCTCTTGCGCGACTTTGACGGATCAGCGCCCAAAGCCGGCTCGGTTAGCCCCCGGGTTGATTTTGAGGTTTTAAAAACAGAGCTAGCCCTAAAAGATTTGGAAGCTTTAGACAAAATTATTCGGGAAAAAACCACTGCTAAAGAAAAAAAACTAAAAAGGGTAGTGGCAAGTAAGTTGGCAGAGAGTTTGAAAAAGGGTGTTTTGGCCAAAGATGTTGATTTGGCCAAAGAAGAAAAAACTATTGCTGACCAATTTTTCCTGCTCACGGCGAAACCCTTTTTGGTAATTATCAATACTAATGAGGCAGCTGATTTTGACCAGAAAAAAAAGGAGTTCTCCGCCATTAAACCGATTATTATTGCCGCCAAGTTTGAGGCAGATTTAGCGGACTTTTCCGCAAAAGAAAAACAAGAATTTTTGTCAGACAAGGGCTTTGTTTCAGTTTTGGACCAAGTGATTACTGCCGCTTACCAAGTTTTGGGGCTGATTACTTTTTATACTGTTAAGGGTGGTAAAGAAGTAAGGGCTTGGCCAGTTCGCGCCGGCTCTACCGCTATTGAAGCGGCGGCAATAGTGCACACCGATTTCGCTGAAAAATTTATTAAAGCAGAGATAGTTTCTTACCGTGATTTTATTCAGCTTGGCGGTTGGGATAAAGTTAAAGCTGGTGGTAAATTAAGAACGGAGGGTCGTGACTATCAAGTTAAAGATGGTGATATTCTTGAATTTAAGATTGGCAGATGAGGAAAATTTTAGTTGTCTCCGGGCCGACGGCAATTGGTAAAACTTCAGCCGGAATTTTTTTAGCCAAAAAATTTGGTGGCGAGATTATTTCCGCTGATTCTCGCCAAGTTTACAAAGAATTGAACATCGGAACCGGAAAGGATCTGCCGAAAAATTCTAAATTCTTAATTCTAAATTCTAAATTCCCAAAATTTGATATTGGCTATTATAAAATAAAGGAAATTCCTGTTTGGCTTCTGGATATAGTTTCTCCCAAGCGCCAATTTAACGTCGCCGATTGGTTAGATTGCGCTGATTTGGTCATTAAGGATATTTGGCAGAGAGGTAAATTGCCAATTATTGCCGGAGGAACGGGCTTTTATATTAGGTCTTTAATTAATGGCATCGGTTCCTTGGGTGTTTCCGTTGATAAAAAACTGCGAAAAAAACTGGAGAAATTGTCGGTTAAAGAACTGCAAAATAAACTGAGGAATGTAGCCCCCGATGTTTTTATGGGGTTAAATAAATCTGACAGAAATAACCCCCGGCGTTTAGTTCGAAAAATAGAGATTCTCATGTCGAAAATTAAGAAGAGAAGGAAAAAAATAACGGCTGATTATTTGGTGGTGGGCCTAAGAGCGGATAACAAAATTATTTACCGACGAATTGACCAGCGGGTAGAGGAACGGCTGGAAACTGGCCTGATTAATGAAATTAAGAGTCTTTTGGGAAAAAAGATGTCTTGGACTGATCCAGGAATGAACACTTTGGCTTATAAAGAATTCCAGCCATATTTTGAGGAGGGACAATCTCTTGATGATATTGTGCGACGTTGGAGATTCGATGAACATAATTACGCCCGGCGTCAGTTGACTTGGTTTAAAAAAAATCAAAAAATAAACTGGTTTGACATTACGGCTAAAAATTGGCAGGCAAAGATGGTAAAATTAGTTGTTAAATGGTATGGTGAAAGAAATGACAGCCAAGGTTCAAAAAATTGAAATCTCTTACAAAACAATAGTTTTCACCCTTTTGTTTTTAATTGTTCTCTGGTTTTTGTATCAAATAAGAGATATTTTATTATTACTTTTCATTTCCTTGATTTTGGTTGGCGCTCTCAACCCAATCGTTAACCGTCTGGAAAAGTGTC
>Ga0209121_10002663_pt1 | contig 17931 bp, 21 predicted proteins | sample Cruoilmetagenom3_FD_187292 | JGI IMG/M metagenome (GOLD analysis project Ga0209121, IMG submission 187292) | Oil polluted marine microbial communities from Coal Oil Point, Santa Barbara, California, USA - Sample 3 (SPAdes) (version 2) | ecosystem: Environmental > Aquatic > Marine > Oil seeps ... | reverse complement strand
GACGCTCATGACTACCATGTCCCCATATCCATTTTTTGTCAAGAAAACTGGTTCCTGCGTTTCATGCACTATTCTTGAAATCTCAGCAAAATTATTCCTTAAATCTGAAACTGGTCTAATTCTTTTCATATAATCAACTCCTAAACTATTTTATCATTATATTATCATAATTATGCTAAGTATACAATTACAGATTCTATTACTAAGCAAAGATAATCAAAACGATTATAATGAAAATAATCCTGCTATTAATGACAAATCTTTTGCTGTTAGGAAAAATTTAAAAGTGAACCATTTAAAGTTTAAAAGTAAACTGCTTACAAATGGATTTTCCCTATTTCTTAAACATAAATAATTACCACATTTCAATAAAAACTGTTGTATATCAAGTGAAAATTCCCTCATATTTCACTCGAAAAGTACCCCACTTTCAATAAAATAAATTCTTAAAATAGTTTAATAAATACTGTAGCTGCTTAGTAAGCTTTTATATATTTATTTATCAATGTTCTTTGACAATTTAGGTAATTTTTACTTAACAGAAATTTAAATCATCTCAGGCTATTGGGAGGAAGTTTTTCTATTGTTTTTCTTTTTTGCAGCAAATTTCTCTTCAAGTGCCATTATGGACAAGACAGGATATTTTTCTGTATCATGGAGCATATATTTCAGGTCTGAAATCAATTCTTCTCTTGTTTCCCCAAAAGGATGAATAGGATCTTCCGTATATGCTTCTATATCATTCTTCTCATCATAATAAACTTCATGAATCTGTAAGTAAATTTCATCCGCTTTATCGTGTTTGACTATTCTATAATTCCAACTCATACTCTCTCCAATGTGAATATTACTTTGCTCTGACTTTCATCTAAGGACAATTATACACATCGTGGGTAATTTTACATTTCCTTAATATCATCTAATTCATAATTTGTACTTCTTCCTCTTGCAGCTTTTTTATAAAATATTTGTTTACTTAATGAATCCTGAATGTCTCTAAGTGTTGTATCGGCTGAGCGTTTTGCAATCTTCAGACACCATCAATACAGTGCGGGTATTATCTCATTTTCTTCTTAAATAACTTATTAAAATATTCTAAAACCACATCCAAATCGAACTTCTCATCAGCTCTAATCATGGGGACAAGATCGCTTTCGCTAATTCTTTTTAGTTCTTCGATCGCCTGATTGGATAAGCCTAAATTGTAGGAGTAATCTCCTTTATATCCATCAAGCTCCAATTTTTTATTAACCAATTTCAGTAAATCCGATCGCGCAAAATCAAATCCTATCTTGATAAAATGGCCCAGATCATAATAATCCCTAATAGCAGGTGTCAAACGAGATATAGCAGCTTTTAGTTTTTCAGCTGCGCTCTCTTCCAGTGATAGTGCTATCACACTTCCATGTGTAAATAAATCTTCTCCACTGAATGGGTCTTGATAAAAATGCTTAACCTGTACAATTGTAGGGGGTAAAAAAGAAGGCTGACGCAATGATATTTCAAATTTTATACCTTCCTCATGCTTCATAATAATTGACTGGTATTGAAGATTAAAGAGATATTGAGTTGAATTATTAAACCCCTTACCTTCAGGATCATCACTTGTGAGTCCCAAAAAAGACAAAAAAGACGGCATCTTTTCTCTAATCGATGATATGGCTTTTGACCTCTTCCCACGTGTAGAAATATCAATATCACTACTGTATGAAAAGTCTAAATCCTCGCTTAATCTATGATAATTCAAATAAGCCTTATTCAATAATGTTCCACCCTTAAAAATAATGTCACGACTTAAATGCTCATTGACCGCGTTAAGAATTCTTGTCAAATGATAATCCTTCTCTATGATAGCTGGACGGAATCCCTGCTTACCGGCTATAAAATTAATAATATCTTTTAGTTTATTCTTATCCATTAATGATAACCTTCCAGTCCTGATTCACTTTCCCTTTCCGGGATTTAATAAAAGGGTTGAAATTTACATATGTGTTTTTTGCACCGATAGATTTTTTCAGCTTGGTTAAATCTTTTGGAGAAGCACCTGCTCTCTCAAGCATAAGCCCTGCTCTCTTACGAACTGCCGTCGCCGGGTATTTTTTTAAGTAATGTATTAATTTTTGAAGATTTATATTGTTGATTTGCCCGTTAATAACAGATTGAACATTTTCCCATGACCCCATCGGTTTGAATATAAAATCTACAATTGTTCGTTCCCTGTCACTGATCGATATATCTTCTTCATCTATTCTTATTTTTTTGATCCCATACATTTTTTGGGAAGATACTTTAATTGCCACAAACCTGATATTTTTAATGTTTCGTTTCCATTCTTTCATTGTGTTTAAAACAGTAACCGATTGTGGAATCTGCTCCGTAAATCCCCAGTAGTTATACATCGAACTGTATCCAATATAATAAGGGGTTTTATCCATCCATAACGACGCTACGACATATTCATTTGGCATCCAAAGTTGATTGGGAGCCTTTAGGGGCACTATCAGATAACGGCCCCTTCTTAACTGTATGAGTCGATTTCTTTTAGTAAGATTGTCAAGCATACTGGTTGCTTTTCGATAGCTGCCCAATACCTTAACAGCGTATTCGGTCGTGATAACCTTTTGTTTTTCATATTCCGTTCGAGATAACAAATAGACCGCATCTTTTGAAAGTTCAGAATAGCCTTTTTTATTCATTGTTTTATTTCCTTATATTTCCAGTACAACTGGAATAACTATGAATAGATACAACATACTACTTTAACCATTGGCTGTCAATTAAATTTCAATAAGTTTGATCTAAGGTTTGATTGCCAACAATTAATTTATAAGAATTTGCTTCTGGATCACCATCCTATAATCCCCTAATAGTCGACGTAATTATGATTATCGGATTTAAAAATTATCCCAGATCATGACTCCGAAGCAGAAAATATGCAGAATAGAAGAATAAATAAGAAAAAGGCTCTATAGGGACAAGTTTTATGACAGGCCAGTATCCTGCTACCCTATAATCATCCTAACACACATGGTCGCAGCCTATATAATCATCCCGGATATATTCATCAAATTCACCAGTAGCATCCTCTATCATAGGCGGAGGCTTTTTCCTTTCAAATTCATATATACCTAGATAATCAAGTATCTTTTTGACAATCTTATAGTCTTCAATAAAATTTTTTTCGGTATCCACTAACAGATAGGTCCCTTCTATAACAACTGCTAATATTATCAATTGATAACTATTATATAAGATCAATATTTCCTGCTCACCGGCTTTACTTTTATTGTTACAATACTATCTGCTCCGATCCTCAGAAGCATGTCACCGATCTGTTGCATAGCATAAGTCTTTTTGGGAGTCTTTATGCAGGCATCAGTCCAGCCCCAGTGAACCTTGCCTGTCAATCCCTTGCCTGCTAGCAGTTCAATGGCTGTAAATTCATCATTTTCCAGCGCATAATAAAGTCTTCTATCAACTTCGTTTTTATTGAAATACTCTGGATCATAAATATATCCCCTTGTATCTTTTTCTGCCCAATCAAGCAATTCCTGTCTTTCGGGATGTCTTTTATTCCTTACTTTTTTGATAAAATCTTCATAACCCGATATTCCTCCTACATCCTCTGGAGGTCTCGCTCTTGCACCTCCCAGACATTCAGGTATCAGATTTCTCTTTGCATCCTTCATCTTCTTTTCTACAATAATCTTATGTTTCCAGCTATCGCCAAAATCATACTCATATTCTAATTCTTTATAGGTATCTAAGAATTCATCAATCATGGTATTTTCAGGATCGAGCACTTTTACCTCTTCTCCATATAATTCACTGGCTCCAAAGGAATCATCCAGTTCAGCTATTACTATTTTGGGGAAATCAAATTTAAAAAGATGGTATTCCAACCAACCAAAAGCCGCCTGTATTATCTGGTGAAGCTGTTGGAATGTTATGTTTCCGGGGATCTTTAACCGCCTCCATATCTCTGGCTCTATTTCTTTTAGGGATACTTTAATCTTATATGCCATTAAAATCATTCCTCCTTAAAAAAGACTCTCTTTTTATATATTTTTACAATCCTATCTTTATCATGTTTATCTTCGGCAGCTCAGAAAAATCCATCAATATTTCCTTTCAGAATGCATTTCTTTTCTATAAAAAACTGCTTCGTAATCAATTATTTCCCTGTCTTTGGTGATTATCCATGGGATGTCCTCATGGGAATAATCTTCTATCTGCCGGGTATTCATGAATGAAAGCTTTCTTATCTCATTATCTATAAGCTTTAATTCCCTGCCTGCAGTATTAATGCAAAGACTACTGGGGAACAGCATAATTCTTTACTACGCTATCTGTACCTATAAAACCTTCAAATTGGTTATAAGGAATAGTAACTGAAAAATCTCCGGTAGCATACGGGGCGACCTGATAGGCGGGAAACTTCATTATGATCCCATAAGATGCTATAAGAAAATTAGTCAGGGTATCTGTATGATCTAGATCAGTGCCGTCTTTTATCCATTTCTCGTCAGGCTGGAACCCTCTTTTCTGCATCTGCCTGATGAGATCAGTACGGCAGTATTCTGATATTGTCCCCGCATAGTCATATATAATTTTTTATTTACTTAATATATCTATTATTTTAAAATGCTATAATATGGTAAATAAATCTATGAAATTTATACGAGGAGTAAATATGTATAAAAATAGGTGTTTGTATCTTACCTTTTTAGTAACAGTCATCATTTATGCTTTTATTCTTTTATCCGGTAGCTAAGAAAAAATTAAAAGTCTCTGAAAAGTAAAAATAAAAAAATATAGAAAAATAATAAGATTTTAAATAATATATTTATATTAAAATTAGTATTAATACAAGTATATTGGTGGGCCTATCTGGACTCGAACCAGAGGCCTCATCCTTATCAGAGATGCGCTCTAACCAACTGAGCTATAGGCCCATTTACCAAAATTTTAACAGAGGACAAAATAGCAATTTAACCCACTTTTGTCAATACAGGCTTTCAGATACTTTTTTACGCAACATGGATAATTTAATAGTGATCTCAAGGATGATTTAAAAATAAAAATTGGAATTCAAAATTCTTGCTATGTATTTATTTAACCCTTTTATTATTTTAAAATCTGGCTTTACTGCCTTTTTAGAACTTCTTAAAAAATTACTTATTTTATAACTATTCTCTCTCTATAGCCTTCTCTTTAGAAACTCGCTCAGCAAACCTTAATTCTACTCCACCACTAATTTTTAATATGACATTCATTATCCACACAACCAAAGTCCCAAAAGCAGCATAAAATACTGATGCTACCAATCCTCCAACAATAACACCAACAATAGCTATAATTCCGAACCTATTGCCAGCTTCACCTAAATAATCATTTATATTAAATCCATAATTTTGCCCAAAATTTTGCAGCATATCTGTAATTCCAAATGCCCATCCAGCCAAAAATATTATCCCAAAAATAATTATATACAATATAAAAAATATTAAGTAAGTTATAAGTAAGACTTTAAAAGCTGAAAACTCACTCACACTTTTTAGGGTCTTTCTTTCAATATTCATTTATCTCTCCTTCAATTATTTTGCCAACTATTTTACGAGTACAGTTCAACTTCTAATAAACATTCGATTAGCTCTCTGATAAATAAATTATTTTTCGTCGTATTTGTATTTTTAAGAATTTATTGTTTCTGCATTTATATAATACGAATCTATTTTCACAAAATATTTATCAAGAACTAATAAATTTTTATAGCTCCCTATTACTAATTTTTTAATGTTGCCAGTCCCTTTGCAAAATATAAATTATTAATATTTCACATACTTGTCAGCTAATTTTGAAACTCCAGGGATTCTAAATATTTCGCCAGAAAAAGCCTTTACAATTGCAATAATTCCAAATATCCAGCAAATGGCTGAAGCAACATAGCCTAACCATGAAAAGAAAAACCATCCAATATAAGGAATAAGACCTAAAATAACAGAAATTACCAATACACATGCTACTTCAATAATACCAAGTATTAATGCCTGCATCGCATGATACTTTACAAATTTGTTTTCCTTTTCAATTAAGTAGATTATCAACCCACCAATCCATCCAAAAATATAAGCAATTAGTACTGCAATCTGAGATTGCATTCCTGTAGAGCTCTTCTTTTTGAAGTCAGGATGAACTTCTGTTTGTTTCTCTTCTGCCATTACATTTACCTCCTATTACTCTGTATTATAATTTAACTTAAATTCTCATTTGTTAATTTCTTAAATATGATAAAAATTTAGTTGCTACTAGCTGCTACTAGCTATAAAGTTAGCAATCTACATTTACAATATCATAACTATAAATAACTTTCTATATTTACTTCTGCTGCTTATATTAAAACATATAATATCAGATTTAAATGATAATTAAAATAAATATATCGCTCTAACTATCAGAAACTACAATACCATATGAAGCTACCATTGTTCCCTTCTCCAAATTCATCACTTTGATACCCTGAGTAGATCTCCCAATCCTGGAAATAGATTTTGCAGGAATCCTGATAAGTATCCCACCAGTAGATATAATCATAACATCATGCTCATCTTTTAATATGCCTGCTCCAGCTATTTTTCCTCTCTTCTCTGTAATTTTTATTGTTTTAACTCCAAGTCCTCCTCTTTTCTGTTTATTATATGCCGATACTGAGGTCCTCTTCCCAAATCCATTTTCAGTCAGAACAAATAAATCACCATCAATCTCCCTTACCACCATCATCGACAGCACTTCATCATTTTTTGAAAGTCTCATTCCTTTTACCCCCTGTGAAGTCCTGCCAATAGGTCTGCAATCACTCTCATCAAATCTGATAGCCTGCCCATTTCTGGAAACCAAAATTATTTCGTTACTTCCATTTGTTTTTTCTACCCCTATCAGCTCGTCTCCGTTTCTTATACTTATTGCAATAATACCATCCTTTCGGGAAGTATTATAAGCAGCCATAGATGTTTTCTTGACCATACCTTTTTTAGTAGCCATTACTAAATATTCATCTTCTCTATAATCCTTAGTTGCAATTATTGCTGCTACTCTTTCACCATGTTTAAAAGGAAGTATGTTTACAATAGCTTTTCCCTTTGAAGTTCTACTGCCAGTTGGGAGCTCATGAACTTTCAGTCTGTAAACCTTTCCCAAATTAGAGAAGAACATTATATAATGATGGGTAGATGATATAAACAGGTGCTCCACAAAATCTTCTTCCTTCAAATCTGTTCCTGTTACTCCTCTCCCACCTCTTCCCTGCTTTCTAAACGTGGTCACAGGAACTCTTTTTATATATCCAGAATGTGTAATGGCTATTACATTTTCTTCTTCTGCTATTAAATCTTCAATTTCAATATCAGAAGTTTTGGTTGTTATCTCTGTCCTTCTATCATCAGAATATTTTTTCCTTATTTCTTTAAGTTCATCCTTAATTATTCCATATATCAGGCTGTCACTGCCAAGAAGCTCCTTTAAATATTTAATCTTTTCTATTAATTCTTCATGTTCTAATTTTATTTTATTTCTTTCCAGTCCGGTTAGTCTCTGCAATTTCAAATCCAGTATAGCCTGGGCCTGGATAGGAGTTAGCTCAAATTTAGAAATTAATCTTTTCTTTGCAGTTGGAACATCCTTTGAAGATTTAATAGTTTTTATTACTTCATCCAAATTATCAAGAGCTATAAGCAAACCTTCTAATATATGTGCTCTTTCTTCTGCTTTCTTTAATTCATATTTGGTTCTTTTAACTATTACAGTAAATCTATGTTTTATATATTCTTCAATTAACCTTGGCAGGTTTAAAGTTTTAGGAACACCATCAACTAAAGAGAGCATTATAATTCCAAAAGTATCCTCCAGCTGTGTATTTTTATATAAAGAATTAGCAACTACATTTGGATCTGCATCTCTCTTGATTTCTACAACTACTCTCATCCCACTTCTATCTGATTCATCTCTCAGAGCACTGATACCATCTATTTTCTTAGCTCTTACGAGTTCAGCTATTTTTTCTATCAGTCTGGACTTATTCACCTGAAATGGAAGCTCGCTTATTATAACTTGATCTTTACCTTTTTTGGTCTGTTCTATATGAACTCTTCCTCTAACAATTATTCGCCCTCTACCAGTTTTATATGCCTCAATAATTCCATTCATTCCCATAACTATTCCACCTGTAGGAAAATCAGGACCTTTTATTTTCTTCATCAAATCTTTAACTTCTGCTTCAGGATGATCTATGTAATAAATTACCCCATCTATAACTTCACCTAAATTATGGGGGGGGATATTAGTTGCCATACCTACTGCAATACCAGATGATCCATTAACTAAAAGGTTTGGAAACTTTGAAGGAAGAATTGATGGTTCTTTAAGCGAGTTATCAAAATTATCTACAAACTCTATTGTATCTTTGTCAATATCTATTAAAAGCTCTTCTGCAATTCTTGAAAGTCTCGCTTCAGTATACCTCATAGCAGCAGGACTGTCGCCATCAACAGATCCAAAATTTCCATGTCCATCTATCAGCGGATACCTGTGAGAAAAGTCCTGTGCCATCCTTACCATAGAATCATATACTGCAGTATCCCCATGAGGATGATACTTCCCAAGCACTTCCCCTACTATTCGAGCACTTTTTTTATAAGGAGTATTATGCCTCATACCCATATCTTGCATAGCATATAAAATTCTTCTATGCACAGGCTTCAGCCCATCTCTTACATCCGGCAGAGCCCTGCCAATAATTACACTCATTGCATAGCTTATGTAGGATTCCTGCATTTCTGATTCAATTTCTACATTCTTTACTTTTCCCCTTATCTCAAATACCATTTACTCTCCTGACTATATATCAATAAACGACACCTCTTTAGCATTCTTTTCTATAAACTCTCTTCTGGGTTCTACCTTGCTTCCCATAAGGGTAGAAAAAACATCATCTGCAATTAGGGCATCTTCAATCTCTACTTTCAGCAATATTCTTGTTTCTGGATTCATTGTAGTATCCCAGAGTTGATCCGGATCCATTTCACCTAATCCTTTATACTGCTGTATAGTTACTTTTTTACTATTGATCCTGTCTCTTATTTTTTTTAATTCCTCCTCACTGTAGGCATAAAAAACTTCCTTACCATTTTTCGCCTGATAAAGCGGGGGCTGTGCTATATATACATAGCCTTTCTCTATTAACTTAACCATATATCTATACAGAAAAGTTAAAATAAGTGTCCTGATGTGAGCCCCGTCCACATCTGCATCTGTCATAATTATTATCTTATTATACCTGGCATTTTCTATATCAAACTCTTCTCCAACTCCTGTACCGACAGCAGTTATTATTGCCTGTATTTCCTGACTGTTCAATATTTTATGCAATCTTGCCTTCTCCACATTTAATATCTTCCCCTTAAGAGGAAGAATTGCTTGAAATCTTCTATCTCTAGCCTGTTTTGCACTACCACCAGCAGAATCCCCCTCAACTAAAAATAATTCACTAAATTGTGGATCAGTTATAGAACAATCTGCCAGTTTTCCTGGAAGTGAGCTACTTTCAAGTAGTGACTTTTTCCTGGTAAGATCTCTTGCTTTTTTAGCAGCGCTTCTTGCTCTTGCAGCTTCCAGGCATTTATTTACTATCGTTTTTCCTACTGAAGGATTTTCTTCTAAAAATTCTGCAAGCCTGGAATTTACTGTAGATTCTACAAAACCTTTAATTTCACTGTTTCCAAGTTTTGTTTTAGTTTGTCCTTCAAATTGTGGATCTTTCAACTTTACACTAATAATTGCTGTCAGTCCTTCTCTAACATCTTCTCCTGACAAATTAGTGTCTTTTTCTTTTAAAATATTATTACTCCTGGCATAATCATTTACAGTCCTGGTAAGAGCGCCTCTAAACCCGCTAAGATGAGTCCCACCTTCAGTAGTATTTATGTTATTAGCAAATGAAAATATACTTTCGCTATAACCAGAAGTATATTGCATTGCAATTTCTACTTCATGATCGGCATCCTTATTTTTTATATATATAACCTTTTTATGTAAGATTTCTTTCTTCTCACATAAATACCCTACAAAATCTACTATTCCACCATCATATTGAAATACTTCTTTCTTTTTTGGTTCTTCTCTTGAATCTACCAGAGTTATTTCTAGCCCTTTATTTAAAAACGCCATTTCTCTCATTCTGGAGGCAAGTATTTCGTACTTATAGTCTATTTCCTCAAATATATCTTTATCAGGATAGAATGTAATAGCAGTTCCATGAGTAGTAGTTTTTTCTCCTTTTATTAAATCGCAAGCTGGTTTTCCTCTTTTATATTCCTGCCTGAAAATATGGCCATCTCTTCTGATCTCAACTGTTAATTTTTCTGAAAGTGCATTTACCACTGAAATTCCTACACCATGAAGTCCTCCAGAAACTTTGTAGCCTTCCCCTCCAAATTTTCCTCCAGCATGAAGTTTGGTAAGCACTATCTCTACTGCCGGTCTGTTATACTTTTTAACTTTTTTAACCGGGATGCCCCTTCCATTATCTATTACAGTAACTGACCACCCATCTTTATTTAACATAACAAGTGTGCTACTGCAAAAACCAGCCATAGCTTCGTCAATACTATTGTCAACTACTTCATATACTAAATGATGAAGACCTCTGGAACCCGTTGAACCTATATACATGCTAGGCCTTTTTCTGACAGCCGATAAACCCTCTAAAACTGTTATGTCTTTCGCATCATAACTTGACTTTTTCAAAAATTCACCTCGTAAACTTCAGTTTCCTTTTTTAAAACATAAATAAAGGGCAACAAGTAATCACCACTGCCGCCCACAAATACTTATTACCCTTATTAAAATATTAATTTTTTTTCATAGGGTAAATTTATAAAATCATGTAATATTATACCATATTTTTCGCTAAATTTTCCTGATTTTGTTAAAATCATCTTAGATATATCAAATTTTCCAAATTTTTAAAGATTAGACCTAAATCTTATCTCTTTTACTATTTCTTTACCTATATAAGAATTAATTTTATCTATAAGTTGACCAGACATAAGGCTTAATTCATTTGCCCAGGTAGAAGTAGTAACAGAAACAAAAAGCAGCCCTCTCGTTAATTTTTCTGGCTTAGCCTTCTTACTAATCTCACTACCTACTATTTCCTGCCAGTGATTAAATAGTTTTGAACTATTAATCTTGCTCTCTATGTTTAATTTGGATACAACGCTTTTTATTACACTGCTAATATCTTCAACATTTTCCATATTTTTATTTTAAAACTTTTTTTTAAGCTTTTTAAAATGATCCTGGCATTTTTAATTTACTTTAAATCACTAATTTTATTGTCTTTAACTAAAAATTTATTTCCAAAATCTATATCAATTTCATTTAAATAACTAATATTGGTAGTGGTAATAAAAGTCTGAAACTTATTATTTATTATTTTTACTAGTATTTTTTTTCTTTCCATGTCAAGTTCTGATAGAACATCATCTAAAAGAAGAATGGGATCTCTTCTTAATTTTTCCTTCAATGCTGCAAGCTCGCCAAGTTTCAAACTTATAGAAGCAGTCCTCTGTTGTCCTTGTGAACCAAATGCTCTTATATCCTTACCCCCTATCAAAATTACAAAATCATCTCTGTGGGGTCCAATTGTTGTAGTTTTATAAGATAAATCCTTAGACAGATTTTTTTCCAGCTGTAACCGAAATTCTCTTTCCAATCCTTTCACTAATTCTTCCTGCATATTTTCAGTCAGATTACCAACAGATAAATTTTCCCTGTCCCAGCTAAATATATAAAATATGCTTACCAGAGTGCTGGTAAAAAAATAATTCATATACTCTATAAATTTTTTTCTCAGTTCTTCCATCAAGAGAATTCTTTTCTCTATAATTTTAATCCCATACTTAACGATATTATCATTCCAGGTCTCAAGAGTAGGATTATTTTTCACATTTGCTGTACTGCCTATACTCTTAATCAAGCTATTTCTCTGAGTTAAAATTTTTTGATATTTAAGTCTAAGACTAAAAAAATCATCATATATTTTATCTAAAATACTATCTAAAAAATTTCTTCTATTTGAAGGATTTGCCTTTACAATCCTTAGATCATCCGGAGAAAAAATAACTGAAGGTAAGATAGATACAAACTCTGATTTTTTTCTGCAGTATACCCTATTTACTTTAATCTTAATATTATTATCATCTCTTAATTCTAATTCAATAAGATTATCTGAGCCTATGTCTTCTTCCTCGGAACCAACAAGAGCTCTCAGAATAGAATAATCACTATCCCAATTAATAAGTTCATTTTGACTATATGTACGATGAGATCTTCCTGTGGATATATAATATATTGATTCTAATAGGTTAGTTTTCCCCTGACCATTATCTCCTAATATAAGTATTGTATCTTTACTAAAATTTAAATCAACATGAGAGTAATTTCTATAATTTTTTAGTTCTAATTTTTTTAAATACACTATCTTGTTATAATTTAATTTTGTATCTTATCCATTAGTAATTTAATCTTTTTCCCATAGAAATTCATCTCCAAAGTTGGTATTTTATTATCTTTTCTATTTTTTGGCTCATACTTAATTTTAATAATATCCGAAAAATATCTGAAATATGTCCTTAATGTCTGATAAATGTCTTTTATAGTAACTTATATTTTCTACCTTTTTTCTCACCAACTTTTTTAAATAACTCCCTTTTCACCAATCTTTGAAGGTCGCGATATAACGTTTTATCTGATACTTCAGGAACTAATGTTTTGAATAACGATAGACTTATAATACCTTTCTCCTTCACATGCCCAACTGCTTTGATCTGTCTTTCATTTAAGCCCATCTTCCTTAAATATTACCCATGTATTAAAACCTTAGCTCCAAGTGGCAATTTTTCATACAGCCACTTTGCTTCATCTAATTTTAATCTAATACATCCATGACTGGCGGGGGTCCCAAGCTTATTATATTCCTCTTCTATTATTTCTCCATTTTCATCAAAAGGGACACTGTGAAAAAGATAATCTTTGTAAAATCTGGTCCAATAGTATGCTCCTACATTAAATTTGGCTACCCACTGATAATAGACTTTTTCAGTTGTAGTAAACTCTCCTATAGGGGTTTGAGAGGACTCCTTTCCACCTGAGCATTTCATTTCTTTAATTAATGCATTCTTATAATAAACAAGAACAATTTGCCGGCTTAAATCTACTTCTATTTTGAAGTCTTCACTGCTGCTAAAATCAATATCTTTACCTTCTTCCATGTTCAGCTCATCATCAAAACCTCTAGTTTCAGCTTCTTCAGAAGAGGTTTTATCTTCCTTGCTGTCTTCATCTGGCATTGAGCTTGCGTCAGAATTTAAACTGTCACTACCATTAGCTTCATCCTCTTCAGAGCTGGTATTAAAAATAAGAGAGTGCTCTGATTTTGTCAGGCACAGATCACTTTCTACAATCCCCAGTTTAGTATCTAACAGTTCAAAAATTTTATCTCCATAACTTAAAAAAATATTTACCAGTACCAATAAACTAATGATAATAACCAATATGAACTCTACCTTATATTTAAACATATATTTACTTTCAATTTCATAAATCTATTTCTTATTAAAATAAAATATTATCATAAACATCTTTTCGATGCTTGAATCGTCATTATACAATATATATAAAAATAATTTCATGATAAAATATTAAAATGCAATTAAAAAAGAATATAAATCATAAAGAATATATAAAAATTTTAAGAAAGATGCCCTCTGAACAAAGACTGCTAAAGAGTTTTGAACTGACAGACTTTGCAAAAAGTCTTTTTTTACATGGTCTCAGAAAAAGATTTCCCGAACTCTCTGAAGATGAAATTAAAAAGATTTACCTTAAAAGAATAACTAAATGTCACAACAGAAATTACTAAAAGAAGTTACAGATATATTAAGCAAAAATAAGATACCATACATGTTAACAGGATCTATTGTCTCCAGTCTTCAAGGAGAACCACGATTAACTCATGATATTGATATTATAATTGTGATAGAAAAAAAGGACATAAATAAAATATCCAGCGCTTTTCCAGGAGAACATTATTACTTGGATGAAAGTACAATAAAGCAAGCTATTAGTAATAAAAGCCAATTTAATATAATTAGTATCAAGGAAGGAGATAAAATTGATTTCTGGATATTAACAAATAAACCTTTTGATAAAAGTAGGTTTTCAAGAAGACAGAAAGAAAATTTCTTAGGTTTTGAAATTATTGTATCCAGCCCTGAGGATACTATCCTTGAAAAACTGTATTGGTCAAAACTTTCTGGCGGAAGTGAAAAGCAATTTACAGATGCACTTAGAGTATTCGAGGTACAATACAAAAAGCTTGATATAAAATACCTCAAGTATTGGGCAACTGAATTAGAAATAATATCATTACTTGAAGAGATAAAGTCAAAAGCAGAATTTATATAATAAAATCTGAATTAAAACTACTTGCACCCTGAACAAGTTGTGCAGGAACCACCCAAGCAGCTTTTGCCAGATGAATAACTAGAAGAAAAATCATCACAATCTACTTTAAGAAACATTAAAATCCTTGAGACTTTGAACTATCTTACAAACTTAAAGGTCTTTATAATTTCAATAATGGAATCGTAATATGAATTTAATACATAATCAGAAATATCTTGAGGGCTGGGGACATCTTTATAATTCGATCCGGCCTTTAGCTGTTCAATAGCAAAACATGTATTATTGTATATTGTCCTGTAGCTTATTACTTCCACATACTGCATAGTTGCCGCATCCTGGATTACCAATTTGTTAAAAGTTATGCCATTTATCAATTCTTTTTCCGTAGGAGAACTACTTGTAATGTATTGGTCATAATTCAAACAATTTCCAACATCATTGATATCAGTACTTGCACCTATTCTGAGTTCAGCACCAAAATATCTGGGATAGGTGCTCTCATTTTCCACTCTATAAACGATAATGCTTAAAATAGGCTTCCCCCCGGAATCCCCTGCAGCACTATACCTCCAGGTATCAGAAAGGTGGTGATAAATCGTAAAGGTTTCTTCAATCAAAATAGAGGTTGCAATTATGTGTTAATAGGTTTAGTGTATTAAAGTTTAAATAAGTTATAAAAGATATTTTTAAAAAAATAAAAGCCGGAAATAGTCAATGTTAACATCCGTCAGGAATAATTTGAGATAATAATTATGGAAATTCGTAATGTAGCAATTATTGCCCATGTTGATCATGGCAAGACCACCCTGGTAGATTCCCTGCTTCGCCAATCTAAAACAAAATTAAACAAGGAAGTTGCTTCGGCAGACTGTATAATGGACAGCAATGAACTTGAAAGGGAACGGGGTATTACAATTTTTTCAAAAAATGCCTCGGTGATCTGGCACGGCATAAAGATCAATATTATAGATACTCCGGGCCATGCTGATTTTGGCGGTGAGGTCGAGAGGGTTTTAAAAATGGCGGAAGGTTCGCTTCTGCTTGTGGATGCCCAGGAAGGACCTATGCCACAGACACGTTTTGTTTTAAAAAAAGCCCTTGAACTTAATCATAAAATTATTGTAGTCATCAATAAGATAGACAAACCAAATTCCAACATAAATAAAGCTTTGAATGATACTTTTGACCTTTTTATAAATCTTGGAGCTGATGAAAAAACTGCAAATTTTCCGGTTCTTTATACGTCCTCAAGAATGGGTAAATCCGGTCTAAAGCCCAATTTACGCCTGATGCAGGATATTGCACCATTATTCGATAAGATCATAAGCTATATCCCTAAACCTGATGGAGATATAAATCTGCCTTTACAGATGCTTGTGACTTCAATAAACTGGGATAATTACAAGGGCCGTATTGCAACAGGCCGGATCTATAATGGGAAAATTGATGCAGGGCAGGAAGTTATTAGAATAAACCGCGAAGGCCAGATGGAGAAGTATCGCTTAACTTCGCTTATGACATTTCAGGGATTGGCACAGACTGAGATCAGGGAAGCAGCAGCCGGAGAAATTGTTTCAATTGCAGGAATACCCGATATTACTATCGGCGAAACAATAGCAGATATCAACACACCGATAGCCCTGCCATTGATTGAGATTGAAGAACCTACTGTCAAAATAAATTTTTCTGTCAACTCATCTCCTTTCGCAGGCAGGGAAGGCCAGTTTACGACTTCAAGACAAATAAGGGAAAGGCTCTATAAGGAGCTTGAAAATGATGTAGCGTTGAAAGTAGAAGATAGTCCTTCAGGCGGATGGATTGTTTCCGGCAGGGGCGAATTTCATTTAGCTATTTTTATTGAAAGATTACGCCGGGAAGGTTATGAACTGCAGGTTTCCCAGCCACAGGTTATTACTAAAATAATAGAAGGCAAAAAATTTATACCGTATGAAGAAATTTTTATTTCAGTGCCGGAACAATATTCAGGTGCGGTGATCCAGAAATTGGGAAGCCGTTATGGTCAAATGAAGAAAATGGAAATGAAAGAAAAGATTGTATACCTTGAATTTATAATACCGACACGTGGTTTATTTGGTTATAGACGGGAATTCATGACTGATACCCGCGGGCATGGTATAATGAATAGCCTTTTCTACCGTTATCTAGCGGATAATGGTGAATGGAAAAAGCGTGAAAGGGGTTCACTGGTTGCATGCGAGGGCGGGACGACGCGATTATATGGCCTTACCAATATTCAGAACAGGGGTGAATTATTCTATGGTCCGGGTTCTAATGTATATAAGGGCCAAGTAGTCGGGCAAAATTCCCGAAAGGAAGATATATGGGTAAATGCTTGCAAGGAAAAGCAGTTGTCAAACATGCGTTCAAAAGGTGATGGCAGCATGGAACATTTTAACATTCCGAGGAATATTAATCTGGATGATGCTCTTGAATATATTGATGACAGCGAACTTGTTGAAGTGACTCCAAAATCTGTCCGCATACGTAAAATTGCTTTAAGCAAGCTTGAATCAAAGAGGAGTAGAAAAATCCTGGTAGAATAAGTTAAGGAGCAAATAATGTCTGCAGACTTTTTAAATTAGATTTACGGTAGCTATACTGAAGGGATAGTTTGTTCCCATCCTGAACACAAAAGTTAAGCCCTTCCGCGTCAATGGTTCTGTGCTGGAGACGGTGCAGGAAGAGAGAGGAGTATTAGCCATTCAAATTATGTATAAAATCATTAAGTGTAACTTTTTTCTTATAACCAGCGTCTAATATATTGGTAGAATTAAAAATAAGATTTTATAATCTTTTTAATCTTACTTAAAAGAGGTTGTGAAAAATGGAATCAGAAAAAAAATCCATTAAGGTTAGCAATAAATTTAACCTTTCCATAAAGGTTACATTCTGGTTATTAGTGGCATTTTTTATAGTACTAGTAGTCGTAATTTTTAGTCCAATGGAATATATATCTATCAGCGTTCTTTTTATGGCTATACCTGGGATAATCTTTCTTTTATTAGGTATAGTCCTGATTGTATTAGCTGCAAAAAGTGGACTTAAGGGACTGCTTAAGAAATTCTTACTGGTAACTGGTGCTGCACCTATTGGTACTGTAGTGAGTGTAATTCTTCATAATGTTTTTTATGGAGTTTTCATTTATTTCTTTGGTGCAGATTTCTGGGATAGAATTGGTACAAGTGATGAGCCCGTCTTTTTTATTTTAGCCATTATTGTTTGTCCTATTGCTTTCCTGGTTGGAGTAGTTAGTAGTATAGTGCTGTTTATAAAAGGAAGAAGAACTGCTCGAGAATAATAAGCTAAAAGAATATAAATAGAAATAAAAGCTATTGGCTGACCTAAATATGGTTCAAAATTTACTGTTCCTTTTTGTTCGGGAGAATA
>Ga0209121_10002662_pt1 | contig 17938 bp, 12 predicted proteins | sample Cruoilmetagenom3_FD_187292 | JGI IMG/M metagenome (GOLD analysis project Ga0209121, IMG submission 187292) | Oil polluted marine microbial communities from Coal Oil Point, Santa Barbara, California, USA - Sample 3 (SPAdes) (version 2) | ecosystem: Environmental > Aquatic > Marine > Oil seeps ... | reverse complement strand
GCTATATGGCGTTGTTGGTATTCTCGATGGTTCCGATGATCCTTGCCAGCGTGCTGAGAAATTATGTCTCGGCATTGGGCAAGCCCTATCTGGCAACTGCCATCACCGGTGCAGGCATATTTGTGAATGCCGCAGCCAATTATGCGCTGATCTTTGGTAATTTGGGGATGCCCCGGCTGGAGCTCATCGGTGCTGCAATCGCAACCATCATCACAACGGTTACTGTGCTGCTTGCTTATGTCGCGGTGATTCGGTGGGACAAGCTGCTCCACCGCTATCGTATCTTTTCGAACTGGTGGCGGGCCGATTGGCAAATGTTTGCCAAGATGGTTCGCATTGGCACGCCAATATTGCTGACGGTTGTGGCCGAAGCAGGCATTTTTGGCGCAGCGGCCTTTATGATGGGCCGGTTTGGTGCGGCCGAACTGGCAGGTCATACAGTGGCGCTGCAATTGGCTGCCCTCGCCTTTCAAGTGCCGTTCGGGATTGGCCAAGCCGCAACCATTCGGGTCGGCTATTTCTATGGCGCGCGCGATAGGCAAGGCATCGCCCAGGCCGGCTGGGCCGGTTTGCTGATGGGCACAGGTTTTATGGCTGCAACTGCGCTGGCGATGATATTTGCTCCCAAAGCGCTGCTGTCGGTCTATGTCGATGTGAATGCGGCGCGCAATGCAGCGCTGGTAGGCTTTGCCCTGCAATATCTGGTGTGGGCTGCGATCTTCCAACTTGCCGACGGCGTTCAAGCTGTGGCCTTGGGGGCATTGCGCGGGCTGCAAGACACGCGCGTGCCGATGTGGATTGCGACGTTTAGCTATTGGGTGCCGGGCATGGGGTTGGCGATTGGCCTTGGCTTTTTCACGCCGCTGGCGGGAATTGGCGTATGGATCGGCCTAGCCGCTGGGCTGTTCTGCGCGGCAGGCTTGTTGACTTGGCGGTGGCTGCTGCGCGAGCGGTTGGAATTGACGCAGCGCACCAGCTGATCTGAACGCGACAAATTTTCTCCGGCAGTCCTGTTGACTCACGGGTCACTCATCCCCATTTCCGCCTCGCTGGCACTCTCAAGCGGAGAGTGCCAATTATACTTGTTCAACCCCAAAGAAAGGTCATCAAATATGGCATTTCGTCCGCTGCACGACCGCGTTGTCGTCCGCCGCATCGAAGCCGACCAGAAAACCGCTGGCGGCATCATCATTCCCGACTCTGCCCAAGAAAAACCAAGCGAAGGCGAAATCGTCGCAGCTGGTGAAGGCGCCCGCGACGACAGCGGTGCCCGTATCGCTCTCGACGTGAAAGCTGGCGACAAGGTTCTGTTCGGCAAGTGGTCCGGCACCGAAGTTAAGATCGACGGTGAAGACCTGCTCATCATGAAAGAAAGCGACATCATGGGGATCGTTGGCTGATCGCCAATTCCACACGCTTTTCATTCAACTAAACCTATTCAGGAGAATAAATCATGGCTGCAAAGGACGTAAAGTTCGGCCGCGATGCCCGCGAAGGCATCCTTAAGGGCGTCGATACGCTCGCCAATGCCGTTAAAGTGACGCTCGGCCCGAAAGGCCGCAACGTTGTGATCGACAAGAGCTTTGGTTCACCGCGCATCACCAAGGACGGCGTTACCGTCGCCAAGGAAATCGAACTTAGCGATAAGTTTGAAAACATGGGCGCGCAGATGCTGAAGGAAGTGGCATCGAAAACCAACGATCTGGCCGGTGACGGCACCACCACTGCAACGGTTCTGGGCCAAGCGATCATTCGCGAAGGCATGACCGCTGTTGCTGCTGGCATGAACCCAATGGATCTGAAGCGCGGCATCGATATTGCTGTGGCCAAGATCACTGACAGTCTGAAAGGCCGTTCGAAAGAAGTGGCTGGCTCTTCAGAAGTTGCTCAAGTTGGCGTTATCTCTGCCAATGGCGACAAAGAAGTTGGCGAGAAAATCGCTGAAGCCATGGAAAAGGTCGGCAAAGAAGGCGTTATCACCGTCGAAGAAGCCAAGGGCCTCGAATTTGAACTCGACGTTGTTGAGGGCATGCAGTTCGACCGCGGTTACCTGTCGCCTTACTTCATCACCAACCCTGACAAGATGACGGTTGAACTCGAAAACCCGTACATCCTGATCCACGAAGCCAAGCTGTCTAACCTGCAGGCCATGCTGCCTGTTCTGGAAGCTGCTGTTCAAAGCGGTCGTCCGCTGTTGATCATCGCTGAAGACATCGAAGGCGAAGCACTTGCGACCCTCGTGGTCAACAAGCTGCGCGGCGGCTTGAAGGTTGCTGCGGTTAAGGCTCCTGGTTTTGGCGATCGTCGCAAGGCGATGCTGCAAGACATCTCGATCCTTACCAAGGGCGAAATGGTCAGCGAAGATCTCGGCATTAAGCTGGAGAATGTAACGTTGGGCATGTTGGGTGAAGCCAAGCGCGTCACCATCGACAAGGACAACACAACCATCGTTGATGGTGCTGGTAGCGAAGACGACATCAAGGCGCGCGTTGGCGAAATCAAGGCGCAGATGGAATCCACCACCAGCGACTATGACCGCGAGAAACTGCAAGAACGTCTAGCCAAACTGGCTGGCGGTGTTGCCGTGATCAAGGTTGGCGGCGCTTCAGAAGTTGAAGTGAAGGAACGCAAGGACCGCGTAGATGACGCGCTCCACGCTACCCGCGCTGCAGTTGAAGAAGGCATCGTCCCGGGCGGCGGTACTGCATTGCTTTACGCCACCAAGGTTCTGAACGGACTGAAGGGCGAAAATGATGACCAGACACGCGGCATTGACATCGTTCGTCGCGCGATCCTGGCACCTGTTCGTCAGATCGCAGAGAACGCTGGCCACGATGGCGCAGTTATCTCGGGCAATTTGCTGCGCGAAGATGATGAAACGCAAGGCTTCAACGCCGCAACTGACGTCTACGAAAATCTGGTGGAAGCTGGCGTGATCGACCCGACCAAGGTTGTTCGCACCGCGCTGCAGGACGCAGCATCTGTTGCTGGCCTGCTGATCACCACCGAAGCGGCGATCACCGACGCTCCGGAAAAAGATGGTGCTGGCGCTCCTGCAATGCCCGACATGGGTGGCATGGGCGGCATGGGTGGCGGCATGGGCTTCTAAGCCTAGCTACCCAACCAAGCCTACAAAAAGCCCTGGTGGAGCGATCCGCCGGGGCTTTTTCATTGGGGGTATAAAAACGCTTTAGTTTTCCCTCTGCCAATCCATAGCCTCCAGATTGGCATCCCCCGGTGAAGGCGAAGGCCTGCGCGCGCGCAAGCCAAGACCTGGTCGGCTTCAACCGGCCCCTTTGCAATCGTAAGAAAATATCGCATATTGGTTACATTATAATCTTGAGAGAGGGTTGAACCTTGAAAACGAAATTTGCCGCATTGCTTTTGTCATCGATCGCGCTTGCAGGGTGCGACATGATGCAGACGCCTGTCGCCACCGTGGAATGTGCGACCACCCAGTCCGAATGTATCAACCAATGGTTTGATGAAAAATTTGAGGAAGAGCTGGCATTCAGCCCGATCCGCCAAACTGCGCTTGGACGCAAAACCAATTATGACAAGATCGATGATTTTTCGGTCGCTGGCGAACAAGCAGAGCTGGAATGGTGGCAACAGACCACCGCCGAAATGGAAGCAAATTTCGATTACGACGAACTGTCTGAAGACGCCAAGCTGTCCTGGGACATGTGGATGTTCCGCAAGGATCAGGCCGAAGCGGCTGCCAATTGGCGCAGCCAGGCTTTCATTCTCGATCAAATGAACGGTGCACATGCTTGGTTGCCCAGCTTCCTTATCAGCCAACACCAGGTTGAAAGCGAAAGGGATATGACCGCCTTTATCGCCCGGTTGGGCGGGATCGGCGATGCGATGGATCAATTGCTGGAGCGCGCAAAGGCCAATGCCGAGGCAGGCACCCGGCCACCACGTTTTGCCTATGATGTGGTGATCGCGGAATCGCGCAAGCTGACCAGCGGCGCACCATTTGATGAAGCGGAAGGGGGCGAGCCCGCCGCGCTTTGGACCGCTACTCAGGATCATTTGGCCAAGCTGGTCAGCGAAGACATTATCACAGCCGAACGCGCCGATGAATTGCGCGAAGAGGCCCGCACCGCGCTGGTCGATCAGGTGGCGCCTGCCTATCGGCGGGTCATCAATTGGTTCGAGCAAGACCTGCCCAACACCGACAAGGAAGCCCAAGGCGTCAGCGAACTAACCGATGGCAGCGATTTCTATGCTTACCGCTTAGGTGCGATGACCACGACCGACCTGTCGGCGGATGAAATCCACACAATCGGGTTGGATGAAGTTGCTCGGATCCGCTCTGAAATGGAAGTGATCAAGGATCAGGTCGAGTTTGATGGCGACCTGCAAGCCTTCTTCACCTTTGTGCGGGAAGACGACCAATTCTTTTATCCCAACAATGATGCTGGCGCGCAGCAATATATCGATCAAGCTGAAGAGCATCTGGCCTTTATCAAGGAAAAGCTTCCCCTGTTTTTCGGCACGCTGCCACAGGCTGATCTGGTGGTGAAACGGGTGGAACCATTCCGCGAGCAAGATGGCGCTCCGCAGCATTACCGGCCTGGGACGCCGGACGGTTCGCGGCCCGGCACCTATTATGCCCATTTGTCAGACATGCGCGCAATGTCGATCCCATCGCTTGAAGTGGTCGCCTATCACGAAGGCAATCCGGGCCATCACATGCAAAGCTCGATTGCCCAAGAATTGACCGGCATTCCAAAATTCCGCGCGCAAGGCGGCTATATTCCGGCCTTTGGCGAAGGTTGGGCGCTTTATTCTGAAATTTTGGCCAAAGAAATGGGAGCTTACCAAGATCCCTATTCTGATTTTGGCCGACTAACGACGGAGATATGGCGCGCCATTCGCTTGGTGGTAGACACAGGCATCCACTCCAAAGGGTGGAGCGAACAACAGGCGAATGATTATTTCCTCGCCAATTCACCCATCCCCGCAGCGGCTGTAAAGGCAGAAGTGCAGCGTTATTTCGTAATGCCGGGTCAGGCGACATCGTATAAAATCGGGATGATCAAGATCCAGGAACTGCGCGCCAAGGCGGAACAGGAATTGGGCGATAAGTTTGATATTCGCGGGTTCCATGACACCGTTTTGGGCGGTGGATCGGTTCCATTGTCCATCCTTGAACGGCGTATCAATAGCTGGATTGATGCTGAAAAGGCCAAGCAACCGGCCCTATAATATGGCGAGACAGGCCCGCAAATCACCATCTTTCTTGGTATTTTCGGGCCTTTGCCGCGACGAAGGCACTTTTCATCGTGCGAACGGACTAATTCGCTTGCTTGGCGCAATCTTACCCCGTTAACCTTCAGCCAATCATGCAGGGGTTATAAGATGACCATGTTCAAACAAGTTCGAGCATTGAGCCTGATTTTGCTGGCGGCAGTGGTGGCAATGACCACTCCTGCGCATGCACAAACACACGCGCAAACGCGCGCGCAGGTTACTCCGCTGGAGGCCAGCTTTGATAGCCTGCTGGGCACCGATGTTCGCTCGCCCCAGACATTTGAAGCCGTTTATGAAACATCGTTTGAGCGCCGGATCGCTCAACTGGCTGATGGCAGCAAAGGCCGGATCGGTGTGGCTGCAATTGATTTGGCGACCGGCAATCAGATCATGGTGTTGGGTGACCAGCACTTCCCCATGGCATCGACCAGCAAGGTCGCTGTCGCGGCTGCCTATCTGGAGATGGTGGAGCAAAACCGCTATTCGCTGACCAGCGAATTTCCTCTGATGATCCCGATCCGCTCGGCCAAATACTCCAGCGCGGCGGCTCCCGTGCGCAAGGGCAAATATATGCAGGCGGTGGATCTGATTGAGATCATGATCACCCGGTCAAGCAATCCGGCGACAGACGCCTTGCTCAAAGCTGTTGGCGGCCCGGCCAAGGTCAATGACTGGATGCGGCGCCAGGGCATCACCGAGTTTAGCATCAATCGCGATATTGCCACTTTGGTGCGCGATGATGGCGAGTTTGATCCAGCCTCCCATATCGACAAGCGCGATGCGGCAACGCCGCGCGCCATGGTGCAGCTGCTGCAGGGCCTGTATCAGGGTAAATATCTGACCGCGGAAAGCCGCAATGTCATCTTGGGCGCGATGAGCCGGACCCGCACCGGTACACGGCGCATTCCCGCTTTGATGCCAGAAGATGCAGCGGTCAGCCATAAGACCGGCTCGCTCAACAACACATCCAGCGATATTGGCATTATCGAAGCGCCTGATGGCCGCGCCATTGCAGTTGCAATCTATGTCACCGGACAGGGCGCTCGCCGCGCTCGGGAAGCGCGCATCGCCACGATTGCACGCGCTTTGTATGATGGCTTTGCTGGCAAAGCGCGCAACGGGCCAGTTTGGACCAATGCCACCCGCACGGGCGGCTGATCCAATTTCGTCACTCGGGTGTAGTTGAACGTCCGTCGGCACATCTCAATTGGCCATAGAAAAAGGGCGGCACCAAACGGCACCGCCCTTCTTTGTAAGCTAAAAAGCGCTCGCTGAATTATTCAGCAGCGGCTTCCGCAGCAGCAGCAGCTTCATCAGCAGCAGTTTCAGCGGCTTCAACAGCTTCGCCAGCAGTTTCTGTAGCTTCGTCAGCAGCTTCTTCAGCAACGTCAACAGGAGCTTCGGTGTTTGCTTCAACGTCAGCAGACATTGCGTCTGCAGTGTCAGCAGCAGAATCTGCAGTTTCTGAACAAGCAGCAAGAGCGAAAGCAGAGCCGGCAACTGCGGCAGCAAGTACGATTTTACGCATAAAAATAATTCCTCGATAAGCGAGTATTGTGTGCCCAAAGCCATGCGGCCCCAAACAAAAAACCAGCCAGACCCGGCGAGTTTCTGAAGTGCTAAATAATGGCAGGAATGTGGCAATGCAAGCGTAAAGACACTCTCGGCCTTGTTTTCGCCCTATTTCGCAGGGGGAATTTCTGGATCTTATGAGAGCCGCTTTGCCCAATTTCCCGGTGGATAGCGACTTATCAGCCGGGCGCCGCACTGCTAGCAAGCCAATCATGTCGGAAAAAAAGCACCTCTATCTTGTCGATGGCTCGTCCTATATCTTTCGGGCTTATCACCGCCTCCCGCCGCTGACCGATCCCGAAGGCACGCCGGTCGGCGCCGTTTATGGTTACACCACCATGTTGTGGAAGCTGGCAGATGATCTGGATCAGGCCGAGGGACCGACCCATTTGGCGGTGATTTTGGATAAGGGTTCAAAAAGCTTCCGCAATGATATTTACCCCGAGTACAAAGCCAACCGGCCCCCAGCACCAGAAGATTTGGTGCCGCAATTCCCCCTGATACGTGACGCGACCAAAGCCTTCAGCCTGCCCTGCATCGAACAGGCCGGTTTGGAGGCCGACGATCTGATCGCATCCTATGCCCGCGCAGCGCAACGCGAGGGCTGGAACGTCACCATCGTCTCGTCTGACAAAGACTTGATGCAGCTGGTTGGTGAAGCAGACAGTCTCGAAGGCCCTGCCCGGATCGACATGCTGGATACGATGAAGAACCAGCGCATCTACCTGGAGGAGGTGGAAGAAAAATTCGGCGTCCGGCCAGAGCTGGTGGGTGATGTGCTGGCGCTGATGGGGGACGCCGTCGACAATGTGCCGGGCATCTATGGGATTGGCCCAAAAACGGCCAGCAAGCTGATTGCCGAGCATGGATCGCTGGGGGCTGCTTTGGATTCGGCCCCCGACATGAAGAAGTCCAAGCTGAAAGAACGCCTGCTGGAAGGCCGCGACGAGGCCGAGCTCAGTCGCATTCTGGTCGCCCTAAAGGAAGATTGCGACCTTCCGCAGTCGCTGGATGAATTCAAATTGGATGGGGTTCCTCCTGAACCTTTGGCCGCATTCTTACAGAAACACGGGTTTTCGTCTTTGTTGCGGCGGCTTGACGCTGGCGCAGGTAGCCCCTCCAGAACCAACGATCTCAACCCGGCCAAACCCGAAACCGCAGCAGCATCTGAAAATGGTACCGTTGACGGAGATCGGCAACCTCTGCCCGAAACACCCGCGGTTGATCGCAACGCCTATGAAACTGTGCAAACGGCTGAGCAATTGCATGTTTGGGTCGAGCGAGCGTATGCCGCCCGCGTGGTGGCAGTCGACACCGAAACTTCCGCGCTTGATGCCATGAGCGCCGAATTGGTCGGCGTCAGCCTGGCCTTGGGACCAAACGACGCGTGTTATATTCCGCTCGCCCATGGCGGCACCGACATGTTCGATACGCGTCCCGATCAAATTGACAGAGATGCCGCCATTGCGGCGCTGAAACCCGTGCTGGAAGATGATTCCGTCCTGAAAATTGGGCAGAACATCAAATATGATATCAATGTGCTGGCCCGCTATGGGATTGCCCTTGCTCCGGTTGAGGACACGATGATCATCAGCTTTGATCTGGATGCAGGTCGCGGCGAAGTGGGCATTGGCGGCGGTCATGGAATGGACGAACTGTCGCAGCGTCACCTTGGTCACTTGCCGCTCACCTTTAAAGACGTGTGCGGTACCGGCAAAAAGCAAATCCCTTTTGGTGAAGTGCCGCTGGACAGAGCCACGGAATATGCCGCTGAAGATGCTGATGTGACCTTGCGCCTTTATCGCCATCTTAAACCGCGCTTGGCGCATGAAGGCGGGTCCAAGATCTATCACAGAGTCGACCGGCCTTTGATCCGCGTTGTTGCGGGGATGGAACGAGAAGGGATCAAGGTTGATCGTGCGCAGCTGTCCCGCCTGTCCGAAGAATTCGCCAGCGAAACCGCCCGGCTGGAAGGCGAAATCCACACAATCGCCCAGCAGGAATTTACCGTCGGCAGTCCCAAACAATTGGGCGAGATATTGTTCGACAAGCTGGGTTATAAGGGCGGGCGCAAAGGCAAGAGCGGCCAATATTCGACCGATCAGGCAGTGCTCGAAAGGCTCCGCGGTGAAGGCGCGCCGATCGCCAGCAAAGTGCTTGAATGGCGGCAATTGGCCAAGCTGAAATCGACCTATACCGATGCCCTGCAAGAGGCGATCAATCCCAATACGGGCCGCGTCCACACCAACTATTCATTGGTTGGCGCACAAACCGGCAGGCTATCCTCAACCGATCCCAATCTACAGAACATTCCGATTCGCACGGCCATTGGCCGTCAAATCCGCGAGGCATTTGTGCCAGAGAATGGCAATGTCTTGTTGGCGGCTGACTATTCGCAAATTGAACTGCGGCTGGCGGCCCATATGGCCGATGTGCCCAGCCTGAAAGAGGCCTTTGCCGCAGGCGAAGACATCCACGCCCGCACAGCGCAGGAAATGTTTGGCGAAGTGACCCGCGACACCCGTGCACAGGCCAAGACGATCAACTTTGCGATCCTTTATGGAATTTCGCGCTGGGGTTTGGCGGGCCGATTGGAAGTCGAGCCGGATGAAGCGCAAGCCATGATCGACACCTATTTCAAACGCTTTCCCGGCATACAGCGCTATATTCTGGAAACGCTGGAAACCGTGCGCGAGCGCGGTTATTCCGAAACACTGTTTGGCCGCAAGACATGGTTCCCCCGGATCAATTCCAAGAACCAAGCGGAACGCCAAGGCAGCGAACGGGCTGCCATTAACGCACCGATCCAAGGCACCAGCGCGGACATCATCAAGCGTGCGATGGCGCGGATGCTGCCCGCATTGGATCTGGCGGGCCTGAACAATGTCCGCATGCTGTTACAAGTGCATGATGAATTGGTGTTTGAACTGCCCAAAAGCGATGTCGAGGCGGCCTCTAAAGTAATTGAGCAAACTATGGCCGAAGCAGCGCAACCAGCGGTCACAATCGATGTGCCCTTGGGCGTCGATATCGGCACCGGCCCAAGCTGGGATGCAGCACATTAACCCAGCCGGAATTTGATGCCAGATCAACTCCGATGGCTGCCACATCCAGATCACATTTCCGCACATGCTGGCCGTCACCAATGGTTGAATGTCTGTCGGCCAAACCCTAGAAGCCGCGCTATGTTAAATCGATACAACCCTGCCAATTGGCAGATCGCATGGGACGAGGTGTTTGCCGCAGGTATTGCTGTAATTTTGGCAATTGCGACAGCCTATGCGCTGTATCGCATCATATTCGCCATCATTTCCCGGCTGACGCGCGATTCTGAAACCAAGATTGACGAGCTGGTTGTTGACCGTATTCGGGCACCCGCAAAATGGTCCTTCATCGTTTTGGGTGTGACCTTCGTGGGTCAATACGATCCGCAATTGCAAGCAATCTGGGAGCCTTTGGCCCGCTTCTTGCGCCCGGCTTTGTTGGGTTGGATAGCCTACACTCTGGTCAAAGCCTTCACCATTGCAATGGAATTTCGGATGGAGGTTTCCTCTGATCCCATCGCTGCGCGCAGCAGGCGCACCCGCTTGGCGGTTCTGTCACGCGCTGCCACCTTTGCGATCGTGTTCATCACGGTTGGACTTATGCTGTTGGGCATCCCTGCGGTGCGCGACATTGGGACAACTTTGCTGGCATCGGCAGGCCTTGCCGCTTTGGCGGTGGGCGCGGCGGCTCAGCCAGCGCTCAAATCACTTATTGCCGGCCTGCAGGTGGCTTTGACAGAGCCATTTCGTTTGGGCGATTTGGTAAAGGTTGACGGCGAAGTGGGCCGGGTTGAAGAAATTCGGATGAGCTTTGTCACCGTGCGAACATGGGACGAGCGGGTGCTGGTTGTGCCCACCAGCCAGTTTCTAGACGCGAGTTTTGAAAACTGGTCTCGGGTGAATGAAAAGCTATCTGGGCCGGTGTTTCTGCACTTGGATCCTGCGACACCAGTCCAGCCGATCCGTGACGAATTTGAACGCTATCTGTCGCAGCACGAGCTGTTCGACGGTCGCAACCATGCCTTGCTGATGACCGAAGCCTACCCCGAAAGCATTGAGTTGCGGCTTGCCATGAGTGCCCAGACCATCGGCGATCTGTGGAACCTTCGTTGTGCAGTGCGCGAACACATGCTCGGCTGGCTGCAAGAACATTTGCCCGATGCACTTATCCGCCATCGGTTGGAAGTGCCAAATGGTCACCCCAAAGCGGGTGAGCCCTAAGGCTGTAATGCCTTAAGCCCACACCTCACTTTGCTGATTAGTCGTGCTTTTTCGCTTTGGTCGGTTCCACCATACCTTCATGGACAAAGCCGATCGGCTGCACTTCGGCAGCGCGTTTCTTCAGCTCGCCGCGCATCTTACGATACTCAGCCTCCATCTTTGATGTGACCGTGGCGCGCGAATCCTTCAGCGCTTCGTCGAAATCAACCCCCGCCACTTCGGAAACGTCGCCGCCAACGCGTCGCAAGGCGTTCAGCCCGGCTCGGCGGACAATGTCTTCCAGATCGGCGCCTGTGAAACGCGCTGTCGCTTTGGCAACGGCCGCCAGATCGACATCTTTGGCCATCGGCATAGCCTTGGTATGGATCGACAAAATGTGCTCGCGTCCCTTTTGATCGGGCGTGCCAACATAGACCAGTTCATCAAAGCGACCAGGACGCAGCAATGCCGGATCGATCAAGGTCGGACGGTTTGTCGCTCCGACTACCACCACCGATTGCATGTCTTCCAGACCGTCCATTTCGGCCAGAATGGTGTTGACCACCCGGCCAGTGACCTGCGGTTCGCCTTGGCCCGAGCCGCGGGCAGGAACCAGACTATCGATCTCGTCAATGAACACTACGCAGGGCGCAACGGCGCGCGCGCGGGCAAACATCTTGGCGATCTGCTGTTCACTTTCGCCATACCATTTGCTCAATAGATCCGAGCTTTTCATCGAGATGAAATTGGCGGACGCTTCCTTGGCAACCGCTTTGGCCAGCAAGGTCTTGCCTGTGCCGGGAGGGCCATAGAGCAAGAATCCCTTGGCCGGCCTGATCCCCAAACGTTCAAACGCATGAGGGTTCTTCAATGGCAGCTCAATGCCTTCCTGCAATTTCTCTATGGCGTCTGCCACCCCGCCGATATCGCTCCACTGAACGGTTGGCACTTGCACCATCACTTCGCGCATGGCCGATGGCTGAATGCGTTTCAGCGCGGTCATGAAATCTTCCCGCGTTACGCACAATTCTTCCAACACTTCGGGCGGAATGGTCCGGTCATCCAGATCAATCTTAGGCATCAGGCCGCGCACAGCATCAATCGCCGCCTCGCGCGCCAAAGCGGCAATATCCGCCCCGACAAAGCCATGGGTGAGCCGGGCCAATTCGTTCACTTCGACCTTGTCCCCAAGCGGCATACCCCGCGTGTGGATGGCGAAGATTTCACGGCGACCGCGTTCATCCGGGACACCGATCACAATTTCGCGATCAAACCTGCCGGGACGCCGCAACGCCTCGTCAATCGCATCGGGGCGATTGGTAGCAGCAATAACCACCAGATTGGATCGAGCCTCAAGCCCATCCATCAATGTCAGCAATTGCGCGGTCAGGCGCTTTTCAGCCTCGCCCGGCACGCGGTCCCGCTTGGGTGCAATGGAGTCAATCTCGTCGATGAAGATGATGGCGGGCGAGGATTTGCTCGCCTCTTCGAAAACTTCGCGCAGCGCTTTCTCGCTATCGCCATAACCGGACCCCATAATTTCAGGGCCATTGATGGTGAAAAAGGTCGCATCGCTTTCATTGGCGACAGCTTGAGCCAACCGGGTTTTACCCGTTCCAGGAGGGCCATGCAGCAGCACACCCTTGGGTGGATCGACCCCCAGGCGGGTGAACAATTCTGGATAGCGCAGCGGCAATTCCACCATCTCGCGCAATTGCTGGATCGTGTCAGCCATACCGCCCACGTCGTCATAATTGACCACCGCGCGGGCGTCGCGTGGCTCTTCAAATTCCGGTCGCAGCTCAACTTCGGTGTTTTCGTCAATGTGAACAATGCCCTTGGGCGTGGTCGCCACTACAGACAGCCTGATCTGGGTCAGCGCATAGGCCGGATGGGCCAACATACGGCGGACATCATTGGGCATGTTTTGAACCGGCTGCTGGCCAGTCGTCGCCACCAGATCGCCGGTAACCAGAGGTTTGCGGAAGAAATTACGTTTCAGCGCTTGGGTTGGGCCTTGCAAACGCATCTCGCGTTGGGCGGGCGCAAACACAACACGGGTGGCTGGGCGCGATTGTGCAGCGGTAATGTGCACATGCTCGCCCGATCCCACTTCGGCATTGCCGCGTTGCAAACCGTCCAAGCGGACCAAGTCGAGCGCTTCGTCTTCCTCATAAGACGCCATGGCAATGGCGGCCGTCGTGCGTTTACCGGCTAGCTCAACCACATCGCCTTCGGTTATGCCGAGCGATTGGAAGGCTGAGCGCGGCATGCGAGCAATACCTTGACCCGATTCTTCTTGCCGAGCGGCGGCAACTTGCAACCTCACCGAATTGCTATCGTCTCCGGTTTTTGGAGTTGCTGCGTCAGCATCGGCCATCGGGGAAATTCTCCATCACATCGAATCAATACGCATTCCTGAGTCAGGAACAGACCCTAGCTAGGAAGCCTGCAAGCTGGTTGCAATTGCGGCGACCACCAATATGCGCCTGAAACCACATATAAATGGGACGCGGCCACTTTGGTAGTAAAGCCCATGTCCGACGCCAGACTTACGAAATTCGGGCTTGGCCCAGCCTATGTTTGGGCAAAGAAAAAGGCCCGACCATTGCTGGCCGGGCCTGAAAGTTTGGGAGAGGATGCCTATAAGGCACCCCCCATATGCGGGGCTGACGCTTATTGTGCAAGTGCGAAAACATCACCTAATGTTGCAGAAAATGCAATACTGCGGCATCCAGCTTAATCCCTTGGTTTACAACTGTATTATTGACAGTATCCGCCCATAAAACGTCTTCGCACATGCAGCATAACAGCCAGTCTGCGGCCTTGCATATGGTGCTGGAAAGGTGCGGTGCGTGTTTTGCAACCAACTCAAGATCAACGTGACAGCATTCATCCAAAGTTCTATTTGCGGCATTCAACCTTTTTCCAATGGAAACCCAATGACGAAACTCTACCCTGATGCTCAATCTGCCCTCGATGGCTTGTTGCAAGATAATTTGACGATCGCAGCTGGTGGATTCGGCCTATGCGGTATTCCAGAAAAACTGCTCGATGCCATTCGTGACAGCGGGGTGAAGGGTCTGACCTTTGCCTCAAACAATGCAGGGATTGATAATGAAGGCATCGGCAAGCTGCTTCGCACCAAGCAGGTGAAGAAGATGATCAGCTCTTATGTTGGTGAGAATAAGGAATTTGAACGCCAATTCTTGTCAGGCGAGTTGGAAGTGGAGTTTTGCCCCCAAGGCACCTTGGCCGAACGCATGCGCGCAGGCGGTGCCGGCATCCCTGGGTTTTACACCAAGACAGGCGTGGGCACGCAAGTCGCAGAGGGCAAAGAGGTCAAGAATTTTGGCGGTGAGGACTATATTCTAGAGCATGGCATCTTTGCAGATTTGTCCATCATCAAAGCATGGAAGGCTGACGAGACGGGCAATCTGATGTTCCGCAAGACAGCGCGCAATTTCAACCAGCCCGCCGCCACATGCGGCAAGGTGTGTCTGGTTGAGGTGGAAGAGTTGGTGCCCGCTGGCGCGCTCGATCCCGATGCCATTCATCTGCCCGGTATATTTGTGAACCGCATCATCGTGGGCGCGCCATATGATAAGCAAATCGAATTCAGAACGACCCGAGAAAGAGAAGCTGTGTGATGCGAACTGCGTCGCCGCGCAATTCTGGTCATCAGCTGATGCGCGCCTGTGTCCTGATAAGCGCTGCGCTGATGCTGCAAGGATGCTTGGTCGCTGCGATCCCAATGGTGGCTGGCGGCGCCTTGGCCTCACGCGATGTGATTAACGAAAACCGAGACAATAGCGCCCCAGCGCCCGGACCCGCCGCGCGCCCTGCCACACCACCAGCGGAGCCCACAACCGCTGACGCAATGCTTGCGGCAAACTCTGAACCCGCCACCAAGCAACCAGAACCCACGCAAACATCCACGCCCCCTGTTAGGGGGCACGCTGCCTCTTCGGCCTATACCAGCTTTGCCTCTTATGCCCTGATGCAGGCCGCGCTTGCAGATGGTGAGGCCCAATCAGCAGTGCTGGAAAATCCAGGAGCATTGGATGGCGCGCGCGCACAATGTGCCAAGGCACCTATTGCCGTGCTGATCGACCTTGATCCGGCAGGCAAAATGCTCGCCCTGGAAGGCGCGATGCAATTAGATCCGGCATTTTCATCGCAGCTTGAACTGCTGCGCCGCCAAGATGTAACCATTGGCTGGATATCCCAGCGATTGGTCATCAATGCCGAAAGGATTCGCACAAAACTGGCCGGTGCTGGCCTTGATCCACTGGGCGAAGACGTGTTGCTGTTGCCGTCCTTTGACCAAAGCAAGCAACAGCGCCGCCACGCATTTGGTCAAGACCATTGCCTTGTCGCCATTGCGGGCGATGAGCAGACGGACTTTGACGAACTGTTCGGCTATCTGAAAAATCCCGACGCAGCGCTGCGCCTCAACTCACTTCGCGATGCAGGCTGGTTCATCACGCCCCTGCCGCTATTGCCCGTAAACAAAGAATAGGACCGATCATGTCGGAAGAACAAACAGGTTGGAACCGCGATCAAATGGCCGCGCGCGCTGCTCAAGAATTGCAGGACGGATATTACGTCAATCTGGGCATTGGCATCCCGACATTGGTTGCCAACCACATTCCCGATGGGATGCAAGTGACGCTGCAAAGCGAAAACGGCATGTTGGGTATCGGCCCCTTCCCCTATGATGACGAGGTTGATCCCGACCTGATAAATGCGGGCAAGCAAACCATCAGCGAACTGCCCCACAGCGCCTATTTCGACAGCGCAACCAGCTTTGCAATGATCCGCGGCGGCCATATCGATTTGACCGTCTTGGGCGCAATGGAAGTGGCAGAAAATGGCGACATCGCCAATTGGATGATCCCCGGCAAGATGATCAAGGGCATGGGCGGCGCGATGGATCTGGTTGCGGGCGTCAAGAAAATCATCGTGGTGATGGATCACAACAGCAAGGCAGGTGATCCCAAATTTATTCCCAAGTGCTCGCTGCCGCTAACCGGGACCAATGTGGTGGATATGATAATCACCAATCTGGGCGTGTTCCACCGGCCTGACCACAACAGTGCATTCCGCCTAATCGAGTTGGCCCCCGGCGTAACCGCGGACGAAATTGCCGCCAAAACCACCGCCCATTATCAGGTCGCGCTGGAAAGTGCCTGATTGCGAATTGGCGGTCTAAATCGCGTCTGAGTTTATGTTGACCGTGAAATCATCACCCCAAGTCGACACTGAACTTATTGGGCGATTCGAAATGATGATTTCCATAACCCGCTCGGGCGATGGCAAGCGGTTCTGAGGGACAAAATTGATACGCTCGCTTTCCGTTATGACCGTAATGGCAAAGGCCTGATCCTTCTTATTCGCCTTGCTTTCGGGCAGCATTAAAGAGGCATCTGGCGCAACTGAGACACCAATGCCGCTGTCCCCCAAAGCGAGCAAATATGAATCGGTAGATGCGTCCTTGCGATACGCAACCTGCGCTGGAATAAGCGAGGCATCGCGGCACCAAACTGCGGCCGCTACCGGCTGCGTACGCTCGTTTTGTTCGCCAGCCGCCTCTGGAATTGGGGCACCCATTAACGCGCCCATGATACTTGATGCACCATCGGTCTTGGCGTCTTTTGCTTTCTTTTTGAACGCCAGTTTATCTTCGCATGCGATCACAGGAACAATTGATGGTTGATCAAATTCGGCAGCCGGCGGGGTAAGTTCTGCAAATGCGGTGTCCATGAGTTGTGCCAGCTCTGATGCTGTCTTTACATCCGATGATGCCCGCATTTTGACAAACCATCCCTTGACCGAAAACAAAGCGATCCCAGTGCTGGTGAAATTATTGCTGCCTGGCGTGGAATAGACCGCGCGCAGGCCCTGCCAGCCTTCTGCGCCAGACCAGGCATATTGCTCGGCCCCAGAGGCAAGCAGAGGACCGGCATATGTATCTCGGATTTCTAGGACCTTCCTTGCCTGCTCAAACCAGACGGGCACCCCACCATTGGTGTTGCGATAAACATACACCGACAGTTCTTCGATTGCGCCTTCTTCGCGGTAGGAAAAACCAAGATTTAGATAATCGGGTGCAAATTGAACCACCCTTGCCCGTGGCAGTCCGCCAAGGGTCGTGGGAAAAGCTATGCCGCTGTGGGGGTGCTGCCAGACCGCCGCGTCATCGAATATTTGCTGCGCGCTGGCTGGGCTGGCCCATGCGGCCAACAAAAAAACCAAACCCGCCAGTCGTTTAACAAAGCTAATCATTAAGTCCTCCATCCGAATTTGAGATGTGGCAGGTTAAGATGCCTTATTCAATAATTGGCGAGCACTGTTCCGGCGGATTGGCGATAATTGATGATTACAGCACTTGACCTGGCGGGCGCTTTCGCCGAGCAGCCATGCCCATGTGGCTAAATCATCCTCGCAATCCCAATGCCCCTTTGGCGGGCGTCAAAGTGCTGGAACTGGCACGCGTGCTGGCCGGGCCATGGGCAGGTCAAATGCTGGCCGATCTGGGCGCAGATGTGATCAAGGTCGAAAGCCTTGAAGGCGATGGCACCAGAGCCTGGGGACCGCCATGGGTCGAGCGTGAGGATGCCTCTGGCCAAACACGGCGCGAGGCCGCCTATTACCACGCTTGCAACCGCGGAAAACGCAGCATCACCGCCGATTTTCGATCAGAGAGTGGCAGGGACAAAGTGCGCGATCTGGCAGTCGATGCAGATATTGTGATCGAGAACTTCTTGCCCGGAAAGCTGGCAAAATACGGGTTGGATTATGCCAGTCTTTCGGCCAACAATCGGGGCCTGATTTATTGTTCAATCACGGGCTTTGGC